>Ga0194116_10008986_pt1 | contig 10012 bp, 7 predicted proteins | sample TA2MahsurfametaG_4_FD_148617 | JGI IMG/M metagenome (GOLD analysis project Ga0194116, IMG submission 148617) | Freshwater microbial communities from Lake Tanganyika, Tanzania - TA2015008 Mahale S9 surface | ecosystem: Environmental > Aquatic > Freshwater > Lake | place: Tanzania: Lake Tanganyika... | reverse complement strand
GTGCCCGGTCCCGGGTTTGGGCTGGGTTCGGGTCCAATCCTTGTCCAGCTCCAGGGTGAATTCCGTGACATGGGGCTGATTCCGGCTGTAGGTCCGGCCAAGATCCCGGTCGGAGGGCTGGATCAGGGCGACTCTTTTCCCCGGCCCCGATAAATGCACGGCCAGGGCCCGGTTTTGCGGACGCCCGTTTCCTGGACGGGATTCGACCACGAAGTTCCTGCCGTTATGGCCGAGCCAGCGGGTCAGACTGGCTCCCTGCATGACCACGCTGCGATTCGGGAGGTAGCCGTCTTCCTCAAAAAGGATTGCAAAAATGCCGGCCTCGGAAGACTGGGCCGGGGCAATACCGGGAAGAAAAAACAGGGCCAGCCAGAGGTGATTTCGTAGGGATTTCAGATTTTCTCGCTTTTCGGTTCAGCCGGGGCGAATGCGGCGGCGGCCTTGGCCCGGAAAGGATGCCGCAGCGAGCTGCGCAGGTCGGCGGGCAGATTCTTCCATGCCAACCATCCGGAAAAGGAAATGACCGTGGTGGCGGCCAACACCCCGGACCAAAACGGGGGAAACCGGTGCCAGCCGGCCAGCAACAACATGAGACAACCAAGCTGGCCCACGGAGGACAGCCAGTCCCCCGGCTGAAAGTGCGCCCCGATTCGGCCAAGGTCTTTTCCCGTCGCCCAAAAAAGAAAGGCGGCGCAAGAAGTCTCGGCCAGCAGGGAGGCCCAACCAAAGGCCTCCACCCCCGTGCCGGAGACCAGCAGGCAAACCGAACCCACCGCGGTTCCGGCGCGGATCAGCTCGGCCGCGAGCTGGGCGTCCAGCCGGTTGTTGGCGTGGAGATAGGAGTGCAGCCCCGAGGACCATTGGCGGATGGCGACGGCCCCCAAGAGCAGGGCCATCAGCCCCGGTTCCCAGGGAAGCTGGTCCCCCGTCCAGCGGAGGAAAAGCGGTTGGGCAAAAGGCAGGATGGCTGTGATGACCAGACAGGTGGCGCCGGTGGCGGCGAACCAGACGCCCCGGAGAGAACGGGTCAGCGCCTGGCCCCTGCGCTGGGCGCGAAAGCGGACGAACTCCGGCGCAAGGGGATTGAGCAGGATGCCGGATCCTTGGAGGAAAAAATTGGCCGCGGTTCGCATCACGGCAAGCACGGCGACCTGCACGGGGGGCAGGAAAAATGCCGCCAACAGGATGAGGCCGTTCGAGGAGAACTGCTGGACCAGGGAAGTGAGGGTCAGCGGAAGGGAGCGGGTGAAGCTGCGCCAGCCCTCGGCGATGCGCCCGGCCTGCCACCAGGGATGGAATTCGGGGAACGCCCGCCGCAGATCCGCCAACATCCAGATTTGCACGCTCGCCCAGCCCAGGCATTGGATGGCCACCGCTGCGGGCAGGGAGAGTCCGCCACGGGCGGCGGCCAAGAGGCAGGCAAAGCCGATAAGTCGTTGCAGGGTGGTGGTCCATTGCAGACGGCTGAAAAATCCGCTGGGAAGATAGAGGCGTCCAAGAATTCCGGTGGGCGCGCCCAGCATCGCCCAAAAGAGAAGATGGATCAACAGGGCGGCGGAACCATCGGCACCTAAGCTGGCACCATTCCGGCTCAGCCCCTGCGGGGCAACCGCCAAAAACAGGAAAGCGACAAGCAGTTCGAGGCAGGCCAGTACCATCGCGGTCCATACCGCCGAACTGAGGACGATGCGCGCGCGTGGAACGCTCCGATGAACCAGCCGCAGGAAGTGATTTCCGGCATAAACCCCTTGGCCGTAGTCAAGACTCCCCAGCATGGCCACCGCGGCCAGCACGAGGCTCCACTGCGCGTAGGTTTCCGGACCCCACCATTCCAGCAGGAGCCGCACCTGGAGCAGGCCGATCAGCAGGTTGGCGGCGGTGGCGCTGAGGGAGGCGAACGATCCGTGCCAAAGCCTTTGTGCGGTGGAGCGGACGGCGGGGGAACGGGGGGCGATCAGAAAATCCTTCGCGCTTCAAACCGGATCAGGCAGGCGCCCGTGGATTGGAATTCAAAACCAGAATGACCGTCTAGGCAGGGCCGACCGCATGTGGGAAAGGGAGGTTTCATGGATTTTGTCCGTGTCCCAATTGGGAAAGCGCGCGGGCGAGAATGTCGTCGTTGGAGATTTTCATGGCGCAAACTCGCTGCCGGGCCTGTCGTGCCATGGTCGCGCACTTTTGTGGGTTTGGGAGCAACTGGCGCACCCGGACAGCACACTCCTCCGGGTCTTCCCAGAAGACCGCTTCCTCACCTTCCCGGTACATCTCCTGATGCTTCGGCGTGCGCTGGGCGCAAAAAACCGCCCCTCCGATGAAGGGGATTTCCACTGAGCGCTGCGTGTGGTCGTCCTCATTCCCTGCGGAAAGCAGGCCAAGGGAGACTTGGCTCTCGAGAATCAACCGCACATAGCTCGGACCGTAGACAGCCGGGCCCTGCCAGGCCTCCCGCAGAACTTTCCATTCTGCGGCTTTGGCCCAATGATCCCCGAAAATCTGCAAGGGGAGGCGTGCCTTGAGTAAGGCGCTCATTAAAGGCCCTCTTTCCGGCATCCAGGAACCGACAAAAAGAAGGGGCCGGGAACCCCGGTGGGCATCGCGAATTTGGCCCGGATTGTGCGCCACCGGATCATAGCAGTGGGGAACGAGCAAGGGGTTTTTGGCCCCTTGGGCGGCCGCCGCCCGGACGTTCTGCGGCCGGGGCAGAAGGGTCAGGTCGTGGAAGGGCAGGCACTTTCGGTACAAATCCCACTTTCGATGGTCCCGCAAAACGAAGGGGTTGTCGCAGTTGTAGTTGGCGATGGGTTTTCCCCGCGCCTTCGCCCAGCGGTAAAAACCGGGGCTCAGCTCCGGTCCGCCGTCCACCCAAAGCAAATCCCACTTTTTCTTCTCCAGCCGACCCCGCAGCTTTTGGGCCACAAGAGGCGCCACCAACCGGAACCCGGTGCGGACATGGAACGGTGCCAGCAGGCGGAAATACGGATAAAGGCTCGCCAAGTTGATGGCTTCCACCGAGTGACCCAGGCGCTCCAAGGTGGCCGCACGCTGACCGCAGGTATGGTCCGGATTCGGATCACCGAGATAAATGATCTTCAGGATTTGAACCCCGCTGCGGCGGCACGGATGGCGGCGGCCAGGCCGGTGGCGGCCGCCGTCAGGTTGTGCTGGCGGGCCGCACGCAGGCAGCGACCGGCCATGGCTTTGCGCTGCACGGGCGAAAGCCCGTGAAGGGATTGCAGACATTGGGCAAGTTTCGCCGCGGAATGGTCGGGAAAAATCCATCCAGTTCTTCCGGGCTTCACCAGATCCTCGCGGCATCCGACCCCGTCGCTGACCACGGCCGGAATGCCCCATTGCAGGGCCTCGTTCACCACCAGTCCCCAGGTCTCCCCCTGCCCCCGGCGGGAGGGCAGCACCAGGGCGTCCGCGGACGCGTAGCCTTCGCCGATCTCGCTTTGATTGCGAAACCCGAGGGGGTGGTAGCGCCGCCCGAGTAGCCGGCGTCCCTCCCGGTCCAAGACCGGGGCCAGCTCTCCGCTGCCCATGGTGATAAAATGGAATTTTTCGCGGAGGGGCTTGGCCAATGTCGCCAGCGCCTCCAGAACCAACCGTGGGTTTTTTTTGAAGGTCATCTTTCCGCTGAACAAAAGGACCGTGTCGCCGGCCCGGATTCCGAGCCGCTGGCGGAGCGCGTTCCGCCTCGGCCGCCAGAGTTTTTTCTCCTCCTCCCAATGGTCGGTGTCCACGCCGTAAGGCGAGGAATGCATCCGGCTCGGGGAAATACCGCACTTCTGGAAGTGCCGGCGGGCCGCGGCTCCCGTCACCGCGAATTGGGAGCGGCTTCCGTAAAAAAGACGGAGCACCCTTCTTTTCAGGGCGAGGCCGGGGAATCCTCCCCCATGCGCCTCGTCGTTGGCCTCCAGGCGCATCACCACGCCGGCACCCAGCCTTTTTGCCGCAAGCCATGCGGCCAGGTGGAAGCTACCCCGATAGGCGTTCAGCACCACCACCCGGGCGCCGGAACGGACCAAGGCCCGGTACACCGGCCCCGGCCGTGGATTCCAAAAATCCACGCCATGGGTTCTTCCCCGCCGGTCGAGGATGCGGCTTTCATATCCGTCCAGCAGGGGACGGTCCCAGGCCAGGCGGGAACCGAATTCCCGGTCGCGGTAACCCCGCACGCTGAAGTCGCTTCCGTAGTAAACCACCGGCCGCATGCCGGGAAGTTGGGCCAGGCGCCTCCACAACGCGGCGCGGTACTGGACGGGGTGGGTTTCCACCACCGCCACCGGCAGGGATTTTATTTCTGGATCCGGACCTTTCAGGCGGACACAACCTGCCGGGCACGGCGGCCCGGCTTGGCGGACAAAATTTTCTCGTACAGGGAGAGGTTTCGTTCCGCGTAGGCGCTCCAGCTGAATGTTTCCACGGGGATCCGCCGCGCGGCGTCCTGTTTCTGCTCCAGCAGCGGTGGATGCCGGAAAAGCTGTTGCAGGCACCATGCCAAGGCCTGCGCATCCCCCGCGGGAACCACGTAGCCTGCCGGAAATTCGGAAATTCCGCCGGGGCAGGTTTGCGGCGCCCCGCTCATTTCCAACAGGTCTTCCCCGCCCGTGTGACGGGTGCAGATGAGCGGAAGTCCACAAGCCAGGGCCTGCAACTGGACCATCGCCTGCCCCTCTTCCAGGCTGGCCATCATGAAGACGCTGGCTTGGCGGTAATGCTCGGAAAGGGTTGCCTGGGGTTGGTGGGGTAGCCAGCGGACACCCGCCGGGGGATGCAGGGAAAGGTCTGACCAGTCTTGGGTCTGACCTCCGATGACCAGCAGCTCGGCGCCGGGCATCCGCGCCTGCTCAAAGCCTTCGAGCAGGTAGGGAATCCCCTTTCGAAGGGAAAGGGATCCGACATAGATGGCCTGAAATTTTTTCGGGGCCGGCCTTTCGGTTTTTGCAAAAGAGGCGGGATCGACCCCCAGACAACTTCGATGAAGCTGGGTGGGTGAAAACCGTTGATTCAGGAAGCTTCTTTCCACGAAAAGACTCGGGACCACGACCCCGTCGCAGAGTTCATATTCCCGGAGCTCCCGCTCAACCATCCGTTGCGGCCGGGTGGGCCACGGTTTGCCCCGTTTTGCATACTCCTCGGAAAGGATCCGGTCCTGCTCGGCCCGATGGGCCGAAGCCCGGTCAATCAGGATGGTTCGATGCGCCCGGCCGGAAGCCAGCAGACTCTCCAGACCCGCCCCGGCCCAGGCGTGCAACAAGCCGTTGGGCGGGAGATGACGAAGACTTGCCCGGCCGAAAAGGGAAAAGAGGAAATGCCCCATCCGGATGTCCAGGCCCTCCCCACCCGCCTCCCATATCCCCCGCATGAGAAAATAGTGCCAAAAGAGCGAACGGACCCGCTCGTCCGGAATTCCCCACTGCCGGGTTTTGGCCTTGGGATAGTTGGTGACGAGACGACCCAGGGCCCCGCGCCGGTTCAGTTCCCGCGCCAGGTCAAAGGCATGCCAGCGACCGGGGACGAGAATGGAGGCCTTCAAATTTTGGTTTTTTGGCTTTTGGAAGACGTCGGGCGCTTGGGGAAAAGCAAAAGAAGGATGGCACCGATGGCTAACCAACCCCCCACCAGGACAAAATCCCTCAGGTTCTGGTAGGTCAACCGGTTGATCAGCGCCAGGAGGGAGGCATCGCTGATGTTTGGCATGGCCAGAAAAACTGGGCTCATCAGCAGGCCGGCTGGCAGGGCGCCCAAGCAACGGCCCAGGATCCAGCCGGTGCCTCCGAAACCCAGGCCCAGAAAAAGGGAGGCCATCAGCGTGCCGACCGGGCCGTAGCGCTCCAAAAGGTCGGCGGTCAGTCCGAGAGGGGCGCTGTTGAACCGGTCGTCCCGCGGCCGGCCCAGCCGGTCGGCCATCCGCTCGGGGCCGTCATCCACGGGGGATTTGTCCCTCCACAGGATCCGCGGCATGAAAAGACCCGCCAACCGTCCGAAATTCCGGTTGCCGATCTTGGGTTCACCCTTCTCCGTGATCTGGTCGATGGCCTCCTGGGAATACACGTTGGCGCTCCGGTAGCTCATGCCAAGAAACCCGGAACGGATCCGTTGCCGGCCATCGGCGGAAAAAAGGATCCCGGGGGCCCGTCGGATTTTTTCCGCCACGGGGAGCTCCCGGAATTCGGAGCCTTCCGGGGTCTTGGCCCCCCGCAAGGCGTGGGTGGCCGGTAGCAACAGCATCAGGGCCGCGAAAATCGCTGCCAGAAAAATCCCGGCGCGCCGGGAGGATCCCTCCCAGAAAAGCCCGGTCAAAAACACCAGGGTCGCACCGGCCACGTAGACCCGTGCTCCGGTTAGAACCATTGCCCCCATGCCCGTAAGGAGAAAGCTGGAGAGTACCAACCGCCGAAAAGGTGTTTGCACACGTGAAAAAAGCATCCCCGAAAGAAAGAAGAACGGTGCCACCAGGGCAAAAAGCCCGGCCACAAAATAAAGGACGGATCCGGGGTTAAGATAACTTCCAACCTTGGCCCGGGCCGTGAACCATTCGGCCTGAACCGCGCCCAGCAGGTAGAACAAGAAGACGCACAGGAACCAGACCCAGCATTGCCAGACATCGGGCTCCAGGCGCCATCGGGGTTCCTTCCCGCCTAAGGGAAACCGCCGCAGGACGGCCCAGGCCAGCCCAAGTCCGGCGGAAATCAGCCAGAGAATCCGGGCGGTGACCTCGGGATGGAGGAAAAAGGGTTTCCCGAAGGGTTGTTCCCTCCCCTCCCCCAGGACGTGATAGATCCAGAGCCCGGGCCCCGAAAAGAAGGCCTGCAAAAACCAGAAAAGGAAAAAAAGGGATGCCGGACGCACCAACTTCTTGAACCCGGCATCCGCCAGGCAGGCGCCCCAAAGAAAAAAGCAGGCGGCGGTGAGGAGTCCGCAGAACCAGCCCCGGTGACTGGCAAGAGGCAGCGCCGACGCACTGGCGATCCCCCAGGCGGCCAACAGCCGCATGGGGCGGGGGAAACTCCCCGTGGTTTTCATTTTTTTCGTCTGGGACCGGGGGCGGGGGTGAGACCGAGAATCAGGCGGCGGATCTTGGTCCGTCTCCACTCCACCGGCAAAAGCGGCCGGATTTTCGCGGGGGAAATCCCGGCGGCGGAGATCCAGATTTCCTCGGGAACCGCCGGCAGACGGACCGTGTGCTTGCCGGACCGGGGCGTCAGGATGGGAAGCCCGCACAGCCGTTTCCCCGCCAGGCTTTCATTTTGGTCGATAAAGGCCAACGCACGGTACCCGAGGAGTTCCGGGACCTGCAGGCAGGCTTCGGCCAGGATGCGTCCGCGCCGGCCTGCCCCGAAGATGGCCACGGGGGTTTTCTCCCCCCCGTCCCGCGCGGCCCAGCCGGCCAACAGTCCTCCCAAGTCGAGAAATTTCCGGGTGAAAATCTGGCCGGTCAAAAAAAGCAGGGCGAAGATCAGGTACACGCTCCGGGAATGTCCGTCGCCAAAGCGTGTCACCAGGGTGACCAGGGCCAGGGAGGCGGCGGTTCCCGCACCGGTCGCCGCCCCCAGCCGGCATAGGTCATACCAGCTGAGGCTTCCCCAACGGGAGGAGTAGATGCCGAAACCCAGGCCGGCCGCCAGGCAGCAAAGCAGCACGATCGGCAGGCTGCGCTTGAGAACCCGGATCTCATCCGGACCGACGTTGAAGTCAAAGCGCAGAAGATAAGCCGTCTGGAACAGCAGCAGCACCAGTAGGCCGTCCAGCAGGACGGGAAGGAGGTTGTAGGCCTGGAAAAAGTCGCGGATTCCACAGAGCAGGGATGGAGGCTGCTCCCCCGCTTTCTTGGGGCGTCCACTGTCGGTCCGGGCCAGGAAGGCCGCGGCCAGCCAAAGGACTCCGGCCGCCAATCCAAGGACGCTGAGGACGGTGAAGGGCCTTCGGTCCAGCGACCACAAAAATACCAGGCACGCTCCGGCCGTGAGCAGGAGCAAAAACAGCAGGGCCCGTCTTTCGCTGGAAAGGATCCGCGCCAAACGGTGGGAACTGTGATCCTTGCCTCCGTCCATCGGGCTTCGCGCGGCCCAAACCCGGGTGCAGGCCACCAAGCCGGTGTCGAGGATGGGAACGGCCATCAGGATGCAGGCGGAAAGAAACGCCGCCAGTTTGGGTCCGAAGCCGTCCATGGCGGCTCCCCACCCCCCGTTGAGCACGCCGGGCAATGCCAGTCCGGCGAGGAGGAAACCCAGGGGCAGGCTGCCCGTGTCCCCCATGAAAATTTTTGCCGGGGGCCGGTTGTGCCAGAGGAAACCGAGGCAGCCTCCGCAGATCACCGCGGCGAGGATTTGAGCGGGCCCGGCCGGCAGGGCGTAGGCCAAGGCGGCGGCCATCAGGGCCGCGGTTCCGGCACAAAGCCCGTCCATGTTGTCCAGCAGGTTGATGGAGTTGGTCAGGCCGATGATCCACAGGTAGGAGAGGGTGACATCCAGAATCGGCCAACCGGTCAGGTTGGTTCCCCCGCCGAAATAGATCAGTTGGCTGGCCGCAAACAGCTGGGCCATCAGCTTGGTGCGCGGACGCAACTCCCGGCGGTCGTCGATCCAGCCAACCACCAAAAGCAGCAGCGCCCCCCCGAGCAGCGAGGCGCCCACCACGGCAGCCCTCGGCAGGTTGAGGACCACTTCCATTTCGCCGATCTCCCTGCGCGCGAACTCATAATAAGCCAGGGCACCCGCTGCCAGGACAAAAGGCAAAAACCCCACTCCTCCCATCAGGGCGGTGGGTCTGGCGTGCCAACGATCCCCCCGCGGGGCCGACATCCAGCCGAGTCCCGGGGCCAGCAGTCGGACCAGGCCCACACCCATGACGGCCAGGGCGGCGGTCCCGGCCAGCCAGGCGAAAAGGGGAATGGAGGCGGTGGGGATCAGGAGGTGGGATGGTGGCGGAAGTGGTCCGCCACATCCTGCAGGATGTGGTCCAGGGTTTTTTCCGGCCGGTAGCCGGTGAGTTTTTTCAGCTTGGCGATGTCCGGTGTCCGGGCACGCATGTCCTCGAAGCCCTCGGCGTAAATCTCGCGGTAGGGAACCAGCTTGATGGGGCTGCGGCTTTGGGTCAGGCGGAGGATTTTTTCCGCGAGCGCCTGGATCGAGATCACTTCCCCGGATCCGATGTTGACGACCTCTCCCCGGGCCGCCGGACAGGCCATCAGGGAGACCATCGCGCGGACCGCGTCCGCCACGTGGGTGAAGCTCCGCGTCTGCTCCCCGTCGCCGTAGACCGGGATCGGTTCCTGGGATAGGGCCCGTTGCACGAAATTCGGAATGACCATGCCGTAGCGACCCGTCTGCCGGGGGCCGACGGTGTTGAAAAGCCGGACCAGGATGACCGGGAGTCCCTTCTCCTCGAAATAGGCGCGGGCGAGAAACTCATCCATCGCCTTGGAGCAGGCATAGGCCCAGCGGCGCACCTTGGTCGGCCCCAGGGTCCAGTTGTCATCCTCGGCCAGCGGCTTGCCGTTGCCGCCCACCTCCATCGCCTTGCCGTACACCTCGGAGGTCGAGGTGATCAGGACCGGCCGGTCATGGCGGGCGCAGGAGGAGAGCACGTTTTCCGTGCCGCGCACGTTGGTGATGATGGTTTCCACCGGGTTCTCCATGATTCGCTTCACCCCGACCGCGGCCGCCAGGTGGTAAACCTCGTCCGCCTTGGCAATGGCCTGATCCAGGTTCTCCTCCTCCAGAATGTCCGCCGTGGTCAGGGAAAAGTTGGGATTTTTTTTCAGATGGGCGACATTTTGAAGGCTGCCGGTGCAGAGATTGTCATAAGCGTGCACCCGGCAGCCTGCTTCGAGCAGCTTTTCGGCCAGATGGGATCCCACAAACCCAGCCCCCCCGGTGATGAGAACGTTCTTCATTTATTTCGGATGTTAACCAATTAGCAACGGTTCGGCTATCTTTTCCAAGCCCCTCACCTTAGTTACCCAAAATGACCCATCCGGGATCATATAAATCATGGGTCGATTTTT
>Ga0194116_10008985_pt1 | contig 10012 bp, 11 predicted proteins | sample TA2MahsurfametaG_4_FD_148617 | JGI IMG/M metagenome (GOLD analysis project Ga0194116, IMG submission 148617) | Freshwater microbial communities from Lake Tanganyika, Tanzania - TA2015008 Mahale S9 surface | ecosystem: Environmental > Aquatic > Freshwater > Lake | place: Tanzania: Lake... | reverse complement strand
CACCCACAAGCACCTCGACACTCATGCCTGGGCACGCCTCGTGCACACGCTCGATGGTCTCGGCCCAGATCGCGGCGCCGCCATCAGGGAGCTCGTCGCGGTTGACGCTGGTGATGACCACGTGCTTCAGGCCCATGAGAGCCAGGCTCGCCGCCACGCGGCGCGGTTCGTCAGCATCGAACACCGGGGGCTTGCCGGTCTTGACGTTGCAGAAGCCGCAGCTTCGCGTGCATGTGTCCCCCAGGATCATGATCGTGGCGCTGCCACGGCTCCAGCACTCACCCATGTTGGGGCAGCTTGCCTCTTGGCAGACTGTGTGCAGCCGGTGCTCATCGATGATGGCCTTGAGTCGGTCGTAGCCCTCGCCACCGGGAACCTTGGCCCGAAGCCAATCCGGCTTCTTGCCGATCACACGCTGCTGCACGCCATCCTGCAGAATCTGGTCGGTCAGGCTGAATGCCGATGGCCCCACACTGCGGACCGTGTCGCCACCCAGTGGCCGAGGGTGACGGGCCAGCGTGCGAGCAATCCCTGGATTGATCGGGGTGTCATCCATGGTGGACCGTTCAGTCTAGGCCGACCAGTCTGCGGGTGGAATCACCCTGTGGTCGGCAGGACCCGGGCGCCACGAAGCGTCACTTGGACATCCGTGCGCCGCCAAGTCCCCTGGCGCTCCACCAAGGGGCTCAGCACCAAGCCATCAGCCGTCGGCGTGACCTCGAACCTGGCGGTCTGCTCAACACCCTTGACCTCGAGCATTCCATCAACCATTGCCCAGGTACCACGGCGAAGCTTGCCCTCGCGCGTGATGCGAATGCGACCATCAGCTGAGAAGAGCACAGCCTCAGCCTTGAAGAACGCCGTTCCACCATCGACGATGGTCCACGGACCAGGCAGTTGCTTGGTGACGATGGTGGTGACCACCGGTGCTGGTCCTGCAACCGTGGCGCATGATGCCGTCCACACCATGAGCACGACAAGCACCAGAACAAGAAGGATGGGTCGCGTCATGCCTGCCCGAGTCTAGGACCTTCGCCGAGCCGGCTCAACATGGCTCCAATGGCTCGCGCCATGACCGCGGCATCCATGCTCGGCCCGCCTCGCACGGAAGCCTGCTCAGGCAACTGCGGCACATGCACGAATCCTGCCAACGTGGAATGCTTGGCGCCATGAACCTCATGCAGCGTCCGGTACATCGTCTCATTGCAGAGGAACGTACCGGCGCTCAGGCTCAAGGCGGCCGGAACGTCGACCATGAGCGATGCAGCGACCAAATCTCGCACCGGCAGCGTGGCGAAGTGCGCGGCAGGTCCACCATCGACGACAGGGGCGTCACAAGGCATCGATCCGGTGTTGTCCGCCACGCTGCTGTCACGCAGGTTCACAGCCACGCGCTCGACCATGATCGCGGTCGCCTTGGCTGATTCACCAAGATGGACGACAGCATCCCAGGAGTCGTCCAAGAGCGGCAGGAGCGTCGCCCACGCACTGCCCCCACCGACGCCCGTCACCACAGGCAACACGGCCGTGCTGATCCATGGCATGGAATCACCGATCGATCGGGCGATCTCGATGGTCGGATTGCGGTCACTGCCCCCAAAGGGCTCGAAAGCCGTAAGCAGGATCCTCATGCCGCACTCAAGCCCAGTCGCGGCACAGGACAGCCAAGCGAGTCGCAGATCGCACGCACGAGCTCGATTTCCTGATCCGTGACGCGTTGATCGTTCGTGATGCACTCCAGGCATGCCGACACCAGCAGGCGTCGATCCATGAAGCGCATGGCGGAACCGATGCGGGCAATGGCCGTGGCGAACGCCTCGAGGCTTGGTCGACCTTGCGGAACGCCGGGCTTCATCCGAACCAGGATGATCGAGGCATTGAAGGCCCGTTCTGCGCGTTCACCCGGGCCCGTGCTGGCAGCGAGGGTCCAGAGCACCGAGCGAATCTCGGTCTCGAGTTCGCGGGCACGAAGTCGCGGTTCGCCGATCGGTCGCGTGGACCACTGCGATTCCACATGGCACCGGAGCGCGTTGATGATCGTCCATTCCTCGAGGCAGACCGACCCGTCAGCTCGGACGATCTGCTCCCACACCTGTCGCATCGCGCGATAGGGTCCAGGTCCGACTTGGATCAAGGTCGGGCATGCAAGGTCGAAGAGTTCCCAGCGTGCATGAGCCTTGAGCGACAGAATCAGGGGTGCGAGGGCCACGACCTGCCTCGACCACTCACCTTGCACGCCTGCCACCATGGTGAGCTGGCGCTCGCGCAGGGCAGTCTGCTTCGACAGGAGGAGGCACGCGATGATCGCAGGTGCCATCGCGGGATCATGCGCGGCATCATTGAGCGATGGTGCGCCTTCCACAAGCACGGGTGGCGGGGGTGTGACGGATGGCGTCGCCTGGGCCACAGGCGCTACGGACATCGTGCCGATAGACCCCACCAAACCACGTGCGCCAGCCTGCGTGTACTGATTGAAGCGCTGTGATGGATCGAATGTCGTGGCGCTCGGCGGTGTGCCGGTCCCATCAACCACGACAGGTGCATCATCAGGCAAGCCTTCGATCCGCCGGATTCGCTCATCAAGCGGCGGGTGCGTCGAGAGCCAGCGCTCCGCTGCGTTGGCGAAGAAGAAGTGATTCATGTCACGCGCGTGCGAAGAGTGGATCGGCGCACGCGAACTTGCCTTGATCTTGCGCAGGGCCCCGGCAATCCCGCGTGGATTGCGCGTGTACTGCACGGCACTCGCATCGGCGAGGTACTCCCGCTGGCGGCTCATGGCTGCCTGCAGAAGCGTGCCAAAGAGCGATCCACCGAAGCCAACCACCATGAGCACAAGTCCCGCAAGGATGATCGCCACCCCGATGCCAGCGCCGTTGTTCTTGCGACCACCACCACCCGAGCGCGCGATCGAAGGCCCCACGAACCGCACCAGCACATAGCCGATGGTGGCGATGGCCATGATCCCGGCAATCGCCGCAGCGGTGCGGGCGTTGATGCGCATGTCGGCGTGGAAGACATGGCTGAACTCATGGGCGATCACGCCCTGCAATTCATCGCGATCAAGCTGTTCGATGCACCCTCGCGTCACGCCAAGCGCGGCGTCAGCATGAGTCGTCCCGGCAGCAAAGGCGTTGATCGATGCCTCTTCGAGCACATAGACCGGTGGCACTGGAACACCGCTAGCCAAGGCCATCTCGTCGACCACGTTGAGCAGCCGTCGCTCGGCTGGATCCGTGGTGCGACGGTCGACTAACCGACCGCCCAGCATCTCGGCAACGGCTCCGCCGCCGCGCGACAACTGCCAGAGCCGATTGAGGCTCACGAGCAGGATGACCAGCGTGGCCAGGCCTGCTACGGCCCAAGCCCAACCAAGTTCAGGGCGCACCAAGTCATCCATCGACTCGACCGATGCCGAACCCTTGGCCTTGACGAGCGCGATTGCCCCGACCAGGAGCAAAAGCGATCCAACCGTGCCCACCACGCCGAGCACGAAGAAGAGCCCAAGCCACCAAGTCGAGCGCCGCGCACGTTCTTGGTGATCGAAGAAGTCCTTCATGGTGCCTCACCTAGGTCGACCCGCACGACTGCGCGTTCCTGGTCGGCAGCCTCAAACATCGGCATGGTCCGGAAGGCGAAGAGCCCGGCGACCACATTGGTGGGGAACATCGCGATCTCTGCGTTCAGGGACTGCACGCTGTCGTTGTAGCCCTGGCGCGCGAAGGCGATTCGATTCTCGGTATGCACCAATTCTTCTTGCAGCTGCAGGGCATTTTGGTTGGCCTTCAGGTCGGGATAGCGCTCCATGACGCCGAAGAGCCTGCCAAGCGCTGCATCGAGCTGTCCACTGGCGACTGCGAGGGCACCCATGCCGACCACACCGCCATGCATGGCTCCCGAAGCTCCTCGCAAACCATCGACCGCTGCAGCGCGGGCCCGGATGACCGCTTCAAGCGTCTGGCGTTCGTGCGCCATGTACCCCTTGACCGCCTCGACTAGGTTGGGAACAAGGTCAAACCGCCGCTTGAGCTGCACATCGATCTGGCTGTAGGCGTTCTCGCAGCGCACCCGTAGCCGTGCGAGCCGGTTGTAGGCCACGACCAACCAGATCAACGGAGCGGCCAGCAGGATGAGCACCGCCAGCACGACCACAAGCATCGTGGAGACGGCCAGGAACCCCGGCATGACAGAGAAGAGAGCGACCGAAGTCATCGTGCCGCGGCACTGTACTGCGCCCGGCTACGCTCACGCCGTGCGCTTTGACGAAACCACCCTGTCGCCGATCCTGATCCGTGCCCTCCATGCTCAGGGCTTCCATGAAGCCACGCCCGTCCAGGCGCAGTCGATCGAGGCTGCCGCAGCCCGGAAGGGGGTGCTCGCGCTGGCGCCCACCGGCAGCGGCAAGACCTATGCGTACGCGCTCCCGGTGCTCGACGCCCTCATCACCACGCCACCGCGCCGCCGCCGCGGCCAAGGCATCGATCCCCGCGAGCGCCTGCGTGCGCTCGTGCTCGTGCCCACGCGTGAACTCGCCCAGCAGGTCGCCAAGGACCTGCAACTCCTCGTACGCGGCACAGTGCTTCGCGTGGCGTGCGTCTATGGCAAGAGCGCCATCGCTCCACAGAAGGAAGCCGTCTCGCAGGGCATCGATGTCCTTATTGGGACACCCGGTCGTGTGCGTGAATTGCTTGACGACGACGCTGTGACGCTGGCATACCTCACGCATGCGATCATCGATGAAGGCGATCGCATGAGTGACATGGGGTTTTTGCCGCAGGTCACGCAGATCCTCGAGCGTGCGCCCGGCGACCGCATCACCATGGCGTTCAGCGCCACGATGCCGCGAACACTGCGTGATACCGTGCTTGGCCTGCTTGGCACCGACCCCGTCGAGGTCGGTGTCGGTCGCCAGAACGCTCCTGCCACAGAGGCTGGCCACGACGCCTACCTCGTCCAGGATGAGCACAAGGTCGCCATGCTGCTCTGGTGGCTCAAGCACGAGCGTCGCAACGGTGTCGCAGTCTTCTGCCGCACGCGTCGCCGCGTCGGTTGGGTCGAGGGTGCGCTGCGCCGTCATGGCGTCGCGGTGGCGATGCTGCATGGCGACCTGTCGCAGACCCGTCGCAACCAAGCACTTGAGGCCTTCGCCTCAGGGTCGGCCAAGGTGCTCGTGGCGACCGATGTCGCCGCGCGCGGGCTGCATGTGCCGGCCATCAAGGCGGTCATCAACTACGACGTGCCGATCATGCTCGAGGACTTCGTGCATCGTGTGGGTCGCGCTGGCCATGGTGGCGGCAAGGCCCAGAGCGTGACCTTCGTCGCGGGGCTCGATGCTGATCGCTGGAAGCGCATTGGCGACTTCGCCGGCGTGGAGATCCCGGCGCGTCCAGCCCCTGATCTCTCTGAGTTCGGCGTGGCGAACAAGAATCGTCGAGCTGCACCGGCATCGGCTGCAGTCACGCGGGGAGCCCGGCCATCCAAGCCGACGCGTGAGATGCGTCGATCCGATTCCACGCGGCGCCAGAAGGACGCACCTGAAGGATCGATGGCGGAATCGAGTGCAAGCGTGGATCGTGCGGACCGACCCTTCTGGAACAACAAGGGGCCCCGTGGCCCACAGCAGCCACGCCGTGCCGGCAAGGCCGACAGGCTCTCTCGATTGGCCAGCAGCAAGAAACTGCGTGGCCTGATGCGCAAGCAGCCCCTGACGCCGGACCAGAAGCCTGGCGGTGGCGTTCGTAAGCCCAAGGCGTGAGCACACCATGGCGATGACCCGTCGGTCCAAGTTGATCGTGATTGCACTCATTGCGGCAGGGGGTGTCGCCGCACAACCCATGATCTTTGGATCGCAGGTCGATCGATGCACGCCCACCTTCACCAAGGCAGTGATCGCACAGGGAAGCCTTTGGGTGACCAATGGTGCCTCGAGCCCGGGCGTCGACTGGATCAATCTCGAAGTCGAGGATGCTGCACCTGATCAAGGAGTTGACCCTGACCTTCCAGGCTGGCTCGATCTGCCCATCGTTCCAGAATCCGCCTTGGAGCGTCGGGTCGGGACGATCGCCCTTGGCTGGCCGGTCCGTTGGTCGTTCTGTCAATGGGTTGCCACCGACACAGAGCACTTCTTCCCGCCGATTACCGAGAACGAAGAGCCGTGTGCATCACTTCGTCGTGCCACGCGCGAGTGGGGCGGCTCGGCGGACGGCGCAGCCGTCCAGAGCTGGATGAGCGGCATGGGAGTGATCGTCTGCTGGCTCACGATCGCCGCACCCATGGCCCTGGTCGTGCTGGCGAAGCGTCAGTCAGATGGCAAGAGCGGCAGCGCGCCGTAGACCACCACGAAGACGAGCGCGGCGAGGAGCACCATCACCCCGAGGATGTTGGCGGTGAGCCTGAGCACGCCCGGCAGGAAACGATCCATCGATGGCGCCTTGACGGCGCGATAGACGATCGCGATGCCGAAGCACAGCGGCACGATCAGCAGCCACCAGAGCTTGCCGAGGTGTACCGGCTCGAGGAACGGTATCCACGCAAGGCCCATCATGACCCCGCCTCCTCGGTCCGACGCCGCTGGAGCGTGTCCAGGACCAACGACACATTCAGCAGCCCAGCCAACGCACTGAAGAGGGTGCCGATTTCATTGGAATACGTAATGGATTTGAGCGTGCTGACTCGGGGCTGCGCACCACGGTCGATGAGCCGCGACGGAGGCGTTTCGACCAACCGCCCGTACTGCCCAGCCTTGATGAGCCGCGTGTTGCCCCAGTCTGCAGCGAACGCGACCGGACCCGCCCCAGCCTGCATGACAAACCAGAGTCCATCCTCGCGTCGATCGACTGAGTCGAGGCCGCCAATCGCGAGACCCGAGAAAAACAGGCCAATCACGGCGGCCATGGCCCAGGCACCACGGCGCCGATGGCCAAGTCGAATGAGCCCATAGCCCGGGAGGAGCCAGCCTAGGGCTGCCTCGAACCAGTTCAGTCCATCCTCGTCAGGCATGGTGCTCATGGGAGTGCCGCACTGTAGAGTGTAGGGAAGCGCGCGGAGTCTTCCGGCGTGGAGGACCCCACCATGAGCGACTCGTACGACCCAGCCAAGCCCGAGCCCAGCTACGGCATGCAGGAACGGCGCAGTGGCGAGGATCGCCGCGACGTCACACCAGCATCACCGACCAACCTTGAGCGCCGCCGTGGCCCAGGCCGCCGGCTCACTGACTTCATTCGGAGCGCCGAAGAAGGCGAGATGAGCCGTGAGCAATACATGTGGCTGATGGCCATCGACGCCTTCAAGCGGGTCAATGGCAAGCCATTCCCGAGCTGGACCGATGTGCTTGAGGTAGCCCGAAAACTCGGCTACCGGAAGACCATGCCCACGGAGATCAACTTGGGCAGTCGCTGTGAGGACTGGACCGAACGCCACGATGCCTCAAGCGGCGTGAACAAGGAAGCCGCCGCCGACGAGTGAGCGGCCAGAGCACGGATTGACCGGAACTCGTCGTGAAACGACGGAATGCGTGGCCAACGGGCCGTTGGACATGCCGTGAGGCGCATCCTGATCGGCTCACTGGGATCGACAGAGCCGGATCACACAAGCGGGATCACTTCGCGTAGTGATCGGCGTTGATCTGAATGTACTTCTTCCACTCCTCAGGCAGGTCATCCTGGGGGAAGATCGCTCGCACAGGGCACTCATCCACGCACAACCCGCAGTCGATGCAAGTGCCTGGGTCGATGTAGAGCTGCGTGGCTTCCGCGAACGAGCCCTCGGCCTTGGTGGGGTGGATGCAGTCCACAGGGCAGACTTCGACGCAACTGGCGTCCTTGGTCGCGATGCACGGTTCGGCGATGATGTGTGGCATGGTCGTTGGCGTGGGGTTGAACGAACCCCCTGAAGTGTAGTGCGCCGCAAAAACACCGAGAGCCGGCTCGAGGCCGGCCCTTGGTGTATTGCTTGACCAACCGCCGAATTACTTCGACTTCTTGGCGGTCTTCTTCGCGGCCTTCTTAGCGGCCTTCTTCTTCTTTGCCATGGTGATGGGCTCCATGTTGGCTACGCTTCGGGTCGGAGAGCCAGTCGAGGCGCGCAGCGTTACCTCGGTGACCACACATGTTGTACCGTTATCGACGGGAGTTGGAAAGGGGCTTGATCCAAAATTGTCGATTTTGGTTCATGACAAGCCTTGACAGCACTCGCCCCTGACGACGAACACGATGCACATCACCACCACCATCGCCGTCGTCGGAGCATCCGGTCGCATGGGTCGTGCGGTCATCGACGCAGCGAAGGATCCATCGTTTCGGTGCCGATCCATGCTCGAGGTCGACGCCAAAACCACGGATTCGCAAGCAGTTGCAGCGATCGACTGCGTGATCGACTTCAGCAGCTCGCAAGGCGCGGTCCGCGCGGCACGGCTGGCGACCGACTGCGGCGCAGCACTGCTGTCCTGCACGACCGGGCTCGACGACGAGGCCCGCGGTGCGGTCCGGGAGGCCTCAAAAAAAATCTGCGTGATGGTCGCCCCGAACACCTCTTTGGGCGTCGCAGTGGCCCGCCGGCTCTGTCGCGATGCCGCCCGCTTGCTGGGATCCGAGTACGCAGTCGACCTCATCGAGCATCATCACGATCGAAAGGTCGATGCTCCGTCCGGCACGGCATTGGCCCTTGCCGAGGCCGTCGCTGCCGGCTCTGGTCTGCCATTTGCCCCATCGCGCATCCACAGCATCCGGGCTGGGGACACGATCGGTGCACACTCAGTGCAGTTCGCTGGCCCGTTTGAGACGATCCGCATCGAGCACGACGCTGTGAGCCGGCAGCTCTTTGCGGTCGGGGCCTTGCGCCTGGCTCGTTGGCTCCACGGCCACCCGGCGGGACTTGTGACGATGGATGACTGGCTCGACGACCGGCTTGGCCACCAGACAGGAGCACCACGATGACGGCGATCTTCCGATCGACCCAATTGGCATGCGGTGCATGGTTGCTCTCGGAGCGCATGCCATCGATGTCTAGCGTGAGCGTGGCGTGGCTCTCTCCTGTCGGCACGGCCGGTGATCCTGCGGGGGCCGCAGGCGAAGGCGAGAGCGCCATGTGTGCCGAGTTGCTCCTGCGTGGCACTGAGCAAAGCACCAGCGAAGAACTGGCCCGCCGGCTTGATGTCCTTGGCGTGCAGCGCAACACCTCGGCAGCCGTGCATCACGTGAATCTGTCGGCTGTGACCACGGGGCCGAACGTCAGCGGCATGCTGGCGTGCCTTGCGGAGATGGTCCGTTCACCGCGTATGGATCCGGATGGCGTCGAACAAGCGAAAGCCCTTGGCTTGCAGGCGATTGCCGCAGTCCGTGACGAACCACAGCAGCTGTGCATGCAGCATCTGCAGCGGATCAGCATGCCGGAACCATTCAACCGTTCCGGCCTCGGCACCCCCGAAGGCATCCAAGCCCTCACGGCCGACGGGCTGCGCGCTGCATGGCATCGTCGCTGCACCCCAGGCGGCACCCTCATCGGGATCGCCGGCGATGTGGATCACGATGCCGCCTGCGCCGTGCTCGACAGGGCACTTGCGGGCTGGACCGGATCCTCGTCGACGATGGTTCCTGGTGCATCACCGCGCTCGACGCGCCATCTTGAGGTCATGCCGACCTCCCAGACCCACATGGCACTCTCGTTCGATGCCCCCAATGCCCGCGATGAGGATCGCCACGCCATGCGGCTTGCCGCCCGCGTGCTTGGTGGTGGTTCAAGCAGCCGCCTCTTCGATGAAGTGCGCGAGCGTCGCGCACTCTGCTACAGCGTGGGTGGCTCGTATGCCGCCGGCCGGGACATCGGTCGGATCACGATCTACGCCGGGTCCCGTCCGGAACGGGCGCAAGAGACGCTTGACTGCGTCCTGCGTGAAATCGAGCGCCTAGAGCGCGGAATCGATGCGGACGAACTCGAGCGCGCACGCATCGGCATTCTCAGCCGATTGGTCATGAGCGAAGAGAGCACCTCCGCCCGTGCCATGGCGTTGGCGAGCGAC
>Ga0194116_10008984_pt1 | contig 10012 bp, 7 predicted proteins | sample TA2MahsurfametaG_4_FD_148617 | JGI IMG/M metagenome (GOLD analysis project Ga0194116, IMG submission 148617) | Freshwater microbial communities from Lake Tanganyika, Tanzania - TA2015008 Mahale S9 surface | ecosystem: Environmental > Aquatic > Freshwater > Lake | place: Tanzania: Lake Tanganyika... | reverse complement strand
TCCCAAATCCAAAATCCCCAATCCCCAAATTTTACTATAGATTATATAAAAGTAGAAGCTCTCTATAATAAAAATGGAGTTAAAACAAAAATTAATGTAATTATCTTAATTTAGTTATTATAAATAATTCAATAAAAAATTTTTAAAATAAAGAGAAAATTATAATAATTAAAAGTTTAATATAATTTATTATTGAGAAAACATAAGATAATGGTCATTCGTAATTGCTTTTAAATTTTTCTTTTATTAATATTTTTAATAAATTTAGGTATTCTTTTATTAGAATTTTAATAAAATATTTAATTATTATTAATAAAAACAAAGTAAAAATTTCAATTGAAATAAAAATTAAAAAATTTAATGAACGAAAAAGTAAAAATATTAATAAAATATGAAGATTTGAAAATATATCACATTAATTCAGTATAAAAATAGACGATAAAATAAAATCAATCTCTTTTAAGATTAAAATATAACAAATTTGCAATTTTTTTATTATTTATATATTTCTAATTTATTGATTGAATATATGTTTCGTTTTAATTAATGTGTTCGCTTAATTTATTAAGCAGAAAATAATTTTCTTAAATCTTTGAAATAATCCAATTTCTTAAATTTGGTATCTTGAACAATATGAGAATTTACATCATTAGAATATTCGGTTTCCCAAACTAAATATGTAGTTTTGTCTTCAGTAACAGAATGAATGTGAATTCTTTGATACATAGAAGTAATTTCTATTGGGCTACTAGTTGAGACCAATTCAAAAGCAACAACTGCTTTTTTGCAGTCAGATATTTGAGTTAGTCTATAAGTCCAAACAGATCCGTCTTTATAGGAGACATCAAAAAATGAATTTATTTGTGCTGGACTTCCAGAAGTGAATTTTACGGAGGAGATATGAGAAGGGAATAAAGTAGCTAAATCAAACTCTAAGAATTTTTCCCAAACTTTATCTTTGCTTGCTGGAATAACACAACTTTCAGTTTGGTTGCAAGCAACAACGAAATTCATCGACTCTTGTTTATGGAACATTCTTTAGTCTTTTTTATTATAAAAATTTTTGACTTTATTGCTTATATATTGATTTTAATAAAATAAAATTTATTTAATTTATTAATTATTTAGCTATTTTTATAAATTTATTTTTTAGTATTTGTTATGAAATTTAAAATATAAATTTCTTCTTAAATTTTTAAATAAAATTGGTCAAAATTTGCCTTTTTAATAATAAAATAAATGGATGTTTATTTTACCATTTAAACATATTTTATTATAATTTAAAGCATTTATTCAGATTTTTATTTGTTTATAAATCAATATATATCTAAATAAATTTTTATTAATTTAAAGAGTAATAATAAAAATAATTTAATTTTAAAAATAAGTTGATTTATTTCAACTCTTACTCAAAAGTAATTGAAGTTAAATTTCTAATAAATTCTTTATTTTTTCTTTCGCGACAATTTTCCTTTTAGACTCTTGTTGAGTAACATTCGTATTTGAAGATTTATTATCTTGATAAATCACGCTAAATTCAATTGCTTTTCTTCTGAAATCTTCAAAATATTCAACTATTTTATTGATATCATTATGATAATATTCTTCTTCTTTATTTTCTCTTAAAAACCTAACAAAAATTTTATAAGGATCATTATAATCTCCTCTTAAATCAACATCTAAAAATGATAGTGTTCTAGTAGATGTTTTGTTTTCAATTACAAAGAAGTATTGATTGTCTTCTTTTTTCATTATAAATGACCCATCCATTTGCATTTTAAGGTAATTGTACTTTACATTGAAAATTTGTTTTGAAAGCTTGTAATCCAAAGCTTTTGACTCGGTTTCTTTTAATTTTTTTGCTAAGATATCCACTTCGCATTCTTTTCCTTTTAGTTTAGTTTTAAGATTTTCATTTTCAGTTTTTAATTCTATGACTTCTTTACTAATTATACAATTATTTATCTTCATGTCATCTAATTCTTTTTCTAGCTTAACTTTAAGGAATTTATTTTTTTCTAATTCTATTTCTATATTATTTAATATGGAAGCAGTATTATGATAATCCTTAATTAAAGTCGAATATGATTTTTCTTTAGAGCTCAATTCAATTTTCAAATTATCTATTATATCTGTGTAATTTTTTGTGATATTGTTTGCTTCTTCCTTCAATTTTTCAATGATATCCGATTTTTTATCTAAATTTTCTTCCAAATTTATCAGCTTTGTTTTCAAGGAAGAATTTTCAGTCATTAGCTTGTATATTTCAACATCACTAGATTTCAACTCTAATTTGTGTTTCATATTCGTAAGATAAAATTCAGATTTTTTCCTTTCTTCTTCAAGAAGACCTCTCAAATAAAAAACTTCTTCAGAAAATTTTGATATTTCTTCATTTTTTTCTTTTATTGTTGAAGAATAAGTTTTTATCAATTCTTTATTTACTAATATCTCGTGTTCAAATTGTTTTTGAACTTCTGTAATTTCAGAAATATTCCCCTTAGCGATATTTTTCAAAACATCATTGCTTGATTTTTCCAAATTTTTAAGCTTTTCTTTGAGTGCTTTATTTTCTTCTTCTTTTTTTTCTAAATCCTCTTTTAAACTATTTATAGTTTCATTTGATTTGGTTTGCGTGTCTTTGACCATTTGAGCTAATTTTTTAATATCTAGCTTTTGCTTGTTAATAATATCATGTGAAGTTTCGTTTGGATTAACTGAATTATTCACAGATACACTTGAATTTTGACTCATTTTTAAATTATTTTTAACTAATATAATTTTACTATATAAAAATTTCTGTTAAATTATAGCAGAATTGAATTTTAATAGTGATAGGCAAATATTTGTATGGGTTTTAGTTTTAAATTGATATTAAAAAAGAAATTTATTCAATATTTATTAAAAATTTATAATTATTCCCATTCGCTTTTTTTATTATAGTTAAATTCAATATAATTTATTTCTTTTACTAATTTTTCAACATTTTAAAAAAATTAAATAAATCAAAAATATTTATTAATTAAAGATAATTTTTTTACGTTAGTCTATTAAATTTAAGGCTTAATATTAGAATTGTGTAATATTGCTATTGAGGTATTTACAAATATCTAAATTAACAATAAATAATGATGTAACTTTTTATTTTTTTCCAGATATACTCTTCAATTCTAATTTTTGAGATTGGGTAATACTATTGATATTATTTGAATTAGCCAAATTATTATTCTCGTATTCTTTAGTTGCATCGTTTATAAAACCGATTTCACAAAGCATATTAATAAATTCTTCTTTGGAAATTAGGTCATAATCTGGATTTTTCAATTTTTTACTTTCTGAAAAAACTTTTGTTATTTTAAAAAGAATACATATCTCATTATCATCAATTTGATTACCTAATTCCTCCCCGCAGATTTTCAAATCCCTTTCTGAAATAAATCCATCAGCATCTTTATCATATAATTCAAACGCTCTGTCAATATATTGCTCAATAAAATAATTCGAATTTAAATGATTTTTTCCAAAAACCTCAATGAATTCTTGTATATCAATATTCCCAGAACCATCTTTATCTATTTCCCTCATTAATTCAGTTAATTCTGAATCTGAAACATAACACCCTAATCCATTTAAAACTTTTTTTAATTCTACTTGATCTAATTGCCTATTTGAATTTTCGTCGTACATATCAAATAAATCTTGAATTATCATTAATCCAATTGATCTATTAAGTTTGTATTTTTTAAAAGCAGGATCATTATTGATATCAGATTTCTTTTTTTTATTATTTCTAGCTCTATTCATTTATAAAATTTATTGTTTTTAAATATAATTTGATACTTATTGAAGAGATAAATTTATTTAAGTTATACTCATATTTTATAAGCTCATTAGAATATATAATTTACAATTTAATTATTTTAATTATATTTTAATTAATAGAAGAATTTTGTATTAATATATTTTAAATTTTACAATATAAAAACGAATTTTCAAACATAATATAATAAATAATTCAAATTATATTCAATAATTAAATTTTCTTTGATGTTTTAATTGTTTGTCTTAAAGTAGAGGATAAAGACTTAGTATTCAATAAATCAGTATTTAAAAGAGGATACAACCTTTGCATCCTGGTTCAATTTTTTCAGGATTTTCATATTCTGATAAAAGATCAAAGTTATTGAGATTGATACTTTGATTGCAAATTTTTTTATTTATAATATTTAAATCTTTAGCTAGTTGAGATAATATTTTCTTTCTATCTCCTTTATTATAAACATGCAAGTGATTTTCTAATAAACTCTCATCCACTAAATATATCGAGAAACATTGCAAAATCAAATATTCAATTGAGTCAAAGCCATTATGCAAAAAGTTTTTTCTTAAATGTGGTAAATTTATATACTTGAGCCAAGCAATTAAATCCAAGTTTTGAGCTTTATCTGCTTCGTTAGATCGGCCATTACTTTCTTTAGTAAACCCGCAGCACATAAATTTAGCTTCTGAAATCCTTAAATTATTATGAGAAATTGTTATAGACTTCCTATTAGAAATTCCAGAATTAACCAAAAAATTCAAATTTTGATCAATATTTTTAGCATCGAATTCGATTCTAGTTAAAATTTTAAAAATATGTCCAGGTTTTCTTATTCCTATACTCTCCAAATCAAAATAAGTTAATTTATTCTCTGCATCATTTGCTGCTAAATTTATAATATGATCTATATTGACAAGTCCTTTTTCGAGGAAATTATTATAATAATTTTGTAAGTTCATTGAAATTAGCCAATTGTGGAGTCTTTGTGCATCAGCTTCTATAGCAAGAATTTAATTATTATTAAAGTTATTTTAGGAAAATAAAAATTAATATAACAAGATTTACTTGATATCCCTGATATTTGAGTTCTGTTCAAAGTTGAGTTTTCCCCTCCATAATAAAGTGTGTCTATGTATGTTATATTGCTTGCCATACCATCATTATAATTTTTTTGAGTCGAATAATCATGTTGAAGATTTCTGTTTATTTTTTTTCCATTTTTATTTGTTAACATATTAGCTCCATTAACTGATTGAGGAGAAACGCAAATATTATAATTATTTTTCGTTGCTTTAAAATTATTTCTATTTTTATTTATTACATTATTTCGTTCAGAAAAATAAGAATTATTCTGAATATTTTTATTCCGTTTCAAATTCTCAAAACAATTTCCGTTAGTATTATGAGTATAAGTCATTGTATTATTCATGTGGCTATTTCCATAAGAATCATTAAAGCCATCTAAATCAAAGTTTTCATTATATCCAGTTAAATTTGGATAATAATTAGTAATATTAGTCTCATCATTTACGAAATCAGAATTTATTTTGCTAGTTTTTTTATTTACAAAATTATTTGTTGGCATCTCTTTTATATTGTGGAGTGTTTGCGGTAATTCGATTTTATTTTTAAATTCTATTTGAAAGCTGTTTTTTTTATTGCTTTTGTAATTATAATTCGCACAGTCAGTTTTGAAGGCATTATAATCTGAAGTGAGATTCCTTGAAGATAAATTAGCTTTAGTATTTGTAAATTCCTCTTCTTCATTTTCATTTGATTTTTGTTTTACTCTTATTTTGTTTGAGTGTCTTCCTGCAGTTTCCTGCAAAGACTTGTCATTATTTAAAGGGATTCCTTTATCTAATATATTATGTTTTGGTTTTCTATTTAAAGAAATGTCACATATATCAGTATTGAAATAATTGATTTTTTTTTGTGAATTCGGAGATAAATTAGATTTGCTGATATTGTTTTTATTTCCGAAATCAGTTTGATATATATGGAAATTTTTATTTGCTGTATTGTATTTGCTAGTATCATTTTCTCTGTGAGAGTTGCTAAAATCATTATAATTGTAATTTCCATTAATGAAAGCACTTTGATTTATTTTATTATCATACCTAGGACTGCTTTTATTGTTAGAATTATAATTAAAATTGATTTTATTAGAAGTATAATCAATAGCTGAAGGACTATGTTCAATAAAAGAGTTGGCATAATTTTTCAATCGATCCCTCTCTTCTGTAGATTTTAAATTTTTTCGAATTAGGAAATCTTGTTCCTTTTTAGAAGAAATTGAATTTTCAATTTTATTTTTTGAGAGGGTTATTTTTTTATAAGCATTTGAACTAGTTATATGGCTTTCACTGTTATTGTTAGTACTTCTGCTATTATGAATATTATTACTCATGGAATTATTGCTTAAATTTTTATTGTTGTTAGTCTTTTTTTCATTTATATCAAATCCAGAACGAACAGTTTTATGATTGGTTAAATTTGAAAAATTTAATTTATTTACCTCTGAATTATCTAAATTATTCGGGGAATTAATGACATCAGTTAAATCTAATTTTTTTGAGTTGAATGCATTAGTATTATTTAAATTTGATTGTGAATAATTGCTAAAATTTAAAATTTCATTTTTATTTTTTGATGAAAGATTAATTTGCTTATTGCTATCACGACCTTTAGTATTACTTGTTTGATTTAATTCTGATACGAAATATGTTTTTTTTTCTTTAGAATTGGATGGTGAAGCATAAAAATTTAGCTCATCACAAAATTCTTTAGAAAATATTTGTTGTTTGTGATTTTTCGAGTTATTATGCAAAGCATAATCATTATTTTTATTTGAATTTATATTTCCTATTTTTTCTTCATCTTCATCAATGCTATCTGAATTACTTTTTTTATTGTTTATATTTTCAAAGTCATTGTAATTGTTTTTATTTTTATCAATGCATCTAGTTTCATTGATTCTGTTACAATCTTGAATGCTATTATTGCTATGACTTTTTTCTTCTTTTTTGTTTGAATTTCTTCTAGTATTTGTGCTGCTCATTTGATTATAAGTTTCTTTGTAAATTTCCGAATTGAAATTCTTTTGCTTTTTATTCGAAGGTTGAGTAAGTTTATAATAACTATTATAAATATATTTATGTATAAAAGTAAATTTAAATATATTAACTTAACTAATTTACTTGATTGTATCAAGCGGATTTGCATCAGAAAACACACCATTATATTCATTCATTTCATCACAAGAATGAGAGTTGCTTTTTCTATTAGAATAATTGTTTATATTTTTTTGATTCTCTAAATTTTTTTCGTTTTCAGAATTACTTTCAGCATAATTAACATGTACAAAGTTATTTGTGCTGCAATCTTTTGAATTTGGCTTTGATTCTTCAGCATCATAATCATCCATTCTCAAATCTTCTTCTTTTAATCTTTCATCCTCATAATTGTCATCATTATTTTCTCCATCGCTGAAATTCCTTGGGCTTTTATTATTTTCTTCATGTTCGTTTTGCTCATGATCATTATCTATTTCAGGGATAGGATTTGCATGAATGGATTGATTTTTTTTAGTTCTATCAGTCATATTTCTTTTTAAGTTTAAAGAACAATTATCTATTTTTCGATTAAGATCTTGAGAAAAGCATTTTTCTACATTATCAAAATCCTTATTAAAATTGCTATTTCTTCTTTTTATTTCTACACTAAATCTATTTCCGTTTGATAGTTCTTCAATTTCTTTTTCTCCGTTGTTTTGTTCTTTATTCATAATATTTTCGTGAGAAGTTAATCTTTCATCGTATTTATTTACCACAAAAGAATTCTTGTTGCTCTTGAGATCCCTTTCATATTCACTTTCGAATTCGGATCCTTTACTTTCTATCGTTGGTAAATAAGTATATTTGTAATAATAATTAACATTTCGAGCAGAATTATTTTTGCTATTTTGATGATTATCATTTTGAGAGCTATGGTTTGATGTATTCAAATCATCGTTCCCATTGTTTTCAAAATGGCTACGTACATTACCTGTTTCTTCTGAAATATTGCTTTTTGAGCTCTTTTGTCTTTCTAACTCATTTTCAAATTCATTTTTATTCTTAATATCTTTAAATTTAGGACTTTTAGCTTCCACTTGATTAAGTTGTGAAGGTTGTTTATTATCTGAATATATATTAATTTCATTATTTCTAATTTTATTGATATATTTGTTTTCGTTTAATAAGCATTCATTATTAAAAAGCAAATTATTTGAAGAATCAGTTTTATTTAATTCAAATTCGTTTTTTGAATCAACACCACCAGAATTGTAAGAATTTGCTTTTTCAATTTTTACTTGATTATTAATATAATTTGGGCTATTAGCAAAATTTTGAGTTTTACTAACTTTGGGTATATTATGAGTAATAGAGCTAATATGATTTGCATCACTGTTTGAAGAAACATTCCTAGTTAAATTATTCCCATCTGAAGATGAAACCATATTTGCTCCAGTAATATTATTATTACTGTTAAAAAAATTGAGATTATTATTATTATTGTTATTCAAGTTTGGAAAAGGTATTAAAGGACTATTGTTAAGATTAGCATTTGAATTAGGAGAAGGGCTATTAATCTTAGCAAACAAATTATTAAGAATTGGAAGATTTTCAACATTATTATCAGTTTGAATTCCACTGAAATTACTTAAATTACTTACATTAAAATTTAATTGATTCGAGGATTTATTTATTGGATCATTATTACTACTTGCAGCACCAAAATTAACAGAATAAGCATTTCTGAGTTTTTGGTTTTCATAATAACTATCTTTATTAGTGAAAGTATTGTCTCTATATAAATCATTCGAATAATATTTTTTATGTGAAGTTTGCCTATCATTCTCATAAATAAGATTATTATTTAAATCTGTGTTTCCAAAAGTATTAAAATTTCCGAAATTATTTAAACCAGGATTATCCGTAAAGGTATCTTTATCTTTATATTCATCATTAAATCTGATATTATTATTAGTATTATATCTTACAAGATTATTATTACTTGTCATAGAATTTTCTCTAAATAAAAAATCATCTAATTTTAAGTCATTTATCTTTAAATTATAAGGATGAAATTCACTATTATTCGATGAAATATAATTTTCAAAATCTTTTCTAGTCTTTTGATCAGATAGTGTTTTTGCTATAAGCAAAAAGTCTTTTTTCGATAATTTACTAGGAGTTAATAAGATATCATTTTTAGGTGTTTCAGGCACCTCACCCTGCAATTTAAGCATATTAATTGTATCTCTCATTTCATCTGTTTCAACATAATCAGTAGGCTTTTTATCATATTTGTCCTTGATTAGAAGAGAACCACCATTTTTTACTAAAAGAAGCAATATTGTAGGTTTAACTGAGTTTTTAATTGCTAAATGGACAGGAGTTTGTCCGTATAACTTTCCTTGTATGTTAGGATTGGAACCATAAGAGAGTAATAATTCGACTATTTGTAAATTTTGTTTTACTATTGCTGAATGAAGAGGAATTCTCCCATCATTTTGAGAAATATTTGGATCTGCGCCTTTAATCAAAAGAATTTCCACTTGCTTAACTGAATCCATTTCAACTGCCTGAAATAGTGCAGTTTCTCCCATCTATTTTAAAAATTTTATTAAAAGAACTGGGAATTTCCAAAAATAGTTTAATATATTCCTAAGGTTAATTTATGTATGACAAAAAACAACATCAAAATTTATAAGAAAACACTTTTACATTGCATTTTATATTGGGCTCAGCACCCATATCTAATAGAATCTCTGTTGCTTCAAAATTTTCAGCTACTATTGTTCGATATAAAGGAGTCCATCCACACTAATATAATCAATCAATAAAGAAAAATTTATTTTACTTCATTTTTTGAATTTATGTCTTCGGAATCTGTAATAAAATTTTTGATTATAACTTCTTTGTTCAAATTATTATTCTCTTTTTTTTCTTCCTCCAGTATATGAGTGTTTGTGTCTTTCATTTTAGTAACTTTGAATTTTAATTATTTAAATAACGAAAAATAATTTATAGACTCTAATTTTATTATTAAATTTAAATTTCAAAATAATATTTGACATTTTCAATTGAAAATACTGAAAAATATTCGAGAAATCGGCTTAAATAAAAATAAATTTTGTTTATATTG
>Ga0194116_10008983_pt1 | contig 10016 bp, 6 predicted proteins | sample TA2MahsurfametaG_4_FD_148617 | JGI IMG/M metagenome (GOLD analysis project Ga0194116, IMG submission 148617) | Freshwater microbial communities from Lake Tanganyika, Tanzania - TA2015008 Mahale S9 surface | ecosystem: Environmental > Aquatic > Freshwater > Lake | place: Tanzania: Lake Tanganyika... | reverse complement strand
TATTTGTAAATAGTTATTAAAATTACTTTCTATTAAAATTAAAAAAATTTATATTATAATTTTAATATAGATATTTTCTTTCAAAATTATTATTTGAAAAAAACAAATTTTTTACTTTTAAAAAATGGGGATTGGGGATTGGGCCCAATCCCCAATCCCCAATCCCCAATCCCCAATCCCCAATCCCCAAGATTCTATTATATGTTGATTCTATTTTATTATACATTGTTTATTTAAAAATAAAAATTTAAATTATTTTTAATTAAAGTTATTAAAAATTTATGATATAATCTAATTATTATTTATCAATATGACAGATTATTCTCTAAAATATTATTTCAAATTAGACTATTTCTTGTTCTTTTTTAAAAAGAAAAACAAAAATTCTTTTTATAAAAGATTTAACATTCATATTACTTATATCGATGATGACTTAAAATATGTTACTAAGATAACAAATTTAAGAATCAATTTTAGAGATATAAAAAGACACTTTCTTAGTTTTATTATTGCAATTTTTATCTTATTCATTCTTGTTATGATAAATTTGAATTTTAATTTATTAGAATTAGATTTCAATGATTGGCCTTTTCAAAGCGAATCTACCACTTTTGCAAAATATTATCCAAATCAAAGTGATTTGGAAATATTAGATTATTATAACAATAAATTCAAAGGAAAATACCCAAATTTTTTAGATCTTTTAATATGGTCAATTTTCACTACTGGTTTTAATTTAACTTTTGCAATTCAATCTTTCAGGAAGTATTCTTTTTTAAAATTGTTAACTAACTTATTTTTATCAATTTTCGATGCCTATTCTTTATTCATGAACATCATAAATATTGATTGGGCTAATTCATGGAATATTGGCTGGATTGGATTTATATCATTTGTTACTGAGACTTTTTATAGTTTTACTTTTTTTAGTATTATGTGTAATTTATGTTCTAGATCGTTGACACTTTCTTTTTATATAAGTAATTTTAAAGAGATATTTGGGAGAAATTGTTTACTATCTATTTTTGAATTCTTTTTCGGATTATACTATTTATTTTTGGGCTCAGCCAGTTTTTTAATTTTAATCTTAATATTTTTGCCATTTTTTATAACTCTACCTTATTTCTTAACAAGTTTTTTGTTTACTTTATTTCCTTTATATATATTTACTATCATCCAAAATCTCTGTACCGAATTTTTAATAATACCTTTACAATTCTTGATCGGTTTGTTTTTAAATTTCAAAGAAACATTGAAAAATATTTTCAAGAAAGAAACAAAATTAGAGCCATTAGTAGAAAAATTATCTGAAAACGATAAGCATCCCGATTATTCAGATATAGATAAATTTAAGCAAAAAGACTATTTGTTTTCTTTTATTGAAACCTTTATTTTTATAAGGTTTTGCTATTTATTTAATATTTTAACGATCCAATTTGCTATTTTGATGCTGAATGGTTTTAATATTTTCAGAATTTTAAGAATATTTTTTGGATTGCCCTACCTCAGTAGCACTTATTATTCTTTTTCTTTGAGAGTGTATTTTGATAAATTTTTGAATGTAATTGCAAAGTTGTCAAGTTTATTTTAAATTTTTTACGAAAACTATACATTAATAGTTATTTAATTTTTACATATGACAACCTCCATAACTAAAAGAGAAACAATTAAATAAGTTATTTAGAAATAAATTTGAATCAGCACTTTATCCATTAAAAATTATAAACTAATTATACTTTTGAGAATAATTATCTGAATACCATATAATATCATAAATTATCACTTTTTCAGAAAAAATTAAATCTAAAATTTCTCTATTTAAATAATTTTAAAAAATTTATGATTAGATTAAATTTAAAGTTAATATAAGACTTTATTAACTCTTTAACAGTTAATTTTTAAAAGAAATGCATTTCAAATAATAAAACACATGACGAATCTATAAAAAACTATTAATTTTTTAGCAAAAAGGCGTTTGAAGAAATAATTAATGTAATATTAATAAATTAACATAATTTTTATAATAATTAAATTGATTTAAAATAAATTTATTTTTATTTTAATTAAACTTTTTTTGGATGTTGATGATATTTACTTTAATAATTCATCATCCAAAACAGATATTTTATTTGCTTTTCTCAATTTTATAATCAAAAATAATGCTAAGCCAAGGAAAATCAAAGTCATTATAATACCAAGTATTATGAAAACTTTTTGAAAAACAAACGCTGTAAAGAGATCACCAAAGACTTCATCAACCTAATTTATTAGTTTAGAATTATTTCTAGAAGTTATTTATTAAAAACGAAAATGAATAGATATATTTTATACACTTGCTCTTGTAAAATTGCCGTTTCTAAAAACATAATATATTGGGACAAATTTATCATTCTTAAGTTCAAATAATTCATCATTTTCTAAAAGAGCTGAAACTAAAATTTTCTGTCCTGCTCTCAAAACTGCTCCTGAATAAGGTTCTATATCAACAAAAGATTCTTCGAATAAGTCAATATCATCTTGATCATCTGTTGAACTGTGATTGTAAATTGCTCTATTAATTATCGGTTGTTCTGTTTCTGAATTATCACCTTTACATTTGAAATTTATTTTTATTAGAAAAATTTTTTTCTTTTAATTAAATTTTTAATCTTTTCTGACTAAAAATTAATTTCCTTTTTTATTAATATTTTTTTACATTGATAATAATAGGGCTTTGAAGCATAAAAAGGAGCTTTGAAAACAGAGGTAACATTTCCAAATCCATTGTATTTATAACTATAAAAATTCTCATTTTCAGGTGTCAATGTCATATTTTGAATTAAATTCTTGTCTATTCTAATAAAATAAAGAATTAATAATAATTTTTAAATTTACTTTTTTAGAAATTTAAACAATAGACTTACGTGAATCTTAATACATCTAGATTTAAGTAATTCAAATTTTTTCTATAAACGAAAGAACCTGATCTGCATAATTGATCTAAATATATTAATGGCTGAGATTTTTCATCTAATCCTGGATTGAAAGCTATTGCATCAGTTCCTACTAAATCTGTTAATTTCTGCCAAGGATTACGATAAAAATTATTGTTGATCCTTTTTCCATCAAAATATTTTTCTCTCAAACTAATATTTTAAAAAAAATTAATTTAACATTAATAAGACAATTAATATTATTTTCCAGGAAAAGTAAATTAAAATGGACAAAAGAGATGCACCCGTGAGTATTGCAAAACTCTGGGATGACCTTTCAGAGTTGAAAAAAGGAGTAAGTTTTTTACATAATTTTAGTTTCATTATATCCAAAAACGCTCTTGTAAATTCTAGTTTTTTTTGGATCTTTTTTACCTGTATAGAATTCCCAAATGTTTTCTTTATCTGGTAAATTTGTCATGTTGTTTAAGAATGAAAAATATGTTTCAAGTGTTGGATCTCCTCCAATATAGAAATTCGTTGTTTTCTAAATAAATTTTAAAAGAAAGAATTTATGAATTTTATAGAAAAAATATGTAAAGATTATTTTTTTATGAAAATCCTACTCAAAATAATTAATTATTTTTAAATATAAAAAGCATTTAAAAAATAGAATTTCAAACTTAAAAAAATACTATTGTTTGTAAAAACTCATCTTCAAAACCCCACATTAAATCTTTAGCACTTTTTTGGGTGAACAAATTTAAGACCTCATAAAACATAAAATATCTCATATAATCAACGAAGAATTTCTTAGCAAATTTGTTTTCTGTAGTCTTATTATTGTAATATTCAATGAATATATCTGACAAAAATTGAGAATTAAATAACTTTTCAGAGTTTGCAATTGCAAAAATTTCATCAGATGAAATTTCTCCACATTTATCAGGATAAAACTTTTTACAAAAATTGGCAAATTCTATTTTGCTTTTGTAATTATCATTTCTCCAATCTTTCACAGACTCTGTATTATTTGTCGAGTTTGTTACAACTCCTGTAGACCACTGATTTGTGGCGATCTTAATTTTATTGAATACTTTATAATTCCCATTTGTTACATTATTTTCTTTTAAAATTTCATTTGCTAAATCTGAGAATTTTTTTACGATAAGGGAATTATCTCTAATCAAAAGTGTCCATTCTAAATCAGTCAGATTCATTACTTTTTGTAAATCTGTTTTTTTGTAAAGGATATTTTCTATCCATAACCGAGTATTTTCTAAATAGTCTGTAGAGTAATTTGGAACATTTTTTCCAAGATCTAAATTGACTGAGCTGAGTTTATTGTAATTAAAATGATTCTGCCTATTACCCATTCTATTTAGAGTTTCATTTATTCCACAAACTGAGTCTTTTATTTGAGCGGTTTTATCTAATATTAAATCTTTCAAAACTTCATCAGAAAAGATATAATCATCTAAAAAATTTTCGCATTTTGTGTTTTTGAAAACTCCGTAAAAAAGTTTATTTTCAAAAACTCCATAATACAGATCTTCTCCCATTTGTTGAAAAAGTTGAGCAAATCCTTGAGAAATGAAGTCAGTGATAGCGCCTATTCCTCTAGTTCCTCCTTTGGAAAATCTAAACGCCATATCTCCTGCGACATAATTCAAATAATTTCTCAAATTCCTAGATTCATCTAAATTTCCAATTTTTAAATTTTCATTTATGAAATTAATTGAATCTTCATACGATAAAAATGCCATTATTTGGTCAATATTATATTTATTTAGCAATGAAAAAGAATCATCTAGCAAAGGAGCTGAAGAATTGAAATCATTTAAAGTGAATAATTTTAGTACTTGCTCCATTGTTAAATTTGATCTTGATAGATTGTTAGTTTTTAAGTAATATCCATATTCTGGCCCAAATTCATCATAAATAGATTGGTTTTGGTTTATTCCTAAATTAAGCCATTGGGTTAAACCTAAAACTGTTGCGTTTCTATTATTAAAAATTAAGTCATTTGCTTTTGAGAAAAGTTTATCCTTTAATAATTGCATTTCATGGAAAGCTAAATCAAAATAATCCATAATTATATAACTTTCTTGACTAGGATGACTTAGAATTGCTTTCATAAATTTGAAGTTTGTTCTATGATTTATTAATAATTATGCTTTTTTAATAGATTTTTATTCATTTTTATTTTTAATGAATAAGAATATTATTTTTTAATATTAATTTTATTGATTTTTATTTACCTATATAATCCATATTCAGGATCCTTATAGAGTAAATCTACCTTTTCTTTTGAAAAATATTTAAACTGTCCGAAAACTGTATCGTTCAATCCTTGTTGTATTGCTTGTACAGCTGCAGTGTAGTAAAGATCATTTGTTAGTCCTTGGTATACAGTATAAAGTGCCTTTAAAGCAACCTGACTATCAGAAGCCATTTTTGCTTGATACCATACTCCTAAAGATATCTAGAATGAAATGAGAATTTAATTTTTTTCATTTATTACAAAAAAGAAATCTCATAAGAAATCTAAAAGTAACAAATAAGATATTAATTATGATTAAAATTCATTAAATTATAAAAAATTTCGCTACCACGTTAATCATGTTGATAATAGTATCTTCTTGTCTTTTCAATTCTTCTTCTGGAGTTCTAAAATATCTGTAAAGATTAAAACCAACTGTATTATTATTATCGCTGTATTTAATATTAATGAAATCTGTCAATTCTTCTGCTCTAAATGGTCCTTTTTCATTTGATGTAACTTTAGCATTACTAAAAGCAATGCTTTCTAAATTTTCTAAATCGTAGAAAAAAAAATCTTGATAAATATGAACTCCTGAATTTCCAGGGATATATGCCCATAGGTCTTCTGTATCTTTAGTCATTAATGCACCATCACTTGCTAGGCCTTTGATTAAAATTGGTAAAATAGCAGCACCGAAAATAATTACAAACAATCCTAAAATGAATAAAACTATTGAACTATAAGCACAACATTTCTTGCTTCCACACATGTTTAATTATATTTTTTATTATCATTAGAAAAAATTAATTATAAATTTTAACCTTTTTCAATTTATTTTTTATTCAAATAAACCCGTATTATTTGTTTAGTAATTAATTATTTATTAAAAATTATTTGTATATGAAAAATTTAAAGAACATTTTATTTTGAATAATTTAAAGCTGGAAGCATAAAATAAAAAAATTAAAAAAAATAAAAATATAAATGAATAAGTCTTCACAACTCAAGAATAGAGATGAAATAATAAGGAATAAATTTTCAGCTGATTTTTATATTTTAAATCTGTATTCAAAGGAAATTTTGGATCTTGATAAATTAAGAGTTAAAGACTTCTCTGAGTTTTATAGAAATAATCAAATCAATTACAGAGAAGGAACAAACTGGGATAAAAATAGAAAAATAAAAAGATATTTTTTAAATACAATGTTTTCTGTTGGTTTGATATTCTATTTCAAATCCTTTTTGGTGATTCCAGTATTTTTCAGTTCTGTTTTTTTAATCAAAAAGATAACTTACGGGATTTCATCAAGATTCAATTGTAGAGAGAGTGTGATTGATAATTGTTATTTTTGCCAAAGAGACATTAATAAAGAAAAACTTACAGAAAATTATACAAAATATTATTTGTTAATAAATTATATTATAGAAAAGAACTCAAAAATAAATAATCTTGATGATTTTGAAAAAGAATTAGATATTTTAATAAAATCAAATGTTTGAATATTTAGATAATCAAGAGAAAATTAGATTTAATATTATCTATAAATTATTTAAAATATTTATATTTTCAAAAAATTTAAATCTTTTTTTTCACAAATAAACTTCGTATGTTATTTATATTTAAGCCTTAAAATATTTTTTTAATTGAATTTAATTATATATCATTTTTTCTGTTGTATTTATTTTTTTTTATTTAGATAAAAATTATTTTTTATAAAAAAATTAATCTATAAATAATCTTTTATTTTATTATATAATCTCTTAAACTCAAGCTTCCCAAATATATGATCTTTTTGAACTAAATTTTTGCTAGATTGCATTATTTTGAATTGCATCATATTAGTATCCTCAGTTACAAAGAAAAAATGAAATTTCAATTCTGAATATTTATTTTTAAAATAAAGACTATAGAATTTATTTATTATATCACAACAATCAATTCCTCTCATATTTTGCGATATATTTTGATCCATAATAAAAAAATCTATGGAAATATTTTGAAATAGTAAATTAAGGAATTGTCTAAAAAAATCTTCAATACAATTAGTAAAAATTAAATTAAATTTGAACTCTTTAAATTCATAAGATATATTTTTCAATTTATTTTCAAGCATTCGTAGGAATATCATATCATCATCCAAACATATAATATATATTGGCTTTAAATTTTCTTCTCTTAACTGAGCATGTTGTTCATTATCTGTCAAACTTATATTACTTTGAAACTTAGATTTTTTATAAGAATGGTTACTTTCTTTTAGATTTGTCTGTGATTTATTATCATTGGAGTTATTCGATTCAAAATTATTGTTATAAATTTGATTTAAAAATACGGATCCAGTAAAATCTGAATCTTTAGAAAGTCTTCTCTTTTTATTGTTATTGACATTTGGACTTAAACAGTCTTGGTTACTGCTAAAAGATCTTAATTTATTTATATTTATATTATTATAAAGGCTAAGGTTTCTGTATTTATTATCGATATTAAAATTAAAGTTTGGATATTCAATCGTAATATTGTGACAAGAATCTTCGCATAATTGATTATTTTTAATCATTTTTAAAATATTTTTATAATTCGATAAAATTGATGAGTTATTATAATTATTGCCATTTTTGCTTTTATTATTCTGATTATTATGTATTTTTGTTAAAAAAGACTTATTAGTTTTTGCATGCTTGAGGCCTGATATTTTATCAGAATTTTTAAAGGATTTATTTTTCATTGATTTATTTAAATTTATTCTTTTAGGTTTATATGTTTTGGTATTTGTGAATTTTTGTTTATTCGTATGATTTTGATCATTGAGATCCAGACTATTACTTGATTCATTATTTACAGGGATAAGAATTTTAAATACTGTTCCTGTAGTGGAAAATCGATTATTTTCTGGTTTGAGAATTTTAAATCCTAGTTTAGTTGAAATTGAATCTATTAGAAATTGGCCCAATCCTGTTCCTACTGATTTATCTTTAAAATTAAAAGGTTTTCCCCAATTATTTAAAATATCTTGTGGTATTCCTTTTCCTGTATCAGAAATTTTAATTAAAATATTATTAACAAAATTTGTCCTATAAACCTCTAATTCTATTAATATTTCTCCTGAATCAGTGTACTTATATGAATTACTCATTATATTGTATAATAAGCTAATTATCAAATTTTTATTTGAAATAATCTTAAATTTATTTATTTTATCAATATCTCTTATTTTTGAATGTATTACTATATCCTTTATATTACTAACAAAATTAGTATTGAGATTTGTATAAATATTTACTGTACTATCGATTTTTTCTATCATGGTATTTTCATATTCTAATCTTCTATTGAAAATCTTTACCATAAGATTAACTATATCAATGATTTCGATATCTTCGTCTAATGTTCCAGATAAAAAGTCATTTTCAGTCATAAAACTAGTGATATTCAAAATTAAAGATATTGTAAAATCCTTTATCACACTCAAATATATCAATTCATCTTTTATTTTATTCACTTCCTGATTATTAATTTTATTCTCGGATATAATAATATTTTGATCGGGTTCTGCTAAAATTAAAGGCTGAATATATTTTAACACCAAATAATCAAAATATATCATATTATCATAAACAATATGCTTGAAATCGTGCAAAAGCGCAGATAATTTATTAAAAAAATCTGAGCTAAAAATATTTGAATTCTTATTCCAATTATTTGTTTCATCAACATTAAAATCGCTTTCATTATTATAGTAATAAAGTTGATCATTTTTCTTACTGAGAATTGTATTGAAATCCTTGAGATCATTTACAAAATTAGAAGTGGTGGAGACTTTGTTATTGGTATTATATCTTGGCAATATTCTTGAGTAGGAGTTTTTATTATCAACACTATTTGGATTATATTTGTCCAATAAATCGTTAGTATCTTTAGTTTTATTTTTATAAAATAGAATTCCATTGTTAAAAGAAGGCTTGTTAGTTAGATTTTGAGAATCTTTATATTTTTCAGATGATTCAGTTATTCTTTTGCATTTAGAATTTTGATTTATAGGACTAGAAATATTATTATCTACAGGGAATTCATTACTTTGCGATCCTAATTTTAAATTTTTTGTCGTTCTATTTGTTAATCTATTATTCATCGAAATTGAGCTATTTGTTATCTTTCTATTAAACATTATTTCATTAAAATCTTCATTTCTATAATTTTCAGTAGTAATAAAATTTTTATTTAACATTTGGCCATTTTTATATATAGGAGATTTTTTCTCAAGGGGTTTTTCAATTTTAAATTTTTCCTTATAAGGATTATATTCAAATTTGATATTATTTTCATTATTCTTCGAATTTGACAATAAATATTTATTATTATTTATATTGAAGCCAGTAACTTGTTCGTTTGCCTTTAAATTATCAATTGCAAAACTTGGATTATATTGATTGATGTTTTTTAAAGAGAAATTATTTATAGTTAAATTTATATTTTTATTATTCAAATTTTTCAAAGATCTTGCATGAATATTATTTATGTCAGAAATAAAATAGGTTTTTGCTTTTTTAGAGGTGTTCTCTATATTCATATTCTCTTTTGTATGATTAAAATTTTCATTTTTTAATGTTTGATTTTTTTTTTCCTTGTTCAAATAATTTTCTGGGACATTCGAAATCTCATTGAAAGTGGTATTATTTTTAATTTCGCTCGAATCTTTTATTAATAATAAATTATTTTTAACATATTTTTTATCATATTTTGATTTTATCAGATTTTCAAAGCAATTATTTAAATAATTTTTTTTGCCATTGCTTTTATTAAAATTTGTATTGTTTATTAAGGTAGATTTGTGAGGGTT
>Ga0194116_10008981_pt1 | contig 10016 bp, 10 predicted proteins | sample TA2MahsurfametaG_4_FD_148617 | JGI IMG/M metagenome (GOLD analysis project Ga0194116, IMG submission 148617) | Freshwater microbial communities from Lake Tanganyika, Tanzania - TA2015008 Mahale S9 surface | ecosystem: Environmental > Aquatic > Freshwater > Lake | place: Tanzania: Lake... | reverse complement strand
GGCGTTAACGATTGGGACAGACCAAGTAGTCACATTAGTTCAGCCGCTTCCGGTTGCATCGGGTGGTACAGGCACTAATTCAACTACTTTTGCAAACTTAGCGACTAACGTTACTGGCACGTTGCCGGTAGCTAACGGCGGAACCGGCGCAACTACACTTACCTCAAACAATGTGCTTTTAGGTAACGGAACAAGCGCCGTTCAATTTGTTGCTCCAGGTTCAAACGGTAATGTGTTGACGAGCAACGGTACAACTTGGACATCGGCGGCAGGAGCATCTCTTGCAACACCTCTTGCTGTTGTTGGTAATAACACGGCAGGTTCAGAAATTCGATTGCCGGAAGATACAGACAACGGTTCTAATTATGTTGCTCTAAAAGCCGCAAATAATATTGCATCTAATGTAACTTTTACTTTGCCCGATGCAGATGGCACGAACGGACAGGTTCTACAGACTAACGGATCTGGTGCGTTGAGTTTTGCTACGCCAGCAGGCGGATCTTGGACTTACATTTCAAGCGTAACTGCAAATAATAGTGCGACAGCAAGTTTTACTGGGCTTAGTTCTACTTACGATGTTTATGTTGTTGAATTAGTTCAGGTAAAACCTGTAACCTCATCTTATTTCAGTATAAGAACATCAACAAATAATGGAAGCTCCTATGATTCTGGGGCTTCCGATTATGCATATACATTATTTGGAAAAAATATAGCAAATGTGTCGTCATTTGATTTTGAAAACTCCACAGGCGATACAAAAATATATTTAACGGGCGGTTCAAATGTTGGTAATGGCGTAAATCAAACTGGCGTAAGTGGATTTGTTTATATTTATAAACCATCAGCAGCCCAATACTGTTCAATTCAAACCTTAAACACATTTGTTGATGGTTCAACAAGAATTGTGATTGTAAATGGAATGGGCAGGCGTCTTGCGGCGGCAGATGTAGATGCAATTCAATTTTTATTTGAAACCGGAAACATTACATCTGGCACATTTCATCTTTATGGCATTAAAAACAGTTAAGGAATAGTCATGGCACGATTTCACGCAACCGCTAACGGCCAAGTGCCGTTTACCGCAGAAGAAGAAGCCGCCCGAGACGCCGAAGAGGCAGCGTGGGCCGCTGGTGTTAAAGATCGACACAATGAACAAATGAGAAAGTCCCGTGCTTCAGCATACGCTGCGGAATCAGATTCATTGTTCTTTAAGGCCCAGCGCGGTGAAGCAACGACCCAAGATTGGCAAAACAAAGTGACTGAAATTAAAGCCCGGTTTCCATATCAGGAGTAATTTATGAGCAACATTAAACTTCAAGGTAACGCCAGCGGCACCGGCACGACAACGCTGCAGACGGCCAATACCAACTCTGACACTACATTTACGCTACCGGGAACTGACGGCACAAATGGTCAGGCTATTGTTACCAACGGTTCTGGTACGTTGTCATTTAGTACGGTTGGCACTGGTGATGTCGTTGGTCCAGCGAGTGTTACTGATAACGCAATAACTCGTTTTGACGGTACTACAGGAAAATTAGTACAAAACTCATCAGTAACCGTATCGGATGCGGGTGCTGTCGTTGCGCCGCAAGCAGGTTCAATCATTCCGTTTTATTTTGATAATCAAGCGGCGTTTCCGTCTGCCAACACTTATCACGGTGCAGTCGCCCACTCACACGCAGATGGGGCAATGTACTTTGCACACGGTGGAAGTTGGACGAGATTGTTGCAAGATGGCGGTGCACTTGGCACACCATCAAGCGGCACGGCTACAAATTTGACGGGGTTACCTCTGTCAACTGGTGTAACTGGAACGCTTCCGGTAGCCAATGGTGGTACAGGACTAAGCACTACAACAGCTTACAGTGTCGTTTTCACCGGTACGACAGCAACAGGTAATTTTCAAGCGTCAGGCGGGCCGGGTACATCTGGTTATGTGCTGACATCCAACGGCGCGGGGGCGCTGCCAACCTTCCAAGCTCTCCCTGCTTCTGGCGTATCCAAAGGCCAGAGCATCGCTTTCGCAATGATCTTTGGTCTATAAGGAGTAAATCGTGGCAAACCCAAATATTGTCAACGTAGCCGCAATCTACGGAGAAAATTCAAGCACATCGTTAACGACAACCAGCGCAACATCAATTGTCAGCAATGCTGCATCAAGCGGCAAGGTCTATAAGATCAATATGATTATTGTGTCTAATGTGGACGGTTCTGCCGCTGCCGACATTACGATTAGCAAATACAGCGCTGCATCTTTAGGTGGAACGGCATTTCCCATTGCCTCAACCATTTCGGTTCCGGCTGATGCAACGCTGATTGTGCTGGATAAAACGACGGCGCTATATCTTAAGGAAAATGAGTCTATCGGCGCTACGGCAGGAACAGCCAGTGATTTGGTGGTGACTTGTAGTTGGGAAGAAATCAACGCCTAAGGACTCAAGATGAGTTTCCGTTATCCAAAGGGTGGGTTCATATCCTCCTTTTATGATCCGTTGGAAGTCCCCAATGCGCCGACCAGCGTGTCTGCTACCGGGGGTGATGCGCAGGTTTCTGTGACCTTTACCGCACCCGCCGATGTGGGCGGGTCAGCGATTACGGGTTATGTAGCCCAGTCGGTTCCGGATGGGATTAGCGCAACCGGATCTGCTTCCCCGATCACAGTTACCGGACTTTCCAATGGGACGGCCTACACAATTAACGTAGCCGCGATCAACTCGTATGGGCCGGGGCCGTATGGAACGAGTGGGAGCGTGACGCCAGCAGCCGCAAGAGGGTTGTTTGGGGGCGGAACCCCATCTTCTGGCGTTTCTAATGTTATTGATTATGTAACAATTGCTTCAACTGGCAATGCCACTGACTTTGGAGATTTAACTGTTGGGCGTACTGAAGTTGCGGGTTGTTCATCTTCTTCAAGGGGAGTTTTTGTAGCCGGACAAAATTCAACTGGGTCACGTATTAATGTAATTGATTATGTAACCATCGCATCAGCAGGCAATGCAACTGATTTTGGTGATACATTAACTACGGTTTATGGCGTGGGTGCTTGTTCATCATCAACTCGTGGCGTAATTTTTGGTGGAAACACAGGCGATCCTTACACAAATGTTATTCAATACATAACAATTGCCACGGTCGGTAATACTACAGACTTTGGAGATATGTTATCGGCAACTTACGCCGGAGCAGCGTGTAGTTCACCAACTCGTGGTGTTTACGGCGGCGGAAACGATGCAACACCCGCTAGGACTAATGTTATTCAATACATAACAATTGCTTCAACCGGAAACGCTACAGACTTTGGTGATTTAACTGGTGTTAGAGCTTTTTTAGCGTCTTGCTCATCATCTACTCGTGGATTATTTGCTGGTGGTAATAATAATGTTGCTCCTCGGGTTAATGTAATTGATTACATTACTATCGCATCGACAGGTAATGCGACAGATTTTGGTGATCTTAGTCAGTCAATTGAGGGGTTGGCTGGAACTTCATCTTCAACAAGAGGTATCTTTGGGGGAGGTTATTTTGCTAATCCCGGCCCAAATTACACAAACACAATTGAATATGTAACCATTGCTTCAACAGGTAATTCCACAGATTTTGGCGATCTTACGGTGGGAAGAAGTTATTTAGCCGCCTGTTCTAACGCACATGGAGGTCTGTAATGCCGTCATATAGCGGAGTTTGGAACCTCCAGCCGGTATATCAGGCTGTTGCTCAGGGGCAGTGGCCTGGCACATTGACTAATAATCCGGTTGGATTGTTTGCTGGTGGATTTGGGCCATCAACTTCAAATGTCATTGACTATGTATTTATAGGAACTACAGGAAATGCAACAGATTTTGGTGATTTAACAGTTGCCCGATACGACCTGTCATCATTTTCATCTTCAGCTAGGGGTGTGTTTGCAGGAGGATTTGCTGGGTCTGGAGTTTCAAATGTTATTGATTTTGTAAGTTTTTCTTCAGCAGGAAACGCTACTGATTTTGGCGATTTAACTCAAGCAAGGTATGCAGTATCAGGCTGTTCAAATTATGTAAGAGGTTTAAGTGGTGGTGGATATACAACGGCTCTTGTAAATACTATTGATTACATCACAATAGCATCGACAGGTAATGCAACTGATTTTGGTGATTTAACTCAAGCAATTTATTACACCGCGTCATGTTCATCGTCAACAAGAGGATTATGGGGCGGCGGAGTTATAGCTAGTAGCGGTATAAATGTCATTGACTACGTCACAATTGCCTCAACAGGTAACGCCACAGATTTTGGTGATTTGACAATAGCAAGAGATAGTTTTGCGGCCTGCTCATCTGCAACTAGGGGAGTATTTGGCGGTGGTCAAAATACAACTCCAGCAGCCACAAATGTAATTGATTACGTGACGATTGCTTCCGCAGGAAACGCTACAGATTTTGGCGATCTAACACTGGCAAGATCAAGTCTTGCATCGTGCGCATCTGATGTTCGGGGTTTATTTGGCGGAGGTTACACAAGTGTCGGTGTAAATGTTATTGATTACATAACTATCGCCTCTACTGGAAACGCCACAGATTTTGGTGATTTGACAGTATCAAGATATGGTTTCTCAGCCTGCTCCAACGCCGCATCAGCAGTACAGCCGACCCCGACCAGCAGTGAGATGGCATGGTTTGCGCAAGGTGCTAAAACAGAAGCCCCATTTTCGCAATCAATTGTTCAGTATGTAAATATTGCCACCACTGGAAACGCTATTATTTTTGGGGATATGCTTCCAGATCAGACGCCGGGAAATGCCGGTTGTGCATCGTCAACTAGAGGATTGGTAGCTCAATTTAATAACACAATTCAATACTTAACATTAAGCACGTTTGGTTCTGCACTAGACTTCGGTGATTTAACCGAAACAAGATCCCAACCCGGCGCTTGTTCTTCTGAAACTCGTGGAGTATGGGCAGGAGGATTAGTTGGAGGATCAACATTCTTAAATGTAATTGATTACGTCACTATTGCATCTGCTGGCAACGCAACGGATTTTGGTGATTTGACAGTAGCAAGAAGATATACGGTTGGTTGCTCATCTACCACTAGAGGCGTATTTGGAGGTGGTACTGACGTTTCGAGTAATACAAATGTTATTGATTACATTACCATCGCATCGGCAGGAAATGCTACTGACTTTGGCGATCTAGCGAGCGCAACAACAACACTTTCCTCATGTTCAAATGCAACCAGAGGATTGTTTGGTGGAGGGGTTGTCTCTGGATCTGCGATAAATGTTATTCAATACATCACCATCGCATCAGCAGGCGATACAACAGATTTTGGTGATTTGTTAGGCAATAGACAAGATCTGACAGCAGCCGCATCATCAACTAGAGGGTTGTTTGTTGGTGGCGGAACAACTGGATCAGCGGCAAATCGTAGCAATGTAATTCAGTACGTTACCATTGCATCTACGGGTAACGCTATTGATTTTGGTGATTTAACAGCCGGGTATTCTCAACAAGCTGGTTTTTCAAATTGCCACGGAGGTCTATAAATGAGTGAACGTTGGCCCGGTGGTTACATCAAACCAATCCCTCCGACCCCGGCAGGCCCATTCCAAGACGGAGCAGCATCCGGCGTATGGACGATGGATCAGGTGGCGTATTGGACTAAGCAAGGGCTGTGGCCGACTGCGGGGAATGTTGCACAGTTTGGGTTGTTTGGTGGTGGACAAAACAGTGGTGGAAGCGAAGTCAATATAATTGACAGAGTTGTTATAGCATCTACTGGTGACGCTACTGACTTTGGAGATTTACTTTTTACAATTCGTGAATCATCTGCCTGCGGATCTGATGTCAGAGGAATTTTTGGTGGCGGAATTGGTGCGGCAGGATCTGGGAATGTTATTCAATATGTAACATTTGCATCAGCCGGAAACTCTACCGACTTTGGTGACTTATTAAATGCCAGAAATCAATTAGCGGCCTGTTCAAATTATGTACGAGGCATATTTGGTGGCGGAAATTCTTTAACATCAGATAATGTCATTCAATACATCACGATTGCGTCCACCGGAAACTCTATAGATTTTGGTGACTTGTCTGCTGGTCGTCTTGAGCCTGCGGCGTGTTCATCATCAACCCGTGGTGTATTTGGTGGTGGACGCAACCCAACTAATGTCATAGATTACGTCACAATCGCTTCTTCAGGTAACGCTACAGACTTTGGTGATCTAACAGTTGCTCGCCAAGCACTTGCATCTAGCTCTTCAGATACTCGTGGATTATTTGGTGGTGGAATTGCATCATCAACAAATCAAAACGTTATTGATTACATCACAATTGCTTCCGTTGGTAACGCAACTGATTTTGGTGATTTAACTGCGGCGCGAAGCGAATTAGCTTCTTGTGCATCATCAACTCGGTCTTTGTTTGCTGGAGGAACTACCGGATCGGTTTCTAATGTAATTGATTACGTCACTATCGCCTCAACGGGTAATGCAACCGATTTTGGTGATTTAACCGTTGCTCGAAAAGGATTGGCAACAGCAGCTTGCTCCTCCGCCGCCTCCGCCGTCCAGCCCACGCCGACAAGTTCTGCGATGGCGTTTTTTGGTGGAGGTGTTGCTGGAGCGTCAAATATTGCTCAAACAAGTGTTGAATATGTAAACATTGATACTACTGGCAATTCATATTTATTTGGGGATTTAACGTTAGCAAGAAAAGCATTAGCGGGATGCGGATCAAGCACAAGGGGTGTTTTTGGTGGTGGATCAAATGGTCAGGAAACTGTTTTATACAATGTTATTGATTACATAACATTATCAACGTTTGGAAAAGGAACAGATTTTGGCGATTTGTCAGCAACCAATCTTTATCCAAGTTCATGTTCAAGTAATACAAGAGGATTGTTTTGTGGTGGCTATGTATCAGCATATGTGAATACTATTAATTACATCACTATTGCTTCAGCAGGAAATGCAACTGATTTTGGGGATTTGTTGGGGGTGGCTGGCTATACAGCAGCGTGTTCATCATCAACTGTTGGGGTAATTGGTGGTGGGTTTACAGGCCCGGGTTTAGCTACGCAAAACGTCATTCAATATGTAACTATTGCATCAACCGGCAATGCTACGGATTTTGGTGATTTATCTAATAAACCATATCGACTTGCAGCTTGTTCATCATCAACGCGCGGTTTGTTTATGGGCGGCCTTACCTTTGACCCGTCTGTTACAAGATTTAATGTAATTGAATACATAACAATTGCTAGCGCTGGTAATGCCACTGACTTTGGTGATTTGACAAGTGTGTGTTTATCTTTGACCGCAACATCTTCTACTACAAGAGGATTGGCCGCCGGTGGTTCTGATGCGTCAGGAGTATTAAATGTTATTCAATATGTGACTATTGCATCTACTGGAAATGCTACAGACTTTGGTGATTTAGCAAGCGTAATAAATGAGTTGGCATCAACATCAAACTGCCACGGCGGTCTATAAAAATTTTAATAAGGGGAAAAAGAGTGTCAAACGATCTAATCATCCGTAATATGCAAACGGCCCTAGAGGTCAAAAAGCCTGAGTACAACCTCATGCTTAAAAACATTGACGAGCGGCTTCCGGCTGTTCAACGGGACACGAGCAACTTCCATAAGTCCCACAGCCAGTTCATGCAGGTAACGCTCGATGTCACAGCGATTACCCCGATTAGATCCATCAAGCACACTTTGGCCGAAATCGACCGCACCCGGTCTGCGCTTCAAGAAGCCTATATCAATATGCGCAAGAAGCAGGTGGAACTCAAGCGCAAGCAGGACGAGCTAGAGAACCCCAAGGAGCCGCTGGATGTCTTTGCCAAGGAGTTGCTGGAGATTGAGATTCTGGAACTTCAGGGCCAGTTGGAAGGCACTCAAAACCATGTCAACGGCGCGATCCGTAAGATGAACTTCATGGTCAATCAGCACAAGCAGTTGCTTGAGGCCGTGGGCAAAGATGAGATCACCGAGGAGGACTATGAGAAGGAAGAGTCCCGGTATCACATTATGACCTGCATGAAACAGGCTTTGAATGCGGCCAGATCCCGCAACGGCATGATTGATGAGGGTAACCTGATCTACCTGTTTGACTTGGGTATCAACGCCGCCCAGGCTCAGGCCGAGGTCTTTGCCTATCTGAACATGGAGAACCAACTGATCTCCCAAGGACAGGCTCCGACCCATGAGATGACCATGCGCTGGCTTGAGGCTTGCGCAGACAAGTGGGAGAAAGACCCGGAGACCTTTGCCAAGCGGCGTGGGTTCTCGGTGTTTGATCGGTCAAGTCTTACCAACTCGCTCCTGCTAGAGCAGGCTCCTGATCCTGACCAGAAGGTGGCCTAAATGCACCTCATGGTTGGGACACCAATGTATGGAGGACAGTGCAACAGCGAATACGCACAGTCCATGATGGAGCTGCGGGAGTCCATGCAGAAGTACGACCACACGGTGACCTGCGTGTTTCTGGGCAACGAGTCTTTGGTCCAGCGGGCAAGGAATACCATCGCATGGCACTTTCTGAACTCAGACGCCTCGCACCTACTCTTTATGGATGCTGACCAGCGGTTTCGCCCCGGTGATGTAGCCAAGATGTTAAAGGCCGACAAGGACATCATCGGTGGGCCGGTTCCCATGAAAGGTATTAACTGGGATCGAGTGCGTCAAGGCGCAGTCTTAAACCACCCGGAACTCCACAACCTGACCGGGATCTTTAACGTCAACAAGCTGGACGGCCACGACATGGTCAAGCCGGATGAGCCGTTTCAGGTCAAGCACATCGGCACGGGGTTCATGCTGATTAAGCGCGAGGTCTTTGGAAAGCTCCAGCAGCACGTGGATTACTACACCAACGGCGGGGCAACGATTCCTCCGGGTGAGAAGGTCTATAACTTTTTCGATACCGGGGTGGTAGATCACGAGTTCCTGTCTGAGGACTACTGGTTCTGTAACAAGTTCCGCGAAATCGGCGGGACAGTATGGGCTGCCCCCTGGTGTCAGGTCGGGCATTTTGGTTCTTATTTGTTTAGCGGGCAGTACGCCCAAGGAGTCTTACATGGCACACCATTGCATAAAGTACCGTCTTAACGCTGACGGCACCGTTCCTTCGTTCCTCTGCCTGCACCCCGAAGGTGTGGGTGGTGTTTTTGTCGTTGGCGATCCTTCGACACCTAGCCCACGTGACATGATCATGGTGGGTCTCTCGGAAGACGACAATACAGGCGATGCAGAAGTTATCGCTAGCCAAGCTGCATTGCAGGCTTACCTGACCTCCGTAGGTTCAGGTTGGACTCAGCCCGATCCGGCCAATCCCGGTGACCCAGAGGCCACTATTCCTTTTGATCCGGCTGCCGCTGCCGCTTGGGTATGGGGCCGCAAGACCGCACTTGATGGAGCTTAATCATGGCTGAAAAGTGGATTCAGTCAGCCATTAAGAAACCCGGCGCTTTACGAAAAGAGCTTGGTGTGAAAGAAGGAAAGACAATCCCCGCAAAAAAGTTAGCCGCCGCAGCCAAAAAGCCGGGGAAACTAGGCCAGCGGGCGCGGCTAGCTCAGACACTAAGAAAGTTGAAAAAATAAACCCTAAATTTGGTACTTGGGCGCTTGCTGCCGTCTTATTCCTAGTGCTGTTTCTGATAGGGGTGATGTGATGCTAATTGAGACTATAGTAGGTGCGCTGGTTCCGGTGGGTGCCGAGGCTATTAAGCAGATTGTTATCCGGTTCACGGGTGGGGTTAGGCCAACTTCAATAGCGGAGCAGATTCAGTTAGATCAGTCTGAAATCGCCAGACTAGAGGCCCTTGCCAAACTGGATAACCCTGGTGGCACACCATCGCAGTGGGTGATTGATGTCCGTGCATCAGCTAGGTATGTGGGTGCGTTGGCAGTTATTGCTGTGGGTGTTGGCTCTTTATTTGTAGCGGGTATTTCCTCGGATGTGCAAAAGATCGCCTTAGAAGCTGCCAACATTGCTTTTGGTTTTCTGTTTGGTTCTCGCATTATCGCCGCTTGGA
>Ga0194116_10008978_pt1 | contig 10017 bp, 11 predicted proteins | sample TA2MahsurfametaG_4_FD_148617 | JGI IMG/M metagenome (GOLD analysis project Ga0194116, IMG submission 148617) | Freshwater microbial communities from Lake Tanganyika, Tanzania - TA2015008 Mahale S9 surface | ecosystem: Environmental > Aquatic > Freshwater > Lake | place: Tanzania: Lake... | reverse complement strand
TTAAAATTTTTTTAAAAGGATCAATTAAATAGCTAAATTGAAAATATCATTGTTATTAAATTATTTATAATTGGAAAATAATATCTTTATAAAAAATAATAATAATTTTTTTAATTTGGTTTTATTTTTAGGAAAAAATTTTTATTTAAAATTTCTTAATGATTAAAATTTTTAATGTATTCGTAAATTTTATGTTTAAAAAATTGTCGAAATCAAAATTAAAAACGTTGATTTTAACTAAATTGCAGTAAAACAGTAATATTAATTTATGAATTTAAGGAATTAAAATAATACTTAAAATATTAATACTCGATAATAATAAAAAAATCAATCAATCTCTTATGAAATGTTTTAAGATATTAATCATTTAATAAATAGCTCTTCAAAAGGTCTTTTTTATTATATTTATTAAATTTTTTTATAATAAAATTTCAATAAAGATAATTTTCTCTATTTTATAAGATATTTCAAATTCTCTTCTTGAGAAAAAAAAGTTTTAATTAATAAATCAAATGTAGATATTAGTCCAGTAAAAAAATATATAAAATCTTTTTTGAATAAATTTAAATACTTCTAATATAAAAAATATTATTAAATATTAAACAAAAGCATATTTTTAATTATATTTAAAAATAGAAATTGATGCGCATATACTTCTATTATAATCATTTTCATAAGAAATATTTTGAAAATTTTATTTAATTACATTTCTCATAGCAGATAACTTATATTAAATAGGCAAAAATTAACTGAAACCATTGATAATTTAAGCAAATTCAATTTTAATTTGATTATAAATATCATTGCTTAAAGAAGCTTGACTTAATTCTTTTTGTACATTGTCTACTATGTCATTATCAGTAAGTTTTAATACTTGGATTTTAATGTTTGTTTGTAAAATTTCTTTTAATATGAATATATTTATTTGATTTATTCCTATTTTATTGTTCTTTAAGTCTAGATATTGAATTGAATTATTTTTTTGTAATGCTTCTTTTAAATAAAGAAAATTATTCTCATTTTTCCCTAGATTGTTACAACCAAGTAAAAGATATGTAATTGATTTATTTATCTCTAATGCCTCTTTTAGATAGAGCATATTTTTATCACTTTTCCCCAATTCATTATAACTCAGATTAAGATTAATTAACGAATTGTTAATTTTCAATGCTTCTTTTAAATAAAACATGTTATCCGCATTTTCCCTAAGGTTATTAAAACCCAGATTTAAATTCTCAATAAATTTGTTTGTCTTTAGAACTTCGCTTAAATGAAGCATATTATTAATATTGAGTCCTAGGTTATTATGAATAAGACTTAATTTGGAAATAGAACTATTTAAAAGCAAAGCCTCTTTTAAATGAATAATGTTTTTCTCATTATTTCCAATTTGATTAAAATTAAGTTGTAGAAATTTAATAGAATAATTAGTCTGCAAAGCTTCTTTCAAATGTGATATATTGTTTTCATTTTCTCCTAAGCCATTATAACTAAGATTAAGATGTTTAATAGAATTATTAATCAGCAAGACTTCTTATAAATATTGCATATTATTCTCATTTTCGCAAAAATGATTAAAACTAATATCAAGGTTTTGAATTGAATTATTTATCAGCAAGGCTTCTTTCAAATATATAATATTTTTCTCATTTTGCCCTAATTCATTATAACTTATGTCTAAATCTTGTATTGATTGATTTATCAATAATATTTCTTTTAAATAAAACATTTTATCCTCATCGACTCCTAGATAATTTTTACTAAGATCAAGGATTTTAATTGAATTATTTATAGAAAAAGCATTTGTTAAATAGTTCATATTATCCAAATTCATTCCTATATCACTCGATGTTAAATTCAATTCTTCAATTGAACTGGCTAAGGATATAATGTTAATTAAAAACTCAAAATCATTTTGTTTTGTAAATGTTTTCACATCTATTTCTAATTCCTTTTTATTCTTAATTGAGTTGATTGACAAGTAAAGACAGATATAATAAGCGAAATATTCAGAATCTAATTTTTCTTCAATTAGATTAAACAATTCTTCATTTTAGAAAAATATAAGTTGGCTTTTGATTGGAAATATTCTTTATTTTCTTTTATTAATTTGCACCATTTAGAATTATCCACTGCAAATTTAAATGCTTTGCAAACATGCATAAACTGTAAATTATCAAAAAATTCATTAAATGAAAAAATTTCATTTTTTAGATTGAAATTCAAAGCTTTAAATTTATTAGCTTTATGACATTTCATTTAATTTTGTTTTAATTTTTTGTCATTTTAATATTAATTTTAAATTGATAAATGAGAAATTAAAAATTATTGAATCAGAATTCGATATATATATTGTAAATATTCATTTATTATTAATAAATTAATATGAAGTTTATAGAATTTTTTGATATTAAAGCTCATAATTTCAACTTATTACATAAAAATGAAATAAATCAAAAATCTTTATTCGGAGGAATTTTGTATTTACTTTTTTTAATTTCCATGGTTTATGCATCCTTTTATTTTTTAAATTTATTAATTTCGAAAGAGAAAATTATAACAACAAATTTAGAGTTCAATATAACAGAAACCAATGTTGGCAATTTAACTGTTTTCCCAAAGAATGAAATTATTAGAGGCGAATTATATTGGGTAGGAAATCAAAATAACATAGAAGATTTCCATCAATACTTCAGAGCTTATCTAAGGATGAGTGGGAAGAAATATATTTTAAAATCTTATGTTGAATATCCAACGGATGGTCATTTTAAACGCATAAGGGTAGAAGTCCCTTTACATTTGATGACATTTAACTTTTATCAAATGGCTCCAAGTTTATTGAATTATGAATTTCATTGGGGATTTGACTCTTGTTTTATGTTGAGTCAAAAAGATGAAGATGAGGGTCAACTACAAAATCCAGAAGAATTAGCTGACTGCAATAAAAATTTTCAAGAATTTTATATCAGAAATAAGGAAATTATACCTAAATCTTATTTTAAAATGTGGTATTATATAAACTATACCATAATCGATGAAAAAGGAAAAGAACAAATTTTGAGAGAATCCCAAAATATTATGAGATTCGATTTGAGAGAAAATATAGAAGAAAGTTTTATTCATGATTTTTCTTTGGTGAAAATAAAATTAGACGAAAGTTATTTTTTTGCAGATCCTAAAATTAAATATATAATTAATTACGAATCTATATATAAAGAACCAAACTTTAATGTCGGAAATTATAATGGTTATAGAAATAAAATACTTTTAGGTTATCCTCGAAATTCATTTTTTATCGTTTTAAAAATTTCATATTATAAAGTGATTGATATTCTTTCATTTTTGGGCGGTTTAATAAAGATTGCACAGATAATTACTTTAATTAAATTGATATTCAATAAATATCATTATGATAAAATTTATTCCTATTTGGGTTATACATATTATTTTGAAAATGAAAAAATTAAAGAATTTTATGAGAGTAATAATAAAAAATTATTGGAAGGAATAAATTCGAAATCTCAAAATTCAAAAAATTGTATAAATAAACAATCTTTTGATAAATCAGAATATTTATTGAATTCCTCAGAAGCAAATTTTAATGATTTTTCAAATTCTGAAATTGCTAATATCAAATCTGGTAATTTTGAGGGAATAATCAATTTTTCAAAAGATAAAAATATTAGTTTGGATGAATCAAAAGAAGTTATAAAAAATAAAAATTATCAAAATCAAGATTATAGTTCTCCTAAAAATAATTTAAAAACACCAGAGATGGAAAATGATCTAATAAAGAATGATATTGGAGATAACAATCATAAAATTTTAAAAAATTTAAGTCATTGTATGAGAATAAAAATTAAATTGAAAAGTATTTTTTGTTGTTGCTTAAATCGAAAGATATATAATAATTTGGAAGAAGACTTAAAAGTTTTTAAAAATTTAAGTTTTTATGTTTGGATTAAAATAAAATTGAAGTGTATTTTATGTAGCTGCTTAAATCGAAAGAAATATAATAATTTGGAAGAACACCTACAAATTTTCAGAAATTTTTGTAGTATTGAAAAAATGCTTTATGAATATAAAAAAATTGAAAAATTAATGAAAGTTTTTGAATCATCGAAAGATATAGAGAAAAAATGATTAAATTTCAAAACATTTGAAATTAATTTATTATTCACTAGCTAAAATATGATAATTCTTATTTAATGAATGTTAAATTTATCCTATAAAAGATATTTTTATTATAATTATTACTAGTTATTTCATTTATCATTATAAATAAAAAAACTTCTTTTTAACATTTTTATAAGATATGTAAATAACCATTTTAAAAGCTGAAAAAACAAAACTTTTCATTTAAATAAAAAAATTATCAAAATTTCAATTAAAATAAATTCTTAAATATATGAATTAATTCAATAATTAATTTCTTTCTTTTTTTTAAAATAAGAAATATCTTTTTATCTTTATAGTAAATTGTTTATGCTAAAAAATAAGGTAAATAACAATTTAATCTTGAATTTCTTTTTGTTGGAATTATTCATAATTTAAATCAAAAATATAAAATTTTTAATTTTATTAACAACAAATTTTAAAGTAATTTTCAACTCTTAAATCTTATATATTTTCAAAATGACTTTTCATTAAGATTAGATTATAAAAATATTGTTTTTCAATTTCAAAAATTAAAAATAAAAATGAACAATAACAATGAAAATAGAAATGATATGGCTTTAGAAGAACAGATTGAGCACAGAGAATTAGCACCAGGAGTAATTTTGTACAAAGAATATAAAAAAGACCCAGAAAATAAAGACATTGTTGGTTTATTCATTTGGAAAGTATAACAATATCTATTAAAGCTATTAAATATTATAGAGAAATAATAAAAGTTCTAACTATTTCAAATTATTTTTAAAAAACATATCAAACTGATTTAAAAAAAGAATGATATTTAGCTTGAATAACCTTACTTCTATTATAGATTATTAACTTTATAAAATATCTCTTCATAAATAAATAAATATTCTTATTTTTATCTAATTATTTTAAACTTGAATTTAGGTCGAAATAACAACAATGAGTGTTGTTGATTTTGAAGTCCATCTAGATCAATCTGAAAATATTGAATTAGCAGGTAGATCTCCCAACGATGAACTCAAAACTATAAGTAGAATCGAACCCTTTCAGAAAGTTGAGGTAGCAAGAGTCATTCTCAAAAACAATTGGAAACTTAAATCAAAATTCAAGCTTACTTTAAATATACCTGATAAAGATACACAGATGGATTGCATTCGTGATGAAAAAAAAGTTTTAGAGGATTTAATTCGCAAAAATTATAATATTTTAAACAAAATTCCGACTGAAATACTAACAAGAGAAGAGATTGAAGTATTATTAGAAAGAGAAAAAATAAAATTTATTGATTTAGATTTTTTACCGAATGATGATGCAATGGTAAATCCAGTTTATGGAGATAATTTAAAAGATTTGTTTGAATATGTTGTTCATTGGCGACGCCCAGAGGAGTTTGTTCTAAGCGAAAACCCTGAGGCAGAAATCAGTGAAATAAGAGTTTTTAATGATTATGAACCAGATCCAAATGATATTCAACAAGGAATTCTTCCTGATAATCATTTAGTTAGTGCATTTAGTGCTCTAGCAGAAAAATGTAATTTGATAAAAAGGCTTTTTAAATCTGAAAATTATTCCAGATATGGATTTTATCAAGTTAAGCTTTGCATTAATGGTGAATGGGTAACAACTTGTGTAGATGATTTATTTCCTTGTATTCCAAAATCAAATCCTTTAGTTTCTCGATCTCCAGGTACTGAGTTGTGGGTTTTAATACTTGAAAAAGCTTTGGCCAAAATTTATGAATCCTACTATACACTTGTGACTATCAATATATCGGAATATTTAATGCTTTTAACTGGGTGTCCCACTGTTTATCTAGATCTAAAGGAAATGGTGAAATTTGAAGGCCCTGAGAATTTATTAAAAAAAATTAAACAATTTGTTGTAGATAAAAAATACTTGAGTGTTGCAATATCAAAAAGTGAAGGTGAAATGATTGGAAATAATGAAGGAATACAGGAGTCCGATGAAAACAGTCTTGCTGTACCAAATTTTGGTTATACAATACTTGATGTTAGATCGAAATACAAAGACGATTTGATAATTTTGAGAAAAGTTTGGTATGATCAAAAAAAGGAAGAAAGAATAAAAAAATATGAAGAAGATTTGCTTAGAAGTAATCCATCTCATAAGACTGATATTAATGAAGGAACTTTAGTTATCAGTAAGTTTAATTTGACTAATTTTATAAATACAAAAAAATATATTTTGAATTATAAAATTTATTTAATTATTAATTCTGGAAATTTTATCAACCCATATTTTAAATATTTGAATTTAAAAGCCTATGAGGATTTCTTGAAAGAATTTGAGCATTTATCTGTTTGCTATACAAAAAATTGGGATGAAGTCAGAATAAGAGGAAAATTTGTTTCTGTTATTGTAAATAAATATTTAAATTAAATTTCATTTAAATAAGCGAATTGTTAAAGTCTTATTATAATTTTCCAATTTTACGATATTTTATATTAAGGAACAAGAAAATCAAAATGATACTCTAGAAACTGTCTTATCAAAATGGTACTATAGTATCCAAGTAGATAAACCAACAAATATAATAATTAGCCTTCATCAAGATGAAGACATTTTCAAAGATATGGATTCACGTAAACAAAAAATGGATATAAGCCTCACAATATTAAAACAAGATTCAAGCGCAAATGAAATTACTCATGTAGAAAGTTTAGATTTTGCTAACTCTCCAAATGTTCAAATGGAACTTTCTTTCCCTCCTGGTGGTTACATAATTTTGCCAAGATCGACTGGATGTTCATTTGGAAGAGATAATTCAAGGCCAAATAATTCAAAGACACCTTTGTATAATAAAGAAGAGAAAAATTTAACTCCTATTTTCATTTCAACTATAAAAGATATTTTTAAAAAATTCGATATGTTGTTAAATAGAGAATTGAAACACAATGAATTCAAAGGTTTCTGGGAATGTGTGAATAATAATACAATTACTGCAGAGGAATTCAAAAGTAATATTCTGCAGAACTACACCAAGGCTTCTGAAGGCCTTTCAGAAAAAGGGTTTATTAATTTCTTTAAAGATATTTATCTAAATAAAGGAGAAGTAAAAAGGAAATTTTTTTTAATTCTTCATCATTTTATTAATTTAATATATTGTAGATCTTTTTTAATTCGCTAGTTTATTTAATCCTATTGAAAATAACTAATCAATCTTAATATTTAAATAAAGTTTTTATGTATTTATTATTAATCAGGATTTTGTGAGATCATGGTTAGAAAATTTAGGATATGATCAAGATTTGTATCCTCTTAGATCTAGATGCTTTATGCTAACTTTCCATTCAGATAATCCTATTGCTGTGAGTGTTAGAGACGCTTTAAATACTGATTTAAATTACAAAGTCAATAAAATAATTTTAAAGTCTTTCGGAGAAGAAAAATTTGTTAATGCAGAAAACAATATTTTTTCAGTTGAATATCATTCTAAGTAAATATTTTTTTAAACAATCTAAAAAATTGATTAAAATAACAAAATAAAAATTTAATCAAAAATTTAGGAATAATAATGTTGTAACTGTTGGAGTAATGAATAAATCTGAAATTGCAAATAAAGTAGTCCTAGATTTTTCAAAAGATAGCTCGATAAAATTAAGTTCAAAAAAAAATAAAATAGAAAAGGTAATTTACAAATTTTTATTGTTGAGAAATTAAAATAAATCTTATGAATTTAGCAATATTTATAATGTTTAATAGATTGTTAACCCAGGGCAATTGGAGTTCTTTACTCATTTCATGTATAATTTTTCAGAGGATAATATGAATAAAAACATTGATGCATATGACATTCTTTATTTTCCTTTGAAATGAATTTATTACTTTTTTAACTATTGTGTTTTAATCTAAAATAAAATCATAATTATTGATTAAATCTAATTACTTTAAAGAAAGCTTTTTTTATGTAATTTTTTAATTAATATTCTTGGTAGGTAAATATATTCTATGAGATTCATAGATAGATAATGAATTTATAAAAGAATATAAATTCAATATTTGCGATCTATAAAACCACCAGTATTACAGGAATTTAGTATTAATTATCATATAATTTTTTTACTAAATTTATTTTGCATTTTAATTTTAACTGATAAATTTTAATTTGTAATTAATTGAATAATAATAATTATAAGAAATTTCCCCAATATTTCTAACATAACAATTATTAATAAAAAAAGAAAAAATAAAATATGAAATTATTGCTTAATTTAGAAAACACAGATGATTTCAGGGAATTTGAAATCTCAGATGAAGATACAGTTGAAACTCTTAAATACATAGCTGAGGCTGAATTTGGAATAGCTTTTAACGACCAAGATATTATACATAACTCAAAATTTTTAAAAGAAGAAAATAAAACTTTAAAAAGTTGTAATATAAAGGAAAATGATATGATTGTGCTTCGCAAAAAAATAAATCTTGGAAATTTCAATTTTTCCAATAATAACAAAAACAAAATAAACGGCAATTTAAATAATCAGCCAAGAGCGAATAATTTAGGTTCTATTTTCGATGACACAATGAAAATGCTAAAAAATAATAGAGGTAATCCCAATGCTTTATCTAACACAAGTGGTAACCTTCTTGGAAATATGTTTTCAAACACCTCACAAGATTTACGTGTAAAGTCTGAAATCACAAATATAAAAGAAATGTATTTGAGTAATCCGGATCAATTAAATTATTTATTTTCGATTGACAATACACTTGCAGAGGCTTTAGTTTCTGGAAATGATAAGAAATTAGAAGAAATAATAAAAGGGAGAATTCAAGAATATGATTCAAAAAAGCAAAAGGAATATATGGATTATATGAAACTGGCGAATTCAGATCCTAATGATTTAGAAGCTCAAAAAAAAATTGAGGAAATTATTCGCATGAAAAATATAGATGAAAATATGAACATGGCACATGAATATTTACCCGAATCCTTTGGGCATATTCATATGCTTTTTATCGATTTGGAGATTAATAAGCAAAAGATTGTTGGTTTAGTTGATACGGGCGCACAGACTACTATAATAAGTGAAGATTTAGCAAGAAAATGCGGACTTTTTAATTTATGCGATACAAGGTATTCAGGTGTTGCTAAAGGAGTAGGAGTTTCCAAAATCATTGGAGTTATTCATGCTGCTTCAATTAAAGTTGGAGGAAGGTATTTTGTTTGTTTTTATAAGAAATTTTAGAATCAATTTATTAAAGAGTTTTTCAATAATATTTTTCTTTTTTGTATAAAAAAATAATAATTTTATTAACTTTATTTATAAAATTATATGAATTTAGATTTATTATGTGTAAGTTAACTGTGATTGAAAATAATTCTATTGGATTTATTTTTGGCTTAGATAACATGAGATCTCATAGGTGTTTTATAGATTTAGGAAAGCAAATCTTGACATTTCCAGACGCAGAAATTGAAGTAAAATTCTTATCTGATGGAGAAGTTAAACAAGCGAGAGTAGATATGGAAGACGATGAAGAAACAAATGCTCAAATAGAAAGCTTGAAAGATAAAAAATGAAATTAATTAAAATGATTTTTATTATATATTTAATATACATACATAAATAAAAAAAAGAAATTTATTTAAGATTTCCTAAGTTGATAGTAATACCATTCGATACTTGTTATTCATTATAAAAATTTTTATTTTTCTTTTTACAATTTTTATAAAATTTTAGATTAAATATATGGAAAAGTTTATCATAATACAAATATAATTTGATATTATTATTATTTTAGTTTTTTCAAAATTTTCATAAGTTATACTAAAATAATTTAATATGATTTATTTAAAGCAAAATTTCTATAATTGACAAAATTTAATTATTTATAATTTTATTATTAAAT
>Ga0194116_10008975_pt1 | contig 10021 bp, 8 predicted proteins | sample TA2MahsurfametaG_4_FD_148617 | JGI IMG/M metagenome (GOLD analysis project Ga0194116, IMG submission 148617) | Freshwater microbial communities from Lake Tanganyika, Tanzania - TA2015008 Mahale S9 surface | ecosystem: Environmental > Aquatic > Freshwater > Lake | place: Tanzania: Lake Tanganyika... | reverse complement strand
CGGCAAATACTCGTTTACCGTCTTGTTCAAATGTAGCTGTACCTAACGCACCCATCATGGATAGCGATTGCGTGGCTGCCGAGGTGAACAGCATTGGATTCTTATCCAAACCTGTGATCCCAAGCAGTATGTCGCCCAGACTATTGAAGGCACCAGCTTCGGCGCCGCCAATAGTGCCAGGAGGCAGCATGGAGGATATGTTCATGGCAAGATTGCCGAGATTTGCCGCATTAGTGGCAGTATCGATAATCTTTTTAGCTTTTCTAGCTAACTCTGGGTCATTCTTAATAAGCTCTCCTGCAGCCTTCGCAGAGTCTTCAGTGTCTTTCTTTGCAAGATCAATCAAAGGCTGCAGGGATTCATCTTTTATGTCTTGCCCTGTCGCAGCTGAAAACAGTTCAAAAACACCACTAAAACGAGATTGCGATCCCGATAAAGCTTGTATGTTTGCTAGCTGAACGCCCAGCTCATACCCCTCACCCTGATGTTCAAATCTCTGCAGCTGCACGCCAAAGTTTGCATTTGTATCTTTCAGATACTCTCGAGTCTGGGCTAGTTGTTCGTTGTAGAGATCAATAGCAGCCTGGCTGGAGAAGCTGGCAGGCAGTGTCATGGCCTCCGGTATAGATTTGCCTAAGCGACGCTGCAATTGCGAGTACATGTAAGCGCCAGGATCGCCGCCGCCTACTGGCATTGAATTCATCATGGCAGAGATAGAGCCGGAGATCGGACCTAGCATGCCTTTGAGCGCAGGGGACACGGCCAACTGCCCCGCCATCTGCGTCATGGCTCCGGCCTCTGGCCCCATTAGCCCGCCAATAATATTTGAAAACTGGCCAAACATCGTCGGACTGGTAAATGGCTGAGGCCCCAGATACGTAGTATTGGCCAAAGGCACACCGCTGCCCATCATCTGCATATTTGCCTGCAACTGCCCGGCAATTTGGGCCATAAGGGCCCTATTTTGCATCTGATACGCAGCAAGTGGATTAGAGAATGGGTCGTTTGGATTAGGCACGGCTATTCATCTATTTTACCAAAAAGCTTCTTCCACTCTGCATAAAGCTCCTGGTTGCTCTGCTGCTGTTTACGAATAGTTGGATTTATTGCAAAGTCTACTTTATCCAGATACTCATTAGTCGCCTCATTAAGAGGCTCTAATGGGTTCTCGTAGGCACCTGCAGCAACAATTGCCCTGCGGTTATCTAACACAGTCTGTGCAAGTTCTCGTTGCCTCAGGTAGGAACGAAACGATAAAACAAGATTCTCTCTAGCCGTTCCCAGTAGATCTGTCGATGGAGGGTGGCTATAAAGAGACTTTTGATAGGCGTCCAGAATTAGGAGGGACCACCGGCCCCATTTGGAAAAAAATCAGGGTCTGAGGTCTCCTTAGTCATCTGCAGAACCTCAGCATCAAAGCGCTGATATTTTTCAAACAAAACGTTATATAGCACCGTGCTGATTTCTGCAAACTTATCTGTGGCTGCCCAAAGCACCTTCTGTCCAGGGGAGCCGTACACAGAGGCTTCCTTCTTTTGCATATTGCCAGCAGAGTCCTTTACGTAGAAAGACTCCTTTTTGGGCACGGTTGGATACATGTCTGCTATAGCAGGAAAGCCCTTTAAAGAAATGCCTTCTTCGCCGTGAAATTCCAGCTCGCATAGAGACGAAGCTAGGCAGAATCTCATATGAGCTCCAGCCAGGGCCATCATGGAAGAGTAAGGAACTCTACCACTCTGAATTACGACGGCCTCTGAGACCGCATCTAACTCAGCAGTAGACAGCGTCTTAAACGTAACTTTAATGCTGCCGCCAAAGATATCAAAGGTCTTTTTATAAGGCTTATTAGCAACTACAGCCTTCAGGAACTTCATCTTCTCCTGCTCAGGGATAACTAAGTCTGGTTCTGGCAGCTTAGCAGGCTGTTGAATATTATCGGCAATCTTTTTTAGATTGTCGTTAATGTCTTCAATCTTCTTCTGCGCATCCTTGGCAGATGCTCGCATATCAGGCGGAAGGTCGTCTTCAGCCACCGGCTGTAGGTTTTCCTGCTGAGGTACCTCGGCCTCTACTAAGTTGCCTGCTTCATCTGTCTTATACAACTTACCGGGCTTTAAAGCCTTAAAGTCCATGGTTATTCCTTGGTTCGAATCTTGTTTTCTGAGATGATTGTGTAGTTGCCCTCAAAGCTTTGGGCTTCGCTACTCAACGTAATGGGCTTATCGAAGCCGTCTTTCTTGAATCTTAGCTTATCGTCTACAAATCTCGAATCGGGATTAAGTTTACCAAACTTTTGCAGCAGGGCAGTAGTGCCGGGCCAGAAGAAACTCTTATCTTCCCCAATTCCCTTCGATGCCGCCCCTGCGGGTTTGCTGGGATCTACGCCCTTAAAGATCATGGGGACACCTACACCCTGAGCCCTGTAAGTCTGCTGCCAGTCACTTTCAAACATTACAAATTCTGTATTGTCAGGAATGCCTCTTAGCTCAGAGCTGGGGTAGCAGAATGTAAGGTTCTTAAGAGAGCTGGTAGCCTTACCAAAGACGGACCTATCTACAAGATCCTGCTGCTCTTGCTGGGCGCTTACGTATTCTTCAATGCTCTCGGCTCTATCAGAGATCGCCTTCTGGATGTTCTTTACATACTCTTGTAGATCTGCGTCTTCAAGTTTGCTAATTTGAGTATTAGTGCCGGCATAAGAAGCCGACAGCATGGAGCGAGAGAATACGCCCGTGCCTTTGACAAGGAACTGCATGTCTCGGTCCTTACCGGATGCAAGTAGCGAGTTGCCTTGGAAGAAGAACCCTCCAGAGGTCTGGATACCCATGCCTGAGTTATTAATCAGCATGTTTGTACCGGCATCTAGATTGTCTACATTTGTGACAAACAGAACCTGATTTGCCAGAGATATGCTTCTAGAACCCTTAGTGGTTATGTCGCCCTTGCCTGAGTCAAAGTATATGCTGCAATTCTGCGTTTGATTGCCGGCGTAAATCTCAGAGGCCACGCTGCTGATTGAAGACTTAGGTGCTTTGAGCCAGATACCGCGATGGCTATTAGCATTATTAGTTGGATCCTTAAACACCTGCTCGTCTTCTTGCAGCAGATTCAAGGCCTCGGCCTTTGACTCCAGCAGGATGCCGCCTGCCCCGTCGTTACCTGCCAGAACTGTCACGTTGCGATCAGCCTTAAGGCGTAAGTCGCCAACATTGGCACTTAGCTCTACATCGGTACCAGCAGTAAAGGACACGCCATCACCGGCAAAGCTGACAACGTTCTTGCCTGCGCGCAGGGTGATATCCCCTGGGCAAGACAGATCGATAGAGCCGGCCCGCATACTGATGGTAGAACCGTAGCCATCCTGCAAGTGGATTGAGCCATCTTCGTGCATCATGATCATTGCACGAGAGGCAAAGTACTTAACCTCTTCCCTGGCGTTAATTTGCAGCTTGCCTACCTGCGGCAATTTAGCAAACATTCTTTCAGAACTTACCCCATTAGAAGCTGAGACTAAACCTCCAGAATCAACGACAGATCTAAACCCTGCCAGATCAATTTCGTCTATTTCTTTAAACGTCCAGTCATTAGTTCGCTCCTTGAAGTTCAAGGTCGCTCTATGGTTCTTAAATGAGGCTAAGTCTGAGCTAGCTGCGCTGTATAGCAACGCACCGTGATCTACGTTTTCTTCGACCCCCGTAATCGTCACATCAACTACGTTGGGCTCATTCTCGCTTCTAGCCTGCTCTACCGTCTCCTGCTTGTCTCCTCGGCTATCGTCCGGGCGATAGCGCTCTCGCGGCATGGGGATGAGGCAGTCTTTGATAAAAGCAATAGACTTGGCGGATACCACCGTATAAGCACCTGAAGAATCTACGTGCTCTCGAAACACAGCAGACTCGTCCTGGGTGTCGCTTTCGGTGGCTTTGCGCACAGACTCTAGCTTAGGCACAGTAACAAAGTTAAGTTTGATATTGCCTAAGTAGCCTTCAAACTCAGAGTAGCGCCACCAGCCAATCTGGCTTGGATCCTGGGGCTTGTAGGTGCCCGTTATAGCCTCTGGTCCTGGGTAGGTGGATCTATCGGTGGCCTCAGCCTTGGGGGCTTCTCCGTACTGCTCCGTGCCCCCTAAAGACTCTATTACATAGGGGTTGATTCTGCGAACTTCTGTATAGTCGCCTACGTCTGCAAACTTTGTTGTTTCCGAGCCGGCAGTATTGTGCTCATAATTAAAAGCGTTAATCTTAACTAGCGAATCAATGTAATGGCACTCTACTGAGCAATCTAAACCAGAGATAAGGGAGGCCTGCAGTGCGCCTACAAAAAGACCGCAACCGAATGAGTTGAGTACAGTTGTATCGCCAGGATAGGCGTCTACAGGTTTGCCTGCATTGAAGTTGTTAAATACGCAGTTAAGAGGACCGTTGTCGGAGATATCATCCTTGAAGCTGCCTGCTGGAGAACTAACTACCAGCTCAGGGCTACCTAGAGAGTTACTTTCTCCCAGGTATGTGGATATGCCGCCAAGTATGATAGCTTGATTCATACCGAGGGCTGGCGTGGTCATGGCCAATACCCGGCTACCTACGCCATACAGTGAACTAGTCCTTGTGTTAAAAGACTGAATTCCACCGGTCGGTTCAAGAGGTACTCCCAGCATATCAGGCATGCTGGCTACTCTGAGTCTATATGATTGTAATTGTTGATTAACCTCTATGACTGTTGCTACAAAGGTGTAGTCATTCAGTAGAGACTTGTTAAAAGTCTCAGAACTGCGCATAGGCCAATCGTACTTAGCCGACGTTAACGAAGAGCCTGCAGCCGCAGAAACTTTAGTGGAATTAGTAGTAACTGGGGTGCTCATAAAGTAACTAGGCTCCGTTTCCGGAGCCTAGTATAGCGCGTATCTTTGGATTTACAAACTCTAGATTATGCTAGTTCCATCGTCGAGAAGATCATCTGAACGTTCTCGCCAATGATGGCCGTATCGACGTTCATAGTGAGTCCGAACTGGGCGATAACCGGCTCTCTAATGGTGACAGTGTTTGTGTCAACATCTGAGGTAGCGCAGCCAGCCACACCGGACAGCTCAAGGTTCTTACCCTTGACGTTGCAGACGTCACCGAAAGTAGTGTAAAAGCTCTTTACAATACCCTTGGAGCCAACAATCTTACCAAGGGCCAGGGTGCCCGAAGTTCGACCTGCGATGTAATATACGTCGTCTGCCTTGGCTAAGTCGTATACGAAACTAACCTGCTGTTGGTAGGTTAGCTGCACATTCTGAATAAGCAGGCCGGAGCTTTTGCCGTCAGCGCCTAAAGCTGGAAAGTGCAGGGTGGCTTTGTCTACGCTGAAGCCGCCTACAACGTTTCTAGGTGTTTTATTAAAAATTTCAGTAGCCATCTAGGAGTTCCTTTAGATAACGAGGGTGATGTCAATGATGTTCATGGGCAGCGGTACGCCGATTTGAACCTTGACGAGGAGCGTATCTTGGGCGGTTGCAGGAACCGTGACGGATACGATCGTGTAGGTCTTAAGCTGAGGACCAACCGTAATTGCACCGTTGGTAGCAGCCAGAGTACCCAGCGTTTGACGGATAGTGGCCTCGACAAGACCCTTGGTCTCTTCAGTGATGTTTACGCGGCCTACGAGGTTACGCAGGGCGTCAGCAAGCGTGAAGGACACTGAGTCTACGTTGCAGGTTACAGACTGTTCCTTACGGAACAGATCCAGGGTCGAGGTACTGAGCTGACGCTCAACATAGATCTTGCCTTCGTCTGTATTACGGACAGCCCATACGCCACCATCGCGCAGGATGTCAAGATCCGACTCGCCGAATAGCGGAGAGGTGATGTTGATTCCGTCAAAGCCGAGAAGTTCGACGTTGGAGAGCGGCTGCTGAGGACGAGAACCAGAACGAAGACCTGCAAAGGCGCAGGCAACGTACCAGTTCTTGACTGGAGTTCCATCTACACGCAGACCATTAACACCGCGGTCCGGTACAACTGCGAACACACGCTCAGAGCTGAAACCGCCGGCGACCTGGACGTACTTGGCTGCGGTTGCAGCTGGAGTGAGGTCACGGAAGATTTCAATCTTGAAGTTAGAGAGCGCAGGGTCGGTTGCAGAGCTGATTACAAGAGTGTCGTTATCGACGATTGCAAGAACCTTGTATTCAACATAAGTGGTTCGACCAAAGGCATCGGTATTGAACTTAGTGCGGACGTAGTCGCCGATCTGGACGGTTTCGGTGAACTTAGGAGTCACCTGGCCGCCAGAGTCGCTAACGGCATTTACGTACCATTTACCGGCATTGAATGCGGCGCTGGTGCCGTAGATGTTGGCGCCTGCGGAATCCTTGTCCTGAATCTTATTGTGGATTTCGACTTCAGGAGCGATCCATAGAACGCGGAAGCGGCCAGTTGCCGGAGCTGATTCATCCTGGACGTGACCTACGAAGGCATTCCAGATTTCAGACGAAGTCGTGAGCGGAACGAGGCCGTAGCAGTTTCTGTTGCCCTTTGCGAGAGCCAGAGCGTCTGCAAAGCCACGGTTACCATTGAGCGTCTGCGATACGGTTGGAATGAAGTGGACGGTTGCACCGTTAGCGTTCGACCAAGCCTTATACACGCCGTAGGCAAGTGGGTTGTCTACGTCGATAATACCGAGCTGAGTGGTGATGTCGGCAAGAGTATTGACTGCGCCAACCTCACGAGCAATGGCCTGGAACGCACGATACTGCAGGTAGAACTTACCGGCAGTAATGTACGCGTCGGTCTGGCTGTTGTTTACAGCAGAATCTCTGGTGATGAGAATGTTCTCAACCAGGAGGCTGCGCGAGTCAGAATCGGAGGCGTTCTGCAGGCTCCAGTTCGGAGTGACGCCGTTTGGCTGATAACGACCGAGCTCTACGGTCTTTTTCTTAGAAAGACGAAGTTGAGTTGGGGCAAATGCAGCGCCTGTTACAGCGTCTGCAAACACCAACTTATCAAGGACTGGAACTGTGGCGCCATTTACTGCAATCGTGAATACATCGCCACGAACAAAGCCCTTTTGCTGGTTAGTAAGCGTAGCACCAGCTCCGCCTACAGCAGTAGTGAGCTTAAGACCGTAGCTACCAATATCTACCGTTTGAGCCGCGCCGTTAAGAGTAAGTTTAAAGGTGCTAGTTACATCTGCACCATTATTGGTAGATACCTGGAACTCAGGGGCATTAGTGGTATTTTCGTTAGCAAAGCTACCACCCTTGATGCAGCTAATAATGTAGGTAGTATTTGGGGTGCTCGCAGACAAAGTACCTGCAGTTACTGCAAAAGTGCCGCCAGCGCCATTGGTAACGGTAAGCTTAGTGTGGGCTACCGTTATGGTAAATGTAATTTTAGCCCCAACTGGAGGTTGCGTAGAGAAGGCAAGACCTACAGTTGCACCACTAGGAAGTGTAGTGGTTTGACCTGTTGTTTTGCCTGTACCGGTAATGTTATCAAGGCCAGTATCGGAAACGACAGTGTAGTCTACAGTCGTAGAAGTGCTGGCAGTTGTGGTAAGGGTATAGGTAGTTACAGTCTTACCGATAGATCGAGGATCTGCCGCGTAGGTAGCTGCAGTAGTGCCAGTTAGATAATTGGTTCTAACCAAGCTAAAGTTAAACCCAGAAATTCCATTAATCGCGTTTTGCGTTGCTCCTGTAGCAGCACTTGATAGACCGGAAGAAGCTTCAGCAGCCAAGTTATCGTTCTGAGTTCCAGCGATAGTTCCTACTGCAGCATTGACTATAGTGCCGTCAAAGCCGCTGACTACAGAGCTATGGCGTAAGCCAGAGTTGTCGTAGATTTCAACAATATCGCCAACTGCGACATCTTGAACTAGGCTTGCGTTGCGGCTAGAGCCCTTCCAAGCCTGAGATGTTGAAGAAGAGGCAAGTACGTTTGTACCTGCAGTAAGGCTGTTACTCGAAAAATTGCTTGCCTGGGCTAAATGCGCATAGCTAAGGTAGGCATCTTCAACGAAGAGCTTAACGTAGTCTGCATCCAGCAGTGAGCTATAGGCCACCGTAGGAATGGAGTAAGTGGTGTCTGCGGCAAAGATAGATCTATCCGTACCGTTGGTACCGGTACGGGTGGCAACGGTGGAAATAAATCCTTTGGACTTCTCACCTGCAACTCCGTAGCGAACAAGCTCACAGCTCGGGCCTACAATGCAGGCTCGGAGCTGCTGCGCTACAACGTCAGGGGTAGCTTCGAATTCACGTCTAACGATTACGGCTGGTTTTGGGCTGGCCATAGTTCGGTCATGCTCCTAATTGGAAATTGATATCTGTGTTCTTCATTATAGCATTAACTGAGATTTGTCTCAGCAAACGAGAGGCCTGGGGGGTTAGTTCCCAGGAATAAACAAATTCGTACTGTACTGGAATCGTAATTATGACATTATCTAGGTTTGATTCCATGTCTGCCGGCTCGGATATAGAGGGCACATCCCACCTGGATAAGCCCATCCACTCCCGCAGCAAAGGTCCAAAATGGCTGAGGTAGCCGTGCACTTCTCTGGCAAACAACTCAGCTTGAGCCACAGTCTTGCCTAGTACAATGACTGTATGGGTGCCAACAATTCTCTTATAATATTGAGATTCCGCCCCACCGATACTTCTGTCTCCAAGGGCTATCTTGGATTCCTGCCACATTCCGGGCTTTATCAAGACAGCGGGACGGACGTTCATTTGAGATAGATTTACCGAAAAATAATTCTCAATAGTTACTTTAAACGGGGCTTTTAGAGCATCTTCCGTAGCGTCAGAAGCCCAGTAAAATTCTTTTAATTGTGGATGCAGGATGTTATCTGCGTTGCTAAACAACTGCCTAAGGCAGTCTTGGATAATCCCAGAGATGGCTAGCCGAGATGGAAACTGACACCCGATATGGGCCTCTGGCTTCAGAGACTCCGGCTTGTCTATCTCAGTTGTATTAGGCTCAGCCATCGGGGCAATTATAGTACAAATTTAAAAACGACGCAATCTACACATGGCAGATTACAAAATACTCGTGTTTATCTAGTTTATTCTTTTCAGTGATAGAAAAATTGCTAACGCCTAGGCTAAGCAAAAGATTGCGTAACTCTATTTCGCTAAAGTACACAAATCTATCCTGTTGAAAGACCTTGAGTTCTTGCTTTGCGCTTTCTTTAAATACCGTAAAAATAAGCAGGGACTTACAGACTTTTAAAGACTGCTCTAGTAGCTTCTTTAAAATTTGCTTATTCTTGAGTTCATCTCCATCGATGTTGTAAGTCACAGTGCCGAATAAGCACACTAAGTCGTAACTTCCAATCGACGGTACAGTCTCGTATGCCGGACACTTACATAGCTTTAAGGCCTCTGGGCGAATATCTACAGCCTCATAGTGCACGGCTATATGATTGTTTTTCAACCAAGCCTCTAGAAGACAAGGTCCTGAGCCAACATCGAGCACAGACTTAAAGGAAAAGTCTTTCAGTATTGAGAATCTCTTCTCTGCGTCTGCCTTACCGTAGCCATTACTAGACCCATCCTTATAGATGTCGTACAAAGATTTCGGCATTTATTATCCAAGGATTTCGTTTTTTCTGGACCCTGTAAGCAAGTTAATTATTCGGGTATCGCACTCACAACCCAAGACTGGTGAGCGGTTAAGTTTCCGAGTGTGAATACTGGAGAAATGGATTGAGTAGTTTCATCGTAATTTGGTTCCAAGTCCACTGTTAACGCATAAAATTCTGCCCTCTTGGGGTTGCTGTTTGCTTCCAAGCCTGCAATCCAATCGTCAATCAATTCCAAAACCTCTACCACTTGTCCGTCATGTACCCGGGCGTATGCGCTCATCCGTATCTCCTTGTGTGATCAGTATAAGACGGGGTGAAGTTTGAAGCAAAGTTGTAAGCAGTAAGTGGGGTGTTTCCTGTTTCATCTGGAACAGAACTGCCACTGCCTCGCACCAGTGGCGAGTAAAACATCAGAGACTCAGGTCTAACAGTCTTGGGTTTGGCTCCTTTG
>Ga0194116_10008973_pt1 | contig 10022 bp, 1 predicted proteins | sample TA2MahsurfametaG_4_FD_148617 | JGI IMG/M metagenome (GOLD analysis project Ga0194116, IMG submission 148617) | Freshwater microbial communities from Lake Tanganyika, Tanzania - TA2015008 Mahale S9 surface | ecosystem: Environmental > Aquatic > Freshwater > Lake | place: Tanzania: Lake Tanganyika... | reverse complement strand
TTAAATTCAATTATAGGTATTACATTAGAAATAATAGAGAGTTACGAAGAAGTCAATCAGTTGGATAATATTAATCTATTAGCTGATTTATCGAAGTACACAACTTTTCTGATAAATGATATTACTCAAACATTGAATAAAAATTTAGTTGAAACTTATAAATTGAATAAAGTGGCTATAAATCTTAAGAATATTTTGGTATTTTCTTTCAATATATTAAAAGCGCTTTTGAAATGCTATGATGAAAAATATGCTAGGGTTAAGCCAATATTAGAATATGATGAACGAATAAACAATTTTTTAATATATTCAGACGAAATAAGATTAAAACAAATAATTCTAAATATTTTAAGTAATTCAGTTAAATTTACCAAGAGAGGATTTATTACAATTGAAGCTAAAGTTTCTGGAAAAAACTATGAATTTATAGAAATATTGATTAAAGATTCTGGAGTAGGAATTGAGCCTAGAAAAGTAAAAGCCTTTAATGAATTTGAAGAAAAAGGGGATATTTATAATAATAATGCTAATTCTTGTATTTTTAATAGTCATTTATTCAATCCTAATAAGAGTTCAAAAGGATCTAATTCAAAAAGTGATTCTACAATAAAAAATAAATTTAATTCTCAAAATAGATTGAGAGGGAATCCTATAGATGAATCTAACCAAATTTTAATACGAAAGAAATCTGAAAACTATAATGAGAGCAATAGTATTATTAACCCAAAAAGCGAAAGTAACTTTAAAGATAATAGTGTATTAAACAACGAATTTGGAACAGGATTTGGATTAATAATTGCAAAAAGATTTGCGATGAGACTGGGACATAAAATAGAACTCGAATCTGTTTGTGGGGAGTATACTATATTAACTATTAAACTATTTCCATCCGAACAATTACATAATTTCAATGATAATAATGAAAGTATTAGTACAAAAAAAATAGATTACATAAAAACTCTCTCAAATAGAAAAATTAAAAACCTACTTAACATTTCAACTATAAATGATAATAATTATATCTCTAATAATGCAAATGAAAACAAGAATATGTCTTTTAAGGAATTAAGTTGCGATGAAAATACTTTTAGAGATAAAAATGAAATAAATAGTAATAATCACCGTTCATTTTTAAAAAGCGAAGAATATACAAATTCGCCGATTTCATCTGAAGATTATAAAATTTCTAATGATTTGAGCAAAACAACTAGACTTGATTCTAAAGAAAAGCTTGAATTTAAATACAAAAATTTTTTGAAAGAGAATATTAATAATATAACAATTGAATCTGACATTATAGATTCTGATTTAACAGCTAAAATCTTGAATGTAAAATTATCTTCTAGAGAAAGTTTACATCTCAATAGTAATAGAACAATACTTTATAAATCTTCTTTAAATTCGACTAAAAGCTTATTTAAAATAATGAATAATCCAAGCTCAAAAGAAAATGACATAAGTTTAATTAAAACCATTAAAAATGAATCTGTATATCAAACAAATAATAATAAATCTATAAATAATAATACTAAAGGTCTAAGCACTAACCCATTTTCAGACAGCAATGCCACTTCTTTTAAATCTCATTTGTTGACGAAAACAAATGGAGAAAAACAAGATTATAAATGGTTATTTGCTGGCAATCACAATCCAAAGATAATATTAATAGATGATCAAAAATATATAAGAAAGAGCTTAGCAAATTTACTGAACTTAATTTTAAAAGAAAAAAATTTGATTTATGATATAGTAGAAGGGGCTGATGGAATAGATTTACTAAATTATATAATTGAAGATAATAAAAATAATAATTTAATCAAAATGATAATAACTGATGAAAATATGGAATTTATCAATGGGACAAAAGCGATTGAATTAATAAGGTATCTTGAAAATGAAAATAAAATAATTAAAAATAATAAAATTGTAATTACGACTTCTGCGGAAGAGAACAAAGAATTATATAAATTTTATGAAGGAATCGGAGCTAATTATATTTTATCAAAACCTTGTAATCAGGAAAGTCTATCAATAATTTTAGAAAATTCCCAATTCATTTAATTTTCTAATATATAATTTTTTTTAAATTTTCTTGAATTTAATTATTATTCAATTATAACCTTATAATTGAAATACATATTAAAATTAATTGGATACGAGAAAAATAAATTAAATTAATAATTATATTAATTACTCTTGAAAATTGCAATGAGTGAAGTTTTTAAATAATTTTGATGATGGAATTAAAATTTTATTGATGCATTATTATAGAATAAAAATTATTATATTTTTAATTTTCTTTTATTGTTTTTAATATAAATTTTAAAAAATTTAAATTTAAGTAAATAAATTATTTAAAATTAAATGACATAAGAAAATTTTTTAAATATCAAACAAATTGAAAATTTCTTTTAGGTCCTCATTTTCCAAATTCTTATTTTTAATTAAATCACAACCCTTCAAGTAAAATGTATTTATATTATTGGAATTGAAATATTCTGATTCTTCAAGAAGCAAAACAAAGTTATTTTTAAAGATATTCTTAGTTTTTTCAATATCTCTAATTAACTCAATAGTATTTATCCCATTAATGTATTGCATATTATTGGTAGTAATCACTAATTTTAAATTGTTGCTATTATTTCTGTTATTATATACAATATTATTAATTATATCAACGCCATCATTGGCTTCCAAAATTTCAAATTGTTTATTGTTTAGCTTCATAAAATTTTCAAATATATCGACTATTTTATCTCTATTAGACTTGTTTTCTTCAACTATTAGAATTTTATCTTTTTGTTTCATTTCTTGATAAAAGGATGAACGTCTTGGAATAAATAATTCAGATAAATTTGATCTCCCTGAAATTTTTGATTTGAAAAGATGATTCAGTTTATCTTTCCTTATTTTATTGTCAATTGAAAAATTACAATCTAAAGAGTCAGTAACCGAATTTTCTTCACTCTCAAATAAATTTTCATTTTCATTCTCCGAGTTTTTTTCATTTAATTCTTTCTTGTTTAAAGTATATGTTTCAATTTGAGGACTATCTTGAATTGCTTTACAAATAAAATTCAAATCCTTAATGATTTTATTAGTTTCATTTTCATCTATTTTTGTTTTTAAATAGTTGGATAATTCTTTTTCAGTTCTGATAATTTTACTTGATTGTGATCCATTGGATCTTGAATATAAATTATCCTCGAAATCAATAAATTGTAAAGAATCATTTTTCTCTATTATTAATTTCTGACTATCATAGTTTTCGAATGGAGCATCCAAATTTTTTTTATTTATTTTAGAAATAATAATTCTTTTGGAAGATTCTGAGGCATTTAGATTATAGCATTTAGAATCATCTGAATCTTTGTGATTTTTACGCTTTATATTAGCTTTTATAATTTTAAGATTCTTTTCAGAAAATGAACAACGTCTTCTAAAAGAAAATCTAAAATCGCTTTCATCCAGTAATTTTCCGGTCTCCATTTTCTTAAGGGAATTGGAGGAATTTTTATTATTTTTTAAATGAAAATGATCCTCATATATAAAATGGACTGAATTATCGTATTTTATAGTACTTGAATCATTGAAATGATGACTCATTTGTTTTTCGTTTTCTTCTTGACTTTTATTCAGAGATTTAGAAATTTCTATATTAGACTTTTGACTAAATTCAACTTCTTTAGGAATATTAATTTCAATTTTTTTCTTTTGACAGCAGTAGAATTGGTTTTGAAGGCTTTTGAATTGATTATTTTCGCTTATGTCTTCATTAAATATTTTATTTTTCTTATTATTGTTTATATTTTGAAATTCGTCATCGATTATTTCGCTGTTTACTCTTTTTCTCATTTCTATCGAAAAAGAATTTGATCTCGAAATAACTTGTTCATGTTCTAAATTTTCATCTTTTATGAATTCTGATAATTTTCTTTGTCCTTTTTTAGATTTAATATTAAACTTTTCGATATCTTCCATTTTATGAAATGCTGAAGGAATAATAGTTTTTTTAGAAGACTTTTCATTTTCAAATTCTAAATTAGTAATATTTTGTAAACTATTCCCAAGAAATATATTGGTATCTTTATTTTTTGATGAATCTTGAATTATTGATGATATATCAGACATATCTTTATTCATATTTATTTTGCTAGAGTCCTCTCTTGGTGTTTTATTTCTAACTGATCGTTCAAAATTACCTTTTATGAAAATATTATTAATAATATTTTTATTATTATTTCTTTCATTTTTTAAACTAAAATCTTCCTGCAGCAAATAATATGTAATGTAATCATGGTAGTCTATTTTTTTAATAAGATTGGAATTTCTTTTATTATCTAATTTTAAGAAATCTTTGAATTTGCTTTGAGAATTTACTTTGTTTTTTGTTAATTTTGGATATAAAATAATTCCAAATACATTTCCTTTATTTAAAATCGAATCGATTTGAATTTTAAAATTGAGGTTTTTTGCTAAATTTTTTATATAGTAAAAATATCCTTGTTTATTAGATTCCTTGTCAGAGAAAATATTATAGATAAAGTTCAATTTTTCTTTTTTCATCCCTTTTCCTTGATCTATAATATTGATTTCCAGTAAATTTTCAAGATTAATTTTCGCTTCTAGGATAACCAAGCCTTTTTCGATAGATTTAACAGCATTTTTTATAAATTTTAATAAAATCTGATATATATGATATCGACTTGAATAAAATTCATAAGTATCAATTTTTGTATCAATGCTTAAAAAAGGCTTTACTTTCCCTTTTATCTTTTTAGACGAATTGATATAATAATTTAAAACTACATAACAGAAAGTTATAATTTTTTTTATATTTATTTTTTCATTAAAATCTCTTATTTGAGAATAACAATTATAATTATTATTGCATTTGAAAATATTTTTAATACTTCTAAAAATAAAGCTTTTATACGCAAAAACCTCTTTCAGAAATTTTTCATCAATAGAATCACAAATGGACTTTTTTTGGAAAAAAAGTATTTCTTTATCTAATAAGCTTAATTTTTCAAGATTAACATTATCAAAATAAAACTCAGAATTTTTTCTTTTGTTAATGATATTTTTATTATCGAATTTATTGCTCAATTTTCTACAATTAACTAAATTTTTATTTATAGGTTCAGAAGGAATATAAGACTTTTTAAAGATTTCTTTATCTTTGGTAATAATTTGCTTTTTACTTACTTTGATACTTTCTATTTCTAGATCTTCCTGAACAAATTCTTTTTGTTTATTTCTATTAATTGGGATCAAAATTTTCAGGAAAGAAAACATAAAATTAATATCTTTAATGAGATATTTAATATTAAATAAAAAAGGTTCAATCTTTTTATAAATCTGATTTTCTTTGAATTTGTCAATTGAATTGAAATAATTTTTCTTACGTGGATGGGAATCTTCAAAACAGCTGAATTTAAAAATTGATGTTTTTTTAGCATTATTATTTATGTAGTTGTTATTAAATCCATATTTATTTGAAAAATTTGTTTTATTAATAGAATAAGAATTATTTTTGGCGTTTTTACAATTTAATAAATTAGAGACATTTAAATTATCTTCAAAAAATTTATTTGGCAATTTGAATTCTTGATTTGTCTTAACAAGATAAACTGAATAAAAATCCAATTTTTCCACTTTTTCATTATCAAAATTTTCTTTGAATAAATTCGATAATTTGTTTTTATAAAGCATTTCATGAGAAAATTTTGTTGAGAAAATTTCGAATTTGAAATTTTTGTTTAAATTAAACAGTTCTTCTACAAAATGCTCCTCGATGTGGAGTAATAAATCTTTTTTGAAAAATAGATTTTTCAATTCTTTCAAGCTTTTAATACAAAAAGTTCCGAGAAATTCGTAATCTGAATCTTGAGTTTCACTTGCATTTTTTTGTCTTTGGGTTGCTCTATTTGGAGGTCTATTAGAGTTAATAATAAATTCTTTATTTGGTGCTGAATTTCTTTTTTCGTAAAGAGTATTATTCTTATTAACTATCATTTCTCTTTTAAAATCAATTTTTTTATTCTTGGAATGTCCATCTTTATCAAGTTTATTATGTTTTTCAATATTTTTGAAGGGTCTTTTAACGATATAGTTTTCTTCTCTGTTTATGTTATTTCTACTATCACTTATTATTATAGAATATTTTTTTTCTATACATGTTTTTGTCTTTTTAATTTTATCTAAATCTTCTTTGTTTTCTTCTAATAAATCTTTTTTTAAGTTTTCATTTGCTTTTTTAGATAATTTTGGTTTTTTTAATGAATTTACTTTTTGAATATTTATTTTTATAACATCAGATAGAGAATTATTTAAAGTATATTTATTATTCTTTGTTTGAGAATGTTCTTTTTGGTTAAAATTATCTGCTTTTGCTAAATTATTATATTTTATATTTTGAGAATTTTCTTCAGGATTTTCTTGATTTTTTGAAAAACTATCGTCATCATTACTATCAAATTCTTTTTTAGTGAATTTTCCAATTTTTCCTTCATAAATTTCAAACATATCAAAAAAATTATAAAAACTGTTTTCCTTATCTTGAGGTTTACTTTCTAAATTTGAAATTTTTTTTTGGTTTGCAAAATTAGAAGCATTTTCATATTGATCAATTTTTAACAAATTATTTTGTTCAATAATTTTTTTTTTCTTGAGTTCATTTTTTTTATCGTTCGATTCTTTAATTTTCTTATAATAATCTGTATTCTTAATTGAAAAAATGGAATTCTTTGTTTTATTACTTGTATGACTTCCTCTTCTATCTTTATTCAAGTCCAAAGTGTTTTTTTTATGCAAAAGATTAATTGCAGATTCATTATTATTATTATTTTGATTAATATTTTGATTATTTATTAAATTATCATTTTTATTATTTTCAAAGTCATTTTTATTGTTATTTATATTTAATACATTTATGTTTTCTTTTTCTTTATTATCGTAAAAATTATTATTTCTGAAATTAAACATAAAATTTAAAGAATTATAATAAGTCTCGTTTTCAAAATTATTTTTTATTAATTCTCCATTTTTAAAAATGACTAAATTTATTCCAAAGAAATTTAAAAATCCTTCAAAATAACCTTCTGAATTAAATGCTATTCCTTCTTTCTCATTTTTTAATTTCTTTTCCACATCACATACTGATTTTTCTTCGTTTAATAATCTACTGTCTAAAAAACTGTTTTTATTAAGTGTGTGATTGATTTGGAAAAGTATCAGATTATTTTTTACCATCTCTATCTTATATTTCAAGATTATTAATGTGAAAAAGATTACTACTAAATGCATTAACAGAACATAATAATTGTTTAAAAATGAACCAGATGAAAAAAGAAAACCATGAAATATCAATTCTAATATAGAAATACAAATCGCGATTTTACAATCAATATAGATTAATAATTTAGGCAAATTCGTTGCCAGTATAAAAATTATTAAAAGAATATCTCCTGTTAAATAATTTTTAATAATATCAAGTCTATTTATATATAGATAATTTTTAGAGAACCAAGAATTATCCGATGAAATGGAGAAAATATCAGAAAAGCCATTAAACTCATATTCATCAATCACTAATTGATTATCTAAATTAAGCATAAATCCATCATATTTTGAATAATTATTATTATTTTCTATGCTTCGAATTTTATTTATAAAAAAGTTGAAATCTATTAATGTATGATTTTTATTAATTAAATAATAATCTATTTTATCCACCATTTTTGAAGATAATAATTTGAAAATTGTCTTATTATCGTAATTTTGCAATTTTGAATAATCTTTAAGAAGTATTAAGAATCTATTTTCTATTGGGTTTCCGACTTCTTTATCACCACACAATACTAAAGAGATATTTTTATTTTGATTATTGGTATTGTCAGAATTATAAAACAAAAGTAATTTGTTCAAAGAACATTTTCTTGCATAAGTATCTTCTGAAGTTTCTACATTGAACAATTTATAATTTATGAAATCAGATCTGTTTTCTTTATTTAAATATTCATTATTACTATACGATAGGTCTCTTTTTAAAGAAATAGTCCAACTAAAATTTTTCAAAATATTCAAATCGTTTTTGAACACAAGAAAGAAAATATAATATGAAAGACATATGAAGATAAAAAAATAAAAGTGTCTTAAAATTTTTAATTTGAAAGGACTTTTCTTTTTCCATTTGAATGTTTTTATAAGATAAACAATTAAAACATTCAAAAACAAACATAGAGTACTAATTACCAGTACTATTAAAAATTTATACTTTAAAAATATTAAAAAAGAAAAAATAAAGAACAATATTTGAATAATCATTAAATTAACAAATATCTTCTTGTTGACTAATCGTTCATAATTGTAATTAATAATTTTGGAATTTTTTATCTTTGAGAAAACAGAGTCAGCCTTTTCATAATTTATTTTGGTATTTTCTTCATTAAGATATTCAAAATTATCTAAGGTTTTATTTTTAAAATTACTGAAATTCAATGCTTCATAATAATTGCTATTGTTATTATTAACGAAAATTTTTGAATCAAAGTTACGGAAAAAAGTATTTTGAATTTCTGAGTTGTTATTTATTGAAGGCTTTCTGATGCTGATTTGCTTAATGAAATTTTCTTTTTTAATTTCTTCTGTTTTCAAATTTAACATATTGTTAGTCATTTTTGTTTTTATTTTATCTTCCTCCAATAAATTATTTGAATTGTAGAGGAGATTTAAATCAATTTTATTTTCATAATTTCTTTTATCATGTTGAAATTTGCCAGCATTTACTGTACTTTTGAAGATTTCGTTCTCCATAAATTATAAATCTTAAAAATATTTGAAAATAATTAAAATTATTCTTATTATTTTTTATATAAAATGCTTATTTTTAATTATTAATTGAGACACCTTATTAAAATTTAAATTTAATATAACTATCATTAAATCATTAAACGAAGAAATTTGAAAGTTTTTATTTATTAAATTTTATAGCATATTTCTTGAAAATTCAATTTAAATAAACTTGAAATATATTATTTAGAGGTTCTTTTTCATGAAAAAATTTTATTTTGATATTCATTTTTTAAAAATTGAATTTTATTTGAGCATTTGTTGAATTTTTTATCTTCTTATTTTGAGTTCTTATTTTTTTAAATTTTTTTGACATTAATATTAAATGATTAATATTTTTGGAAATTATTTATATTTAGCAGACAATTATTTAACTGATTTGCCAGTGTATCTCTTCAAAAATTAATTTGATATTCAATCATTTTTTGATAAGTTTTATTTAAATCGAGTTAACCTTTTAATTACTTGAACAAAATTTTTATCTAAATGATGTAATTAATTTGATTTATTTTAATAAACAATAATTGACAATTTAAAAAGTATTGTTATCATTTTCTGATTAAAAAGTAGTTATTTAATAAATTTTAATTTTAAATTTTCAATTCATTTTGTCAATTTTAAATTAATTCTAATTAATTGACAAACAAGTAAATGCTATATTTATCTTGGATAAATTTTAAATTAATAAACAATCTTAAAAATAACTTTTATTAATCTCAATAAAAGAAAGAATCTTTCATAATGAATAATTTATTTTATTATAATATAAAACAAAGTTTTATGTAATACTTTATTATAAGATGATTTTTATAGGTATTTATTTAATATAATCAGAACCCAGCTTACTTTAAATGACCTTTATCAATCTTGTATCTATTCAGTCCTCATGTTTTCAAATTTATTATTAAAAAAATAAAATAATTTTCTAATAAAATTTTAAGAAGATGATTTAAATTTTGTTATTTTATATTTTTAATGGAAACTTCAATTTTATTATTATTTTTAATAAAATTTTAATTTAATTTAATTAATACAATTTAATTAATCCAAATAAAGTTAATTTGTCAAAAATTTTACAATAATTTATTTTTAAAACAAATTGTACCTCGCATATTTTTTATATTATATTTAAAAAAATTTATTTAATTTATTTAATTATGTCAATAAAA
>Ga0194116_10008968_pt1 | contig 10026 bp, 14 predicted proteins | sample TA2MahsurfametaG_4_FD_148617 | JGI IMG/M metagenome (GOLD analysis project Ga0194116, IMG submission 148617) | Freshwater microbial communities from Lake Tanganyika, Tanzania - TA2015008 Mahale S9 surface | ecosystem: Environmental > Aquatic > Freshwater > Lake | place: Tanzania: Lake... | reverse complement strand
TTTAAAATGATAAATACCATTTTCAAATGCAAAACAATCTATCTGAATATCAAGCTTTTCAACAAAATTATTATCAAGTAATAAATCACTGAAATGCGTCTTCATAACCGAATGGTTTCCACATGTATCGTATTTGACACATGCTGAAATAAAGGTATTTCTGTCAACGGTTAACTTTTTGCGTTCTTCATCACTTAATCCGTCAGCCATTAATTCCTTCGATATTCTTTTAATATTGTAATTGAAATATTTATTAAATAGTTCAATAAATTTTGAGGCAGGGTTTTTTATAACACCCCATAAACCTGTTTTTGGTTCAAAAACATACCATTGTTCCACACAAAAACGCATGAACTTGAATAACTCTTTGCTAATCGCCAGACACATTTCACGCATGCCTTTTGTAAAAATATCCGCAGACATAAAATAATTCGATTTTATTAATTTCCATTTTTGTTTTACTTTTTCATATTCTTCGGGGTTATCACGTTTTGCATGATTAATAATACATCCAATATTTGCATTTAAATAATTCCGTTCACGTATTTCATTCCACATTTTTTCAACAGACATTTCATCATAATTTATCGCCTTTGAGCTAACCTCATTATAAAGTGCAAGTCCTATATCATCTTCACCTACTTCTGCGTGAATTGCTGTTCCTATTGCTATCCATGTTTTATAATCAGATATGGTATTTCCATTAATTAGATTAAGGTAATCTCGCAATTCGTCAATATGATGTGTATTTGATTGAAATTGATTCGTTTTTCTTGGTTTTTTATCAGGTGGTGCTTGATCTTGTAAATGGATTAATTCAGCTGTAGATTCCTTCCAATATGTCAATAGACAATCTCGCAATTCACAATCAAGTGGTTTTAAAACCATTTCAGCCGATAAATTATCTTTTTTCGCAAATGGCAACCTGATTCCACTCTTAGAATATATGCCTTTATCTATTATTTTTGATATATTTTCATCTTTTATGTAATTAATCAAGCTAGTCGTTAAAAAATTGCACGAATCAACGCTACCTATAATATTAAAAAAAAGATGATCCGATGCCTTAAAAAACAAACTCTTTTCGAGTTTTTTCGGGTCAAACTCTTGTCCGAAATACTGCGATCTCCCAGTCATTTTTACAGGAACCTTCAAATTTGATCCTATGGGTAGTTCCAATAGGTTGCATAATATGGATTCTAAAGATCTAATAATTTCATTTATTTGACATTCTCGTCTGTTTTTTGCTTCTTCCAATTCAGCTAATGTAGCACAACGATAATCAATATCGATAAAAAAACGAACCATATCAGATGTTTTAATCAATTCGATGAGCCCCCCGTCTGATCGATTATTCGTTTTTTCTATCTTGTTTCGCAAATTTTCAAGCGGGATTTCCTTAAAGGAGGTATCCGAGTGCCTCCAGCATCGTGCCTTAATTTTAATATCCATCCTTTTAATTGTTTGCCCTATATATTATATATAACTAAAAAAAAATCAAAATTAACGCATAATTATAAAAATTTCTATAATTATATAATTTCAAAATATATTTTTAGAATTAAAATAACTTATAAATTTAAAAATAAATATTATAAAATTATATATTAAGATATGCGATTAGTTGAATTCAAATTAAAGGTTCCTATCAAAGAAAGACCTGGCGAATTTAACGAATACATTTTTAACTCTCCTAAAATCTTATGTGAAAAATTAGATATATCAATGGCATCCTTATATGCAATTTGCAACGGAACATTTAGATTTAGTCATTCAAAAATAAAACACCTTGAAGGAATTATAATTGAAAAATGCTCACTGGTTTCTGAAAAAAAAATGCAATCTTTACAGGAAAAAGAAGAAAAACAATTAGAAAAAAAGAAACTTCAACAAGAAAAAATACAGAAAAAAATAGATGAAGAAAATGAAATAAATCGAAAAAGAGATGAATTTTTATCAAATCTCAAAACCATTTCCAGTAATTAAAAAATACACCAATTATAATGTTCTCAGAATCGTGTCCGGTATGGGTGGTTCAAGACTCTGAGAAAATTATGTTTTATTTGCCGTTGCCGAAACGCCATTACGCCCTACACTGACTGGTTCACCTTCATAATATACAGCACCCGTGTAGTCCAACCACTCTTCTAGCGTAAATTTATCAAAATCAGCCGGAAGATCGTAATTTTTATACTCCATATAAAATCCTAGCGATTTCATTTCATAATAATGACCTGGTGCATGTGTCATAATATTTAGAAATTCATCTATTGTATGCTTTTGCGAATCATTACAACCAATTCCACTATAGTGTATGTAAGGCATTATACTATTAAATATAACACATAATTTTAAATATAAAGAAAGTCGCCTGGAACCTCCTGAACGAAGCCACCGTCGCCGGGGGGCGGAACCCCCACCAGATTTCTCTAATAAATCATCGCCCGGACCCCCTGAGCGAAGCCACCGTCGCCGGGGGGCGGAACCCCCACCAGATTTCTCTAATAAATCATCGCCCGGACCCCCTGAGCGAAGCCACCGTCGCCGGGGGGCGGAACCCCCCATTGGAGAAAAATTTGATTACTTCTTTTTTTTTCAATTGAATCATACCAACCAAGAACAACAATACACAATGGCTTTAGAAGAAGGACAATTCATGAAAACCTCCATTTTCTGGGGTAGAAAGAATTTATACTGTTCCATTTGCACTAACCCCTTTACAGAAGTTCTTCGCAAACCAATTACCTGTCCGGCGTGTGATCATGAGGCGTGTCAAACATGCTACAAGACGTTTTTGACAAGCGAGGGCGTGAGTCGTCCAAAATGCATGAACTGCAACACGGAATGGACAAAGACATTTCTCAGAAAGCATTTTACAGAGGCGTTTATCAAGGGCGATCTTCGGCAACACGCCAGCAAAATCCTTTACCAACAGCAAATCGCAATGCTGCCAGCTACCCAACCCGCCGTGGAACGACGCGTTCTCGTTGAACGATACAAAAAGGAGCTGTATGATATCGATGCACAAATCAAAGCGCTGAAAGACCGCAAGGCAATCATGATGGCCGATTACCGTGTTTTACAAAACGGAGGCGGACTGCCTGAAAGCGAAACGGGAAGCGCGTTTCAACACAAATGCTGCGACCCCGAATGTCGCGGATTCGTTTCGTCGGCTTGGAAATGCGGCGTTTGCAGCAAATTTTCATGCGCAAAATGCCACGAAGTCAAGGGCAAAACAACGGAGGAAATCGAAGCACACGTATGCAACCCAGAAACTGTTCAAACCGTTCAACTGCTTCGCGCGGATACCAAACCGTGCCCCGGATGCGGAACTTACATCCACAAAACCGAGGGATGCGATCAAATGTTTTGCGTGTCATGCAAACAATTGTGGTCGTGGAAAACGGGCAAAATTGAACAGAACGGGCACAACCCCCACTACCTGGAATGGAAACGCAGTCGCGGAGACATGGCCAGAGACCCCATGGACATCCAATGCGGCAGAGAAATTGACTGGAGACTCATTCACCTATTGTCGTCATTCTTTCAACGCCATGCATACATTCCTTCCACCGAAGCCAGCAAATGTATCCAAATGTGTGAATCATTGGTTCATGTTCGCTTACACGACATGCCTAACATTCGACAAAAATCTCAGCCCCAAAACGAATTGGAAAATTTGCGAATTCAATACATGATCAAGGAAATCACGGACTCACATTTTCAGAAACGCATCTACCAAATTCAACAAAATGCCGCCGTTTTTCAAAACATTTTGGACCTGCTGGTGGCAATGCAAAATGCTGCTACTGACATTATTTACAGAATGTTGGATCAATTCCAAAACCACTCACTAAACGACCAGGGCTTTAACACATTCATGACAGAATTGTTTGCACTGCATTCCTATGGAAATGAAACCATTCAAAGAATTTACTTGGATCACGGAAAAACTCAAATCTGCAGCTTCGCGAGATTACACAGTTTTGCATTGTTCTATGATCGTCGCTATTGAATTGCTTGCCATCGCCGCTATTGAAATGAATTGTGAAATAATCAATAAAGTTAAAATAATCATCGACCGAATTGTTTACTAACACCTTTTTTTTGTAAAAATTGATATTAAATAATTATACATCTTACATACAAATACAAATGTCACGCAACTTGATTTACGTTTTAAACCAAATATTATCGCATATTCCTGAAGAAGATGAAAATTTTAAAGAAGATATTCAACACGCAATAAATAACGCTTCGTATGCACCGCCGGAAGTAATGCAAACACATTGGAACTTGGCGCAAGTTATTATTACCAAAAAATTTAAACCTTATAAAGAACTAAAAGATATTCCTGAATGGGGACAAGAAATTGTTAAAATATGGACCAATAAACCTATTTGAAATTTCGGATTAGTTGGTATTTTTTTTATAACCACTATGCTTCTTTGCCTGTTTCAGTAGTGTAAAATAAATTTTATACGTTTATAACTTATTTTACATTATTTATAAATTCTACTTCTCTTTTTGTTTTTCATAGAGCGTCTTCTTTTTGATTTACCTCCTTTTTTTGTGGACCTTAGAATATCGTTTACTTTTCGTTCCATATCCAGTGCAATTTTTTTTTCTTTTTCCGTTTCCAATGAACGCATATGATTTGCGTGTAATTGATATGGACTATTAAATTTAGCATATTCTACAGCTAATTGTCTTAATTGATGTTCATCACATTCCGCCGAAATGGCACAGCTTACAATCAATCCGTCAATTTCAGCTGAAATCGTTTTTTTTACAATATCGTTTACTTTTTGTTCCATATCCAGTGCAATTTTTTTTTCTTTTTGCGTTTCCAATGAACGGATATGATTTGCGTGTAATTGATATTGACACCTAAAATCTGCATATTCTACAGCTAATTGTCTTAATCGACGTTCATCACATTCCGCTGAAATGGCACAGGTTACAATCAATCCGTCGATTTCATTTGCAATTTGTTTTTTTTCCATATTTATATTTTAATTAAATGTTTTAAAACGAATTATTATTAAATATTTAAAAAAAAATATAAAAATAAATAAATTTCATAAAAAAACATACCTTTATTATTGTCGGTCGGTCGGTCGCACCTGCAAAATATCATTAAAGAACCCCTCTCCGGCTTAGTTGCCGCATTCCCACGGCATTCGACTTCCACTCATGCCGCAAATCAAATCATCCTCGGCTTGTGTCGTGAGCGTTGACATGAGACACTTCTGTGCAAATTCACGCCTTCGGCGCATCGCCTCTTCATGTTTTCGATCAAACGACTCCTTCTTCAAAAGTTGGTAGTATTCCCACTGCGCGTCGTGGAAGGAAATGGACGCCTCGTGCATTTGCGCTTCAGTTGTTGGTTTCAAGTCCAAGGCCGTTTTCAACTGAGTCATCCGGGAAACCAAATCATCGGATTTGTTTTTCAACTCATCGATGAATTCGCCCAATTCTTCTTTCAATTCTTCCACCTCGTCAACTCCATAAATAGGAGGGTTCGGGTTTTTTCCTTCGTCCATTCTTTGTTTGCTTTGCTAATTGTTATAAAAAAATAGTATGTAATCAAATTTTTTTCCAATTGATATGTCGTTGTATATGAATTGAAAAAAAAGATAGATTTTGTAAAAAAAATACTTACCTTGCTTACCTTTCTTTTGCGTTGCGTTTTAGCCGCGCGTTGCGTTTTAGCCGCATTCCTCTGAGTGGTCGTATACCTTGTAGGTGCGTCCAGTAGTAGTTTGCATGAACTGTCGACAATCGAAGGAACCGCATTGACAGTTGAATCCGTGGTCGTAGTCGGGGTCGTAGTAGGGGTCGTCGTCAGACGAGTCGTAGGATTCTTCTTCTTGGCGGCAGTTGTCTTCTTCTTCTTCGGTCCAGGTATCCTCAAAAAATTTCCGTGAAGCTGGAGAAAGTGGACAGCACTCATTGCACTCAATTGTTCCAGGGTTTGGGTAAGGATCCCGGTAATGCACCGTATAACTGCCGAAGCCATCCTCGTTAGCGGTGATGGTCTTGGCACATGTATCGCACACGACGGCTGGCGCCGGTAGCATCGACTCGAGTTGTTTCATTCTTCTTTGATATATTCTTCTTCTTGGGCAAGCTAATTGATATAAAAAAATAATACACAATCAATTTTTTTTTCTAATTGCGGTTCCGCCCCCCGGCGACGTTTTGTAAATTGAAGACAATTTTAATACATTTAATTTTGACTAAAATAATGATATAAACACATTTAAAGAAACATTACATATAAATGCCCCTGTTGCAATTTAAAAATGAATTTTTTAAATATTCTTCTAATAAGCATAGCCAAAATGGTGAAGACGGAATAATTAATGAAATATTAAAACGGATAGGAAGTAATATTTCAAATAAATATCTGTGTGAGTTTGGTGCATGGGATGGAAAATTTGCAAGCAACACCTTTAAATTAATTGAAGAAAATAGTGATTATATTGGTTTATATATCGAGGGAGATGAAATCAAATACAAAGATCTTTTAGAAACGTGTAAACAACATACAAATATTATTCCATATTTGGCATTTGTTGAACATGATGTTAAAAGTAAAAATTCACTGGACAGCATTTTAAAAATAAATAAATTTCCAGAGGATTTTCTATTGTTATCTATTGATATTGATAGTTATGATTATCAGGTTTTTGAAAGTTTGAATGATTTTAAACCAATTATAATAATTGTCGAGATAAATAGTTCAATTTCTCCTTTGAATGAAGAGCATATTCATAATAATGCAAATTATGAGGGCACTTCATTTTTACCGATGTATCAATTAGGAATGAAGAAAGGATATAGACTAGTCTGTCATACCGGAAATTTGATATTTTTACGTAAGGATTATTATCACTATATTTCAAAAGACACTTTTAATTTTCAAACAGATTTATTTTCGTTTAATCCAAAATGGTTTTATGCAAATAACCAGATTGAATATAAAAAATTATATGAATAATCATGGGGGTTCCGCCCCCCGGCGACGGTTTGTTTTATCATGGGGGTTCCGCCCCCCGGCGACGGTTTGTTTTATCATGGGGGTTCCGCCCCCCGGCGACGGTTTGTTTTATCATGGGGGTTCCGCCCCCCGGCGACGGTTTGTTTTATCATGGGGGTTCCGCCCCCCGGCGACGGTGATTTATTAGAACTTGCTAAAAGTATAGCTGATATTAGAATTATTGCAGGATTACATTTTCCAAGTGATAGAGATTTTGCTTATTTCCTAGTCGATATAATGTTTTAAAATTTGATTTTTTTAAAACATAATATGTTAATATATTTATATATTCAAAAAAAATGGTAAGAAATGCAAGAATTTATAATAAAACAACATTCTTAAATAGTTGGAATAATGGAACTACACGATGGGTTGTAACTGGAGAAAATGGATTAATCTTATTAAGTAAAGAAAATTTTACAAACGCAAATGAACTTTTTGATAAATTAAAAGAATATATACTTAATACTAAGAAATATCAAGTTTTTGGTAATTAAATATAGTTTATCTATTATACAGTTTAATAATTCAATAAAATTATTACATTATAACACGTTTCCATAAAAAATTGCTATATATGTTCCGACCAAAGGCAACGGCTTATTGTAGAAAAATAATCTTTTTTTTCAATTGATATAAAAAATGTAAATACCCATCAAAAAACCGGTTTTTACTTTTCACTTTTTTTTTGATTTTTTAAAAAAGTAAATCCTCATAAAAAAACGTGTTTTTACATCCAACATTTACAAATAAATTAGAATTGAATATATTTATTTCTATTTTAATTATATAAAAATGCTGTCCTTTGAATCATCTTCTGCTCCTGAGAGCAAACTCTTTTTTTTGGGTGCTTTAGCTGGTGCGGCAAAAGCCGGTATTGCTAAAGCTGGTGCCAAAGTATCCCGTTCTGTTATTACAAAAGCACCAATAAAATCACTTGGTGGTTTAACAATTAGTCCAAGTTTTCAGAAAAATGAAAGTAAAACATATGATAATTCTACAAATTCAACGGTTAACTATAATAATTAAAGTTATATAACATAAAATCGCTTACTGATCTAAAAACCATTCCTTTATTTATTGTCGTCGTCGGTATCCGATTTTTAATATATATCTATAATATAATATGCCAAATGTAATGTATGTAAAACCTCTATTAAATATTTCATTCAGTAATACAACCGAATTATTAAATTTTAATGAAAATTGTGCTCCAAAACATGTTCGAGGCGAACTCGGACGAAACAATTCGTGGCGCACATGATTTTTTTTCAATTGTGGGGGTTCCGCCCCCCGGCGACGGTGGCTTATGAATTGGAAAAAAATATTTTTTTCTAATTGTTCTAACAAAAATGTAAATACGCATCAAAAACCCGGTTTTTACTTTTCACTTTTTTTTATGATTTTACAAAAAAGTAAATCCTCATAAAAAAACGTGTTTTTACATCCATCAATCAACTGCATGAAATATTAAATATTATTAATTTTTAGATATTTCAATAATAAACAATGAAAAATAAATCCAAAAAAAACATACCTTTATTATTGTCCTTGCCCGTGTTGGTTGTCCCTGTAAAATTGCGTCAGTTGTTTTTTCTTTCCTTGGCTGAAATGCCTGCCTCAATTGCAGCCTTGACCACAACCCACGAAGAATAGTTGTCGATTGTAATCGTCGCAGGCGTTGCATGTCAACACGAATGCACCGTTAGGTCGGGGATTACATACAAACTCGCTTTTGTCGTCAAGACCAGTGTCGCAACTGCAACACAGTCCAAACTTGAATTTGTCGCTTTTATCGCGGCGTTGCTCTTTCGTGAGGTTCATGAAGGGGACATGCTGCTCCTCATATGGAAAATCATCTTCGTCTTGGTTGTCTTCTTCAGGGTCTTGGTGCGGTTTATCGCCACATGCCATTGCCTGATAATCCGCTTTTGTCCATTTATATGTCGTCGCCATTCTCTTTGCTTGATCTAATTGATATAAAAAATATTTATGTAATCAATTTTTTTTTCAATTGTAGGGGGGGTCCGGAGATTCTAAAAAAAATCTTCGATTCATTTCTTGCTTTTGCTTCTCTAATTAATATGTAAAATTCATATTTGGAAAAATATTAAATATTTTCTTTTAATTGTGGGGGTTCCGCCCCCGGCGACGGTGTAAATACGCATCAAAAACCCGATTTTTACTTTTCACTTTTTTTTGTGATTTTTAATTTTATAAAAAAGTAAATCCTCATAAAAAAACGTGTTTTTACATTTACAAATAAAAAATATTATATTATTTATAATAATAATGTATATAAATATGTTCCTAGAATAAAGCCAACTATGTCAAGAATTGGATTTTTAATAATATCACCATATTTTTTTTTATTATATTCATCAATATAATAAACTATTAACATAGAAATACATACTGATATTGCGCCCGTCATTATTGCACTGCCTTCAACGGTCATACCTATATGCCTCAACATATTTTGCATGCCCTCGTATGTTAAAAAATTAGATAAAATGGGATGCAGAAAACCACTAAGCATTAGTGTTATAATCGCTATCATACTCATTCGAACAATATGCGATTGCAATCGTTTTAACATTATACAAAGTATAAACTAAAATATATACAAACCCCACACTTTTATTTCGATAAATACATAAAAATATCGATACAATTAGATTATAAATCAATTCTTTAGAAAAATTTGATTACTAGATTATTTTTAAGAGTAAGTGTGTCAGAAGTAAATAGACACATTAACCGGCATGGCGCAGGGGTAGCGCGCGGGGCTCATAACTCCGAGGTCACAGGATCGAAACCTGTTGCCGGTATTCGCCCTTGGCTCATAGGGTATTAGTTCCTATTAGGTTTGCAGCCTGGTAGGGACATTCCAAGACAAATTCAAGACCAAACCGGGGTGGCGCAGAGGGAGCGCGCGGGGCTCATAACTCCGAGGTCAGGTGTTCGAATCACCTCTCCGG
>Ga0194116_10008965_pt1 | contig 10030 bp, 7 predicted proteins | sample TA2MahsurfametaG_4_FD_148617 | JGI IMG/M metagenome (GOLD analysis project Ga0194116, IMG submission 148617) | Freshwater microbial communities from Lake Tanganyika, Tanzania - TA2015008 Mahale S9 surface | ecosystem: Environmental > Aquatic > Freshwater > Lake | place: Tanzania: Lake Tanganyika... | reverse complement strand
TTTTAGAAAAAAAATCCTTTTTTAAAATAAAATTTTATCTTTTTAAAGAAATATTTTTTTTAAAATATATTTTAAACTTTTTAAAGAAATATTTTGAATCAATTTATTTTTTTTAAACAAAAAAAAATAATATAAAGTTAAATATTTTTTCGCTCATCTCTGACTATAAATTTAATTTTAATTCAAATTATAAAAATATTTTATTTATTAATTGAAAATTATTTTTCAACTTTCAATCTATAAAAATTTTTACTTTAAGTTATTTCCACTATATTTATTATTAATTTAACTAGTGCTTATTACTAAAAGTGTTATTTTGAGGAAGCGATTGAAATACATTTTCATATCTTAATCCAGTTTCTGAAGCGAATTTTTTTATGTCTTGGACTTCATTTCTACAAACCCTATTTATATCAAATCTTTTTGCTTGTTTTTCTAATTCATAAATATCATTGTGAAGTACGAAATAATTGTCAATGCAAAATCTTAAATTATATAATCTATGATCTAATTCTTGTGGATCAGTTCTGTCATAATGTGATTTATATGGGTCATGAATGCTTCTATACATTTTTTAATTTTATTTAAATTAATAAAAAAAAAATATTTATTAGAAATAATTTTCATTTAAAGTCTTTTTTAAGGCTTTTCAGTTGAATCTAGAAAAATATATTTTTACTATTATCAATTATTAAAAAAGCCTTATACATCTATTAAAACATAACCACTTATAGCTTGTTAAAATATAATTTTTAATATATTTAAAGATAATACTTATAAACTAAATTTATATTTTAGTAATATTTAAATTAATTTAACTTTTTCAAGTAAAGTAGATATTCCAATAACGATTAATTATCAATATCAAATTTATTAAGAATCCCTTCTTAAACAAATTCTTATTCAATTATATACTTTTATCAGCATTATCAACTAAAAAACCAAATGAGCCAGGAGGAAGCTTCCTCTTTCTAATGATATATTTTGCATAGTCGTAATTTTCTTTAATCAGATAATAATAAATCAATATATTAATTAAATAAGTTGGAAGTGAAATATTTTCAATATTTTGGTTTAAATTTAAATTCATATTATATAAGCCAATAATTTTAACTATTCCTTTTTCTACTTCTAAAATATTGTTATTAAGAAAATTTAATTTTATTACATTACAATATAAAGCAATTTTAAAATTAATTTCTGGCGTAATAGTTCCAAAAAGCTTAGAAAAAAAATTTCCTTTAAGATCTAGGCAATTATAAATGTAATTTCCGCCTGACATATTTTTTTTCAGAAGCTCGATAACTTTGTAGGTTTGGTTTAATCCCATATAAGCTTCTATCTGGTAATTATCTATTATGTAATTTAAATCTTTTATCGGAAAATTTGATGCTTCCAAGTCATATATATAAAAAAGCATTTCGGGCCAACGGTTTTTTAAACTTAAGCAAAAAAGCAAATTTAGATAGCAAGAAATTAAAACATTAGAATAAGACTTGCTATTGATGCTTTTGAGAATTGGCTTAATTTCGTTGAAATTCTCGTTTTCTTTATTTTCGATATTTTTCATGTTTATATTATGATTATTCGTATTTGAGGAATAATTTAATGTTTTATTTGAATTTGTATTGGTTTCTGCAAAAACAGTTTTATTAGAACTCACATTACTTTCACTTTCATTATAAAAATTCCAAAGTTCGGAAATTTCTTTAGAGTATTGGTAATTGCTGCTATTTTTAATTAAAGTAATTGCAGATAAAAAATATTGAATTGCTTCTGATATTCTTTCAGATTCCAAAAATAAACATTCATTGTTTTTCAAAATATAACAAGCATTATATGCTTGACTTGATCGAGTACACTCAAGAATTTCAGATTTTATTTCAAAATCAGAGATTTCATTCATATTTATATTACTAGTATTTTTTGGACTAATTTGTTCTATATTTTCATTTTTATTAAGACCATCAATTCCAAAAGTATTTTTTTGTTCAGCATTAAAATAATTATTATTAAAAGTGTATTTGTTAAGTATATCATTATAAGATTCTTTATTAGATTTTTCTTTTAGTGCATTTAGTTCAATTTCTAAAGTTGATAATGCTAATCTATAGAAGTAAAAAGGAGTGTTGGAAATTTTGCCATTTATCTTTTTTAGAGTTATATAGCAGTTTTCAAATCTTTTCTCAAAGAAATAACTAAGCGCTAAATTAAAAGTTAAATTGTCTGCTAATAATTGTATGTTGATATCAAAATTTGAAAAATAAGAAAATTTTTTAATTAAAATAATCGCATTTTTAAAATTATATTGTGCCAAGCAGTATTTTTTTTGTTTTAGGTTAAGAATTCCAAAGCTATTAAGCTTGCATATTTGCATATATAATTTTTCCTGATCCTTTTTAATTGTAAAATCTGAAAAATCAGACAAAATATTTAAATGCTTTAAGCTTTTATTGATTGTATTGTTGATATAATGAATTCTTACTTTAATTACATGGTAAATTTTTTTAAGTGTTAAAAGCAAAGGACCCGATTCCTTGATTATTAGAATATTCCAAAGTCTTTTGTATTCTTTAAGATATTTTTTGCATTCATCAACTTTTTCTTCAAACAAAAAATTTTGTGATTTTAAAATATTTAAAATGCAGGTTAATTCTTCGTAGTTATTATTTTTATTAATAATTTCTCTTTGAATATAAAGATTGACAAGTGATTTTTTATTAGGTGAATTCAGTAAATTTTTACTTTCATCATTGGAGTTTATACTCTGAACATTCGAATTCCCTAATATATTTTTTAATCCTAATTTGATATTTGTATTATTCAAGCTTTTGGAAATATAAGTTTCTAAAACTTCAATAATTCTATTAGCAATTTGGTATTCTTGTATATTTTGAAATATATTAATAAATACCAATGAAGAATTTGTGAAATATAAAAAATCATCCTTTTTAGAATTTATCTTTAAACAGTTGAAAAGATATTGGAAACTCTTAGTATATGAAGAAAATTTAAACCAAAATAAACCAGAATTATAAAAGAAAATTTTGTTATGTTCGCTGAAGGCTTCAGAATCATTATTATTATATATGAATTCAATAAATTTTTCGATAAAAATTTTTCTATTTTTTTTGCAATTTATAAAATTTACACTATTACACAAAAGGATATTTGAATTTTCATTAAAATTTATTATAGAGCTATTTATGCTATTAGATGTTGATGAATTTGACCCTTTTCTATTTTTCTTGGAATTTGCTTTGTTTGTTATTGTGTTTTTAGTACTTACTAAACTTCCTCCAGCTGATGTTATATTGGGAGTAACTGAATTTTTATTAATAATATTATTAGCGTTTTCTATTTGCTTTTGATTACTTGAGATATTATTATTATTTCCAATTATATTTTTTAAAGCAATATTACCTGATTGTGAACCTTGCTGAGAATTATTGCCTTCATGTTGACTTTCTTCAAATATTTGTTCACTTTCGAAGTAATTATAATATTCTGCCAATAAAGCATTCCAGATAAATCGCATTTCAGAGTTGTTTATTTTCAAACACGACTTAAGTTCATGTAAATGTGAAAGAACATTTTTATAGTTTTTATTTAAAATATCGTTAATAGGAAGCATTGAGCTAATTATTTTATTGTTTAAATTGATATCAGAATTTTCAGAATCAATTTTATTAAACAAATCGATAAAAGATAAAAGGTTTAAATTTTTTGCCAAATCAATTGGGGTTTCACCATGTTTATTCTTATGTTTGTGATAAACACCAATCAATAAACTTCCCACTGCAGGGTTTTTACCTCTCACAGCGCAATGCAACATATTCTCATTATTAGTTGAAATAATATGATGAATGTTCGCACCGCTATTAATTAGAAATTCTGATAGATTAAAGTTACCCATGAGCAAAGATAACGAAAGAGGGGTATATCCTAAAATATTCTCCTCATTTAGATCAGCGCCTTTTTCTATAAGAAGTTTTAAACTTTCTTTTTTATAGTTTTCATCCAAAGAATTGGAATTTATAATTTTATGTAAAACTGTTTGTCCATCACTGTCTTTAATATTTAGATCCAAAATATTATTATTTGAATCGTTTGGATTAGAATTTTCGCTATTAATTATATTTTTACCTTTATTCGCATTTATTATTTTACTTTGTGTTTTGCTATCAGCAACTATATTATTATTTGGGCTTGCATTCAATGAGCCTGGTTTTTTCGCTTTTAGGTTTTGGGTATTTATATTTATACTTTTATTAATTGAGCTTGAAAATGTGCTTTCATTTTTTATTTCAAAAGAATTTAAAAGGATTTCTAAAACTTTAATTTTTTCTGAAGATGCTGCCTCCATTAGAACAGTGGCATTATTTTGGCTTTCATTCTTGAAGTTTATATTAGAGTTGAATTTCAATAAATAATTTAAACATTTTTGAAATTCTATATTATTCGAATTGAAATTCCGAATTATAATTCTTATTGCTTCATCTATTGTATATTTTGAAATAAAATTGCTATTAGAAGATAAAATATTTTCTATCTTTTTTAAATTTCCTCTTTTACAGAAGTTATACAGATCATCTATTATTCTCTCTGAATTCTTTTGCTTTGTGTTTTCTTGAGAATTCATTGTTTCAATAATTTAAAATTATCAATATATAAATTTTTTTAAATAATTAAAAAAGATAAAAAGCAAAAATATCAAAAATTTAAATATTTTTTTGACAATATGAAATCTCAGGTTTAGAATCTGAAATATTTATCATAATTTTTATTTTGTATTAAATTCACAATATTTTTCTTTAATTTGCAATTGAAAAAGCTATTTATTAATAAAAGCTTTAATTAATACATAAATATTTTCAACAAAAAATTTTTAATCAATAATTGGTGATTTTTAAATTATTGTTTGATTAAATGGTGCAAAAAGTTTTATTTATTTTTTGATTTTTTGTTTGCTTTTATTATTTAATTTAAATTATATTATCTTAAACTTATTATTTTTATATTAATAATAAAAATTTATGATAATTCATTGATTAAAAGCTAAAAAATTTTAATTGATAAATTAATAAGTTTTAATTTTATATCTAAATAATATTATAAATAATAACTAATAAAATATCAAAATCTATAAAGAATTTCAGAATTTTAAATAATTCAAGGAATATTCCAAATTTATTTTCTTTAAAGGGTCATCGAAAAATTATTCTTTTTTAGTCTCCAAACTATTTGCGCTTGATCTTGTATTATAATTTCTCCTTCCTCAATTAAGTCATCTTTTATTCTTATCTGCTGCATGTGTGGTAAAACTTTTGTTTTATAAGTTTCTTCAGTTAAATAATGCTTTTCGGAATTATCTTTTACAATTTTATTTTCGAACAATCCAATCAAATCACAATTATCTTCCTTATTTTTTGATGATTGTAAAATTCGCTTTATAAGCTTATAGTCTTCCTTTGCTAGTTTTGAGTATTTAACGTATTCAAAATATTTTATAATCAGGAAAATTAATGCAATCAAAACTGCTATCAAAATACAAACAAGAAAAATATTATTTTTAATAAATTCTGTGCTGAAATAATATTCAAGCAACTTGGAAATATCTTGAGGTAAATAATATTTTATATTTTCAAAAATACCTTCAAAGAATTCCGAATTTTTACTATACAGAGTATATATTAAGGCTCCTCCACCTAAAATTACAAACAAACCTAGAATTGTTTTATAATTTTCTGAAAGGACAAAAATTCCATTTTCATAAACGCTTTTAGATTTCGAAAAAATAAAAGAATTTGTTGTTAATTCTTTATTTGAGTTTCGATTGCTTTTTGATATTGGAATGGTTCTAACTTTAGAATTTCTTGGGAAATTTATTTCATTAAATGTAGATGCTCTTTTAAAACTTTCATTAGATTTCACGCCAATGGTTACATATTGAAGAAGAGGATTAGATCTCGACTTCATTTCAGTGTTCAAAAGCGTTGGATCTTGACCAATTAGGTTTTTTCTTACATGAGCTAAGTTATTGAGTGAGTAAGTTTGCTTGCGGAAGTTTTTATCATTTTCTTCTAAAGAATTGCTCTTTACTTGTGGTTTGACAAATACTAAGTTATTATTACTATTATTTTTAAGTGAATGATTGCGATTATTCATATTTGTTTCGTTAATAAAATTAAGATTGATTTCATTTTCATTTTTATTTTTATTTAAATTTTTATTTTGATAATTAAAATTGTTTGAATGATTATTATTATTTCTATTAAAATCTGAATTATCAGGGGTGATCATGAATATCTCTATATCTGAATTAGAGTCAGTTTTTTTAACATTATTAGTCAGTAAATTTGCCTGATTTGATAAACTTTTATTGCTTCTAAATTGTTTATTAGAATTATATTCTAAATTGTTATTATAAAAATAATTTGAATTTTTTCTATTTTCTATATCAATATTTGGATCTTGATAAGGCAATTGATTATTACTTCTTGTCTTATTTTTTTCAGTTAGATTAGGTAAATTATTATTACTTCCATTTCTTTTAAAATTTATATTAGTTAATAAATCATCGTTATTAGTGTAGTGGAACCCATTAGTCAAACAGATATTTTTGGACGTTTCATCACTTTTATTATTAATTTGAGATATTTGAATTAAATTTTTATTTGGGTTTGAAGAAGAGTTTTCATGTTGAATTTTCGAAGGAATGCTATTTCTAATAGAAAAAATAAATTCTTCATTTTCTTGATTTTTAAGATTATAAATGTTATTTTCAGAGAGCCTTTTTTTAGGATATTCAGAGAAATTTACAACATCTTCTTCTATTAAATTATTTGAATTAGAATATGAATTAGGGACCTTTTGTTCATTATTCTTTTTGCTAGAAACCGACATATGGGGATTTTTTAGAGTTTGTTCACTATCAGATTTATGAATTATACTTGATTTTATGGTTCTAATTTTAATTGAATTTTGCTTTGCTATGTTACGGGATTCTAAATTTCAAAAATATTTTTAACGTTAATTAATATTTACAAATATCATTACTAAAATGGACTTATTTAGATTTTATTTATAATCAATCATAAAGGAAAAATTCAATATATTATATCAGAAAAGATTTTTACCTTCAAGTGATCTTAGGTATTCATTATTTGAATTATTCATATGTTCATAATAGCTTATGTCTTGATTTCCATTTGCAAATATGAAAGGTTTGGTTCCTTGCTTTTCTAAAAATGTTTTAACAATTGAATCTTCACTAAGATTTTTATTCTGGCTTTCAAGCATCTTTTTCTTAAAGCTATCTGAGAAAGGACTTTTTTGTAATTTAGAAAATAAAAGATTATATTAAAATTCAAATTTGAATCTTAATATCAAAATAAGAATTAAAATTCACTTTACCCATTTTTTATATTGTTGGAACTATTGTAACCTCTACTAAAAGGTTCAATAAAATCATTCCTATTATTCCTTTCTGATGTTGGTTCTCTTATTCTTTTTTTATTTAATAAATATGAGAATTTTGGGTTTTCCTTATCCTGGTCCAAAAAGTTTTTAATTTTAGAGATATAACGATTGTCACCTGAATTTAATATAAAGTTGTAGGTATTCGCCAAATAATTGTGGTCCATAATATTACCTATGCTACGATGCCCCAATATTTCTAATCTAGTTTTCAACTCCAACAAAGAAAGGTTATTACCATCAATGAATTTGAATCCATTCTGTGATTCCATTTAATAAATTTTCAAATTAAATTTTTCAAAAATTTAAAATAATTTATGAATAATTAATTAAATTAATTATTAATTTCAAAAGTAACCATTCAATTAAAAAGTAAATTAGGAATCATGAAAGAATATTTATATTTATATATATTGCTTCCCATATAATTTTTATAAGCTGGCAAAGATTAAATATGTGAAAATTCGATTTGAAACTTTTCTATTTTAGTATATTTTATTACATTTAGTAATTATAAAGCAATTATTTAAATTTTAATTGAAAAATTTAAATAATTGATAAACCTATGTAAAAAATCTGATCAAAATTATTGAATAATAGAAGAAATGAAAGATTTTTTATTTTAAATTTGATATTATTCATAAATAAAAAAATACTATTATAAATTAAATGATTCCAAATATTGAATTTTGATATTATAATTATAATTAATAAATTAAAATAGCACAAATAGACAAATACAATAATAATAACAGCAAATATTATTATTTTTTATTGTTATTATAGGAAATAAGGAACAATAGTCTTTGGATGAGGAGTACTGTTGCTTTCACTAACAGCATTGAAAATGTCAAAGGTTCTTTCTAAATTATTTCCTAATTTAAGAATCGCGGCTTTATTACCACACCTAAAGGTTAAATATTTAAGTTAAATATTTAAAATTACCTGTAGCAGTAATTAGGAGCCGACCAGACAGTTACTAAATTTTGATCTTTAAACCAATATTTAAATCCTTCAGTAACCAGTTGATGAGCACGGCAAATTAAATCAATATCGTTAAGATGATTAAACTAAAATTTGTTTTAATTTGAAAAATTTATTTAAAAATCAATTTTATAAAATAAGAATAAAAAATTTATCTACTTCATTAACAACTTTCCAACCAAAAATCCATCCTGCTCCTCTGTTTGACATAACCCAAGTTTCAATATCATCAGGATCGGACCACATAAGATCTAAATTTTACAATCTTAAAAACAAATAGAAAAAATTTATTTTATAATTAAAATCATAAAAATAAATGAACCTCTTTTTCAACAAGTAATTAATTGTATTTTTAAATTAAAATATCGTTTAAGATATAAAATAAAAAAATTATTGATTTAATCAATATATAAATGAAATTAAAAATAAATTTCATTTCTAATTATATGTTGATTATTTAAGAAATAAAAATATTTTTCAAAGAATTCTTACCACAAAAAGCACCTTCATGAGGAATTTCCATTTTTCTATTAATTAGCCTTATTTGATCTATAGTTGAGATATAAGGAGATAAACCACCATGGATGCAGAAAATTTTTCCTTCAATAATGGCAGCGATGGAAAGATAATCGAATACTTCAGTAAAGTATCTCCATGGATTTGTATTACCATACTTTCTCATTATTTCTTCATAAAATCCATATGATAAAGAGATTTGTCTTGACTCATGATTGCCTCTAAGAAGAGTAATATGACCAGGATATTTAATTTTCAGACACAATAATAATTCTAAAGTTTCGACTGAATTATATCCTCTGTCTACATAGTCTCCTAAAAATACATATCTGGAGTTGGGAATTTCCCCTCCTGTTCGGAATAATTCCATGAGATCGTGGAATTGGCCATGAATATCCCCACAGACTATTACTGGAGCACTGACTGGTTGTACATTCGATTCTTCGATTAAGATCTCTTTAACCTAAAATTGTTTTAACATTATTATAACTGATTATTTTTTCAATCTTAATAAATTTCGAAATAGAGGATAATAAATCATAAGTTATTAATTAAGTAAATAAAATTTATTTGTAAAATTTATTTATTAATCAATAAATCAAATTTCCAATCTTTGAAAAAAGGAAAATATTATCTTTTCGATTATTAAAAATTTTAGAAAGAAAGTATTTTATATTGATTGAATGTAAATGGTTTTTTTATAAATTACAAAAATATTCCACATATAAAAAAATAAACTTTTATTTTAATACTTTTTCACAGAGAATTTTGACATCTCTTTCAGTAATACATTTTCCTTGCTTCAATAATTCTAACCACTTGTCTTCCATTTCTATTAATTTATTGATTTTTTTTTATTTAATTAATTTAATTGCAATTTCTTATTTCTAATCATATGAAAAGTTTCAATAATTTAGAAAGAATTATTTTTATTTAAACGTAAAGAAAAAAAATTCAAACAAGTAAAGCATTATATTTATTATATGGTAAAAATTGTGTCTTCAATTTTGAAGACATTTTAAAAAAAAATTTATAAATCTATTTACTTTAT
>Ga0194116_10008960_pt1 | contig 10034 bp, 8 predicted proteins | sample TA2MahsurfametaG_4_FD_148617 | JGI IMG/M metagenome (GOLD analysis project Ga0194116, IMG submission 148617) | Freshwater microbial communities from Lake Tanganyika, Tanzania - TA2015008 Mahale S9 surface | ecosystem: Environmental > Aquatic > Freshwater > Lake | place: Tanzania: Lake Tanganyika... | reverse complement strand
GTCTTTATCGCTCTCGGAAGTGAGGTACGAACTCAATTACTTTAATTATAGCGAGGAGTATATTCGAGGTTTAGGTAGATTGCCTAGGTATATGCACGTTTATTCAATGTTTCGCATTGTGAACATTGCCTTGAGGAGGTTTTCAAAATTGTTAGTAGTTAAAGATAGTTCCAAGAATTAACATACAAACCAGACTCCAGAGTGCTTTGATTTACCAAATAAAATTTTGGGAAAATTACTGTTGCCGTGGAATTTGCATTCAAGTACCCGGCCCACCAAGATAACGTAGAATTCGAAGCAATTAGAGCTCGTGCTTGTGACATCAATGCCAGCAATTCTGCGGGCCTTTGAATCTCGCTAAGGGAAATAACTCTAGATACCTTTACGTAGCGATCAATCATCTGATTCGCTAGCCATGGTTCATCGCTAAACAGCCAAATGTTCTCATCCAAGATACCGTCAGCCTGAAGTAGTTTGATTGCATTCGCATAATATCCGACATTGCAAACACCAAAAACTTCCGGAAACTTTCTGTAGTCCCCTAGCCGAACATGTATAACAGTGGGATTACTTAAGTACATCTCTCGACTTATTCTAAAATAGTTATCCGATTTATCTTGCATTTCCTCTATTAGTAAGCGGCGTAGTGTCTCAATAGAAGGTAAATATTCCTGTCTCAGCCAATATCCCTCAGATCTAATATCCTTCTTTGAAACTTGGCAGTTAGTGGACATTTCATTTGCATATCCAAAAAATGCACCAATTGGCTTTGGGCTACGCCTCAAGAGCTGATCGAGTCGCTCTCTGAAGGCGGGGACTTGACTAAAAGTCTTTTCTATTTTCTGTGAAAACGAGTAACTTCCTAACTCAAAGTCACGCTTGCTAATCTCCTGTGAATTTCCCCTTATATAGCGATACCAAGTTAAGTCGAGTTTCAAATTTCTGCCAAAATGATTCGCTAAATGCAATCCCGCAAAACACTGAAACAGCTGATTTCCAAGGCCACCCTTTAACTTTATCTCCAGATTCTTCAAGTTAGGGCCTCTGAAATTTTTTGTGCAAGGCTTCTAAACTCGTCTTCAAGGGTGTGGCCGTTTCGCTGCCTATCGCGCATAACTTCATAACCTCTATTTCGAACCGAGATTGCATAGGGTTGGTCGCTCATAACACTTCTTATGCACTCTTTAATTGAACTCAAGTTAGGTTGAGCTCGAACCACCATTTTTTCGTCCAAACCAGTATCTTCAAATTCTCCGCCAATATAAATAGGCACGGTGCCTGCTCTTAGTACATCAAAAACCTTTTCAGAAACATATTCATTGGAATTCTCCACGACCAGTGAATATCGATACTTCTTCAACGTATCAATTTTGTCATTTACGTAACCTCGGTAATTTCTATATTTATATCCGATTCCTGTTAATGCCTGTTTTTTAAATCTAGAACTTCTCCCACTCCGCACAGCAGTTTGGACGATTGCGAGTGAATCGTAAACTACTCCTCTATTCCAATTAGGGCCAAAGAGATCAATCTGTTTTTCTAGTTTTTGAGGAATTTGTCTTCTTAGGGTGTAATTTTCTCCTTTAACGAAACTCCATTTATTACTTTGCAACATACAAATCTTGCTTAATCTATTTTGCCATTCGTCGAGAGACTCATACTCAACCTCATAGTTTTGCGGCCACGGGAAAAAATGGCCACCATAATTTTGAGCCCAAATTTTGGATGGAAAGAACTTATGACCAAATTTACGCAAATTGTGATCTTCATACATCTCAGCATGGTTAATTGGTGGCTCCCAAGACACAAGCACGAGTCTCGAGGGAGGTAAGGTCTGCGCGAAATCTCTATAGAGCTTAGCGTTAAAGTTATTGAAAATTAAGACTTCAGGTCTCCCTTCTAGTTTCACTAGGTTATGTCCTAGCGTTTCGAATTGATCTTTCAAGGCATTCCAAGGACCTGGTACGGTAAAGTCAAAGTCCTGGCCACCGCTGTGAGAAGTCAATGCAATCTTCATGCTAGGTAGACATCCATCATTCCCCAAAAAACACCCAGGGCGCCGGATGGCCTTCCTTTTAGAAGAAGCCTCAATGCGATTAAGAAATTAGAAACGCAATACGCGGATTGGGAAAACATTTTGGGCTCAACATCTTTCAATCTAAAACGGTTTCGACACCATTCTCGATAGAAACGAAAGTCTGAAGGTCGGTTTTCTTGAGCTAGATTATGTTGGATTTTTACAGTTGGGCATACCCAAAGTTCTCCTCTTTTTCCGGCCCGAATGGAAAAGAGCACGTCTTCAAAGATGGAGGATCCAAGAAAATCACTTTCGAACCGCACGAAATCAAGAATCCGAGAGTCCCAAAGGCTACATCCCATCAACCATTGGACCTTTTGTGGGGCAATCAGGGATCGAATGGGAAGGTTTATTGCTGCAGAGGTAACAGAACCTCCGTTACCAGATATGCCAATCCGCCGGAGTAGGGACTCAGAGTGCTGCCTTTCTTTCGGAAGGGGTAGGGCTACCCCTGAAACACCAACGGCGGCCTTGTCTCTCAGGAATTGAATTAGCAATTCAAAGTAGTCAGACTCAATTCGAACATCGTCATCTAGAAAGCCTACAAAATCAAAAACTTCAACCGAGTTTGATATTAAGTCAATTCCAATGTTTCTTTGTACGGCGGCTGATTTGATCTTAGTTTGCACTATTTCGATGTTTAAGTCTGACACGTCAACAGCACTTACCGTCGGAGATGAGTCAATGACAAAAATCCTAGTTGGTTTGATTGTTTGCTTTTGTATATCACCCAAAATTTGTTTGAGCCTTTGAGGACGGTTAAGGGTAGGAATGACAACAGCTAGATTCAACTTTCCATCAAGCCCGTGAGACATCTTCGAAATTGTACTCGCTCAACCATTAATTGATTACCCTACTAGCATTGAGAACGATACAATTCAAGAGTGTCGAAGTTGATTAATAAGGATGAGCCGAGTTTCTTGTCAATCCTGAGATTTTGTTTGAACCTTCTAGAGCCAAGAGATCGTAAATTGCTGGGAGTTTATGCACTTTTTCAAACCCTTCTTGGAGTTCTTGATCTACTGGGTGTAGCTTTACTTGCGCTAGTTGTAGCAATAGCGACAGCATCTGTTCAAGGTATAGCAATCCCTGGTTTGGCAGTAAATATTTCAAACTTATTTTCAAATGGAAATCTAACGAGTCAAGAACTTGCAACTTACCTAGGAATTCTTGCTGCTGTCCTTCTGATTAGTAAGAGTTTGTTATCTTATTATCTGTTTTATAGAAATGTTAAGTTCTTGACACAAAGACAAGCGAGGATTTCAATTAACCTCGCTGAAAAGATTATGCGCCAACCCTTAAATGTGATTCAAAGATTCAACACTCAGGAGTATCAAAACGCTTTGTTTCAAGGCGCGGATGCTGCCGTTGTTGGGGTTCTTGCGGGTAGCCTCGCCTTCGTATCAGAATTATCATTGCAGATTGCACTTCTCGGCGCACTTCTCGTTATCTCGCCTCAAGTTTTTCTAATCCTTATAGTGTACTTCGGTGGTATTTTTGGAATATTGAATTTAGTTTTAGGAAGAAAAGTACAACTGTGGCACAAAAGGACAGCTGAACAATCAATTGAGGGGCTAAGAGCTGTTGCGGACTTCCTTGGAAGTTTTCGAGAGATTACAGTTCTAAATAGGAGAGCATTTTTCATCGAGAGGTTTGCTTCATCCAAGCAAAGCATGAGTACTTATTCCATCAAAAGTTCGATGTCGACTCAATTTAGTAAATATGTATTTGAGATAAGCACAATTGCTGGAGGATTGGGCTTTGCCGCATTTTCATTTCTTAGTTATTCTGCAATTGAAGCAGCCAGTATGTTGGCCTTATATGTTGCTGCGGCCTCCAGAATTGCACCTTCCATGCTCAGAGCCCAACACGGTTTAGTCTTAATAAAGGGTGCTATTGGAGCGAGCATTAAATTTTTTGATGTTTCGAAGTCAATCAACATCGACTCAATCCAAAAAGACTCTGACAGCCAGGTAGCGAAATCATCGGTAGGACGTAATGACCCGAGAATTGTGGTGGACGTCAGAAATCTTTCTTTCGCCTATCCTGAGTCAACAGGCTTCAGGTTAGATTCTGTATCCCTTAGGGTTCTGAAAGGCGAACTTGTTGCAATTGTTGGTCCATCCGGGTCAGGAAAGTCAACACTAGTTGACCTAATTCTTGGAATTTTGACTCCTACGGAGGGGGAGTTGACTGTTTTCGGCGTTCCACCGGGTATTGCATCCCAAGGCTTTTCAAACCTAGCTTACGTGCCACAAACCGTCTACATGACGCACGGTAGTATCTTGGAAAATGTTGGGCTTGGATTAGAGCCCCAGGACATATCCCGAGACCGCGTAATTAATGCGTTAGAAAAGGTCGGGCTAGAAGATTGGGTCGCCGATCTCCCTTCAGGAATAGACACGAAAATTGGAGAGCGTGGATTCAGATTATCTGGTGGACAAAGGCAACGTATTGGAATCGCAAGAGCACTATATTCCGAACCCAAATTCCTGGTTCTAGATGAGGCAACTAGTTCTCTAGACGCCGTATCTGAACAGCAAATTTCTAGGTTCGTCACAAGTCTGAAGAGACACCTTACTACCATTGTTATTGCTCACCGACTCTCAACAGTAAAGCACTGTAATCGTATTTTCTATATGGAGAAGGGCAAAATCCTATCTGGTGGCACGTTTGATGAACTACAGTCGCTGGTCCCAAATTTCGCAAAGCAGGCAAAACTAATGGGATTGGCGAGTAAGGGTGCGAAGTAATTCAGTCTTTGTTTGGACCGAAGCATTCGGTTGTGCACAAATCCTGAAACCAATTCTCTCTTCATTTCGTGCGCACCATGATGAACCTATTCACGTATTCACTACTCGAGGAGAAGCAAAAAGTCTTCCTGACATTCAGGGGGTGATTCCTGTATTTGCAAGGGAAGGAATCTCAGACCTTATACTAAAGACCAACGAGCGCAGTATCTCGGCTGGATTTAGAAAAGGGCATTTGGGAACAGCAAGAATTTGGAGCAGTATCTTTAGATCTCGTAGGGAAGAATACCTTGTACATCTAGACGCAGACACAATCTTTTTGGACAATCTACTCGACAAACTCATAAGCCCTTTGCGGCAGGGATACGATATTTCTGGCACGAGAAGACCTTACAAAAATAGAACCTATCGAAAAACCGGTAGAGACTCAATGCGGCTTGACGCTTTGCCTGATGTAATTAATACAGACTTACTTGCATTAAGGCGAAGCAAGATTCCAAACGTGTGGAGTCCTTTTTTAACCCGAAATATACGGGGAAAGAGAATGATGAGGCACCCAATCATCGATTTCTTTGATCCAATCATCTTTTCTATGTTGAGAAATGGTTCACAAATCAAATTTGTAGATTCTCCACTTGATGGCATGCAAGCTATACCCAACGTAGACAGTGAATTTTTTCGCAATCGAATTGTATTTTCTGCTGTCGGAAGCGGTTATCATTTTTATCACAATGCAAACGCTAGAACTTCGCCTTCCTATAAAGAATTCGCAATCGCTTCCTACAGCCTCTTTGCGAAGTATCTACTAGACATCGATACGGGTACAGTTCCACACATTGATAAAGAACTGGAAGCTAAGTTGAAAAAACTTGACAGAGGGTCATGGACTCTAAAGTAGATTTATAACATGGACATTATTAAATTTCTTTTTTTTGCAGGTAATGTTCGTACAAATTGTCGTCTGGTTGAGGAGTTGATTTGCGACCTCCTCTAACTTTCTTGCTCCCAATCCGAAATGGAATTCCTTGGATTGGAAAGCATCTTCCGCGCGTTCTAGAAAATCTTGGTGAAGAGGATGAACTTCTAATAATTGACGATGGGTCAAACGATAACACTCCGTCTTTATTGCGTCATTATACAAAACTAAATCCAAAAGTAAGACTGGTATGTACTCCACCTAGGGGACTCGTACATGCGCTCAATTTGGGGATTAGCGAATCGGAAAACGAATGGATAGCAAGATTTGATATTGATGATTTTTATACAAGCGATCGAATTGAGAATCAAATTAAATTGGCAGATGAGAAGACTTCTGTGATATTTGCTGACTACCAAGTCTCAGCCTCTCTAAGATTCAATGTGGGAGTCATCGCGTCGCCTATCAATTCACTAGCAACAACGTTATCTCTCTTAAAGTCACGAAGGACGGCTCACCCGACTGCAATTTTCAGAAAGAGTCTCGCGGTAGAAGTTGGCTCTTACCGCGAAGAGGAATTTCCTAGCGAAGATTTGGGGCTTTGGTTTAGATTATCCAAGATTGCTAAATTGAAATCGCTTCCAAAAGTAGTTGTCAACTACAACTTACACAAAACTTCGATAACGGCTAAAAACCGTAAATTGGCACTATCAAAAAAACAGGAAGTAATAGAACGTTATTTTTCGAGCGATTACGCAAAGAGGGCCTTAGAAGAAATAGAAAGCACTTTTTCGCTTTACGATGAGTGTTCTCTTTCCCTGGAGCGAAAAATTCTTCATCTCGGAGACCTAAGTGATGAAATGGCTAGCAAATACATACGATCAAATACTCTGCGTACTCTCTGGCGGAAAACCCAAAAAGAAGAGGGTAAACTCAAGTTTGCAATTGCTCTTAGTAGGTTAAGTTTTGAGCGCGCACTTAGACAAACTTACCGAATTCTCTAATCAGAAATTACTGGTTTTGTTTGCAGTCTTTCCTCAAGTTTATCCAGCACCAAAAGTTGTTCCGAAGTCAAGAATCCACTATTTAGTTGAGCCTTTGCAGCACTCAATTTTGCTTCTTCATTCTGTCCGAATTGCTCATAATCCAAAGCCAGAGCTAGATAAGATACAGCATGTCGAGGATCCATCTTTATCATCTTAAGTCGAATTGCAATCGCATTTTCTTTGGATCCATAATCTGATTCAAGAAAAGCCAACTGTGATAATAGAGGGAAATCTTTAGGATACTTCCTGGTTGCAACATCTAAAGAGTAAATTGCTAGTCCATAATCCTTTACTCCGGTAAAGGCCGATGACAAAATTCCATATTGACCCTCCATTAGATTACGGCTTTTTAAAATCTCAAGGAGTCTTTCTTTTCTTGCATCAAGTGATTCTTGGTTGTCTTCGAAAGCTGGAGTGCGAAGTGTCGCGAGAATGGCGCGGTCAGGGTAGGAACTAGTCCAAGAGATAAAAAATAAAACTAGTGCCATTGAGACGCTTATCATCTTTGGAGTGTTATACAGAGGTGCACGTTTTCGGGAAAAGGACTTTGTCCCTTTCAATATCTCCACATTTAGACGGCTTGACAAGGCAATGCCCGCAAAGAAGTACACCCAAACAGCGACAGATATATTGTCTATCGAAACCAATGAAATAAGCAAGAGACAGATTAGTACGACACTGCAAGTAATTTCATAACTGAAGGTACGAAAGTCTTTATTGATTATTAGTTTGGTTGCATGGAGGACGGCAAGCAAAAGCAATGGTAGAATAGCAATCAAGCCCAAGATTCCCATGGTTGCATAAATTTGAATAATGGCGTTATGTGCGTTGTTGGCAATCAAGTCGATTGAGGTTGTTTTAGCCATTTCTTCAGTTCTAAAAATACGATAGAAGTCGCCGTAAGAATCTGGACCTACGCCATTCCATGGACTTGAATTTCCTATTCGAATGCCGGTAAGCCAATAGAAACTTCGTAACCTCATGGTGTATTGGTAAAGAATGTCGCCGAATGGACCCGAACCAAAAGAACTGTAAACGAGAAATAGCCCCATGGGAAGAGTAGAAATTAAGGCGAAAGTTTTCTTTCTTTGTCCACGGATACCATACAAAGTAATCAACAGAAAAGCTCCAATAAGAATCGCTACGGGGCCTTGAATCGAATCTGTTAGCCAACTCGCCGTTGAAGATAGCAAAAAACAGGCTACGAATATACCCTTTATGGACCAGGATTTTTCCGCGAGAAAACTCCCCAAGGAAGCAACAGCTCCGATTGCCCAGCATGCACTTGCAAAATTTGTATTTCCGAACAATCCAAAAACCGTATCGGATTTGCTCCAAGCCAGAGGGTCTAAACCCACTTCTTGTATCCATCCATACGCTGCCACTACTCCCATGACAATCGCTAAAACTTGAACTGCGTTCTTCTGAAAATTCCAAACAGCATTACCGTAAGCAATTGCACCCGCCAGGATAATTAAAGCGAATGTGGTTAGCAACCCATTTGAGCGACCCCAAAGCCCCCAAAGAGTTCTTGTCAAATTCTCTGAGTTAGAAATAAAAACTGTAACTAGGGCAATAAACGCTACTATCAGAGTCAGGCCAATCAAATTCTTAAAAGATAAGAAAACAGCTTTTAGAGTTTGACCCTTTATGCATTGATACACGATCAACGGTAGTAGCGTCAATAAAAGAATCATCTTTGGCCAGTTGATTGGATCTAAGAAGTTCATAGAGACACCGATTGAAACTAGAGATACCAGTATTGGTATTAGGTATCTAGGGTGGATTGTCACCAAGGCCCTACTTTCAAAATCACCACTCTTAGTCTACTAGAAGAGCCGTCTATTCTGTGGCAAGCCATAGATTTTTCCGGAGCAATCAAATAAGGAGATGCCTTTTTCTTCAGCACTTTTGATCACGTCAACATATGGATGTACAACTACAACTAAGTCGATGTCGGTTAAATCTTTTCTGGACTCCTCACCATCTCTAAACAGAACCACTGGGTCAATCCAACTTACTTCCTCATAATGTGATCGTAAGATCTCCATTAAAGCAATCGCGGGAGACTCTCTCGTGTCTCTGGTTCCACTTTTGTAACTTATACCCAAGATGCAAACCCGAGTTCCAGAATCTGGAAACTCTTCAATAATACATCTCGATGCGTGGGAAGGCTGAGAAATGTTGATTTCTTGTGCCTGATCTATTAACGAGGTCTCCAGTCCAATCCGTTGGGCTTTCCATGATAGGTACATGGGATCCACTGGAATGCAATGACCCCCGACGCCTATGCCCGGACTAAAGCTCTGAAATCCGTATGGTTTGGTAGCAGCCGCGTTTATGACTTCATGAAAGTCAATACCCATCCTGCGAGCTACATTTCCTATTTCGTTTACCAGCGCTATATTGACTTGTCTGTATGAGTTCTCTAGCAACTTTGCTAATTCGGCAATCTCAGGCGTTTTCACCCGAATCACTTTTTCGCAAAAATTCGAGTAAAACTCAAAAGCTAGTTGACCTCCCAACTCCGTTAAAGAGCCAATTAGCCGAGGAGTTGTACGCATAGTCCAAAGCCTGTTGCCCGGATCAATTCTTTCCGGCGCTACTACAAGATGTACTCCTTCAATCCCATTTGAAGAAAAGAAGGGCTCGACTATTTCACGTAGAGTTCCCGGAAAGCTTGTTGATTCGGTAATGAATACCGCACCTTTTTGAATGAACTGTGAAACCCGCTCGACTGTGCTTAATAGCGCACCCAGCTCCGGCTGGGCTTCCTCGTTAATTGGTGTAGGCACGCATGCGATTACAAAATCGGACTCGCTAACTGAACTAAAATCTGATGTGAAACGAAGAAGCCCCGATTCAACCACTTCCCTAATGTCATCTCTACTGACGTCATCGACAGGCGATGTACCTGCATTCAGAGCCTTTAGCCTTGATTCATCTACCTCTATGCCCGTGACCCGATACCCGCAGCCAGCAGCCGCAATCGCTAATGGCAGACCAACATAACCGAGTCCAATTACTGTGACTCCACGACTTTTTTCTAGCACCTCGCCAACTTATACCAAAAGCACCAGGGCCCCCGCTTTTTGGCGGGGGCCCTGGCTTTACTGCTTTTTTGGTGAAGGCGTTATGCCTTTACCTTCTTAGCGATCTTGGCAACTGTGTTAGCCAAGGTCGTGATCTGAGCCTTTAGGGCTGCCATCAAGGTAGCAACCTCAGTGGCAAGGGCTTCAACGGCA
>Ga0194116_10008957_pt1 | contig 10035 bp, 10 predicted proteins | sample TA2MahsurfametaG_4_FD_148617 | JGI IMG/M metagenome (GOLD analysis project Ga0194116, IMG submission 148617) | Freshwater microbial communities from Lake Tanganyika, Tanzania - TA2015008 Mahale S9 surface | ecosystem: Environmental > Aquatic > Freshwater > Lake | place: Tanzania: Lake... | reverse complement strand
CGTTATTGATCGACCATTCCAATTTAAGACTGGCTGAACCATCACGTTCATAATATTGCACAACAAATGGTAAATACGTATTGGCTCGAACATTAATTGACGCGCTTTCTCTTTGAGAATTACCGTCCTGCCAATTATTTATTAAAGTCTTTATTGCAGAAATCTCCGTGTTTTCTGCCAACATTAATCTGCTGCCATCATCACTTGTTAAACGGAATTTCAATGTGCTGGCTCCTGCTGGAACTTTAATAAACCCAATTAATTCCATATATATCGCATCGGTATTTGTGATGCCCGGATTTTCACGAATTCCAAAAATCAACCCTACTCCCCAATTGAAGTTAATATTGGTGGTGATAAGCCCGTCTTGAATCATGTTTCCACGAGACTTATTATTTAATTGATACGCTTTGACATAAACACCGTTGTTATATGCCACCAGGGTATCTAAATTTGATTTTGGAACCAAATTTCCTAATTTGCCTTGGACGTTTTTATTGATCTGAGAATTCATGTTACCCAGGGAAGAAACCGCACTATTCACATTTACTTTGAACGGCCAACGAGCCAAGCAACTCTGCGCCCATCCCTGTTTGCCCTGATCCGAATATCCTGCAAAACCGGATGTTCTTGCGCAGGGACCGTTGTAATCGGATGGTGCGCTGCATGATGTTCCGTTTGCATTATTTCGCGTCCATCCGATCGGGCACATATTCCAGTCGACTTCCGTAATGTTTTTAGACATTTCGTTGTATGCGGTCCGACACCAGTGGTTGTTGGTGCTGTATCCATCTCCCCCCCAAACTCGTCTATGATCGTCGCCGCACGATAAGGCATTAACTCGGCTCGTATCGATTTTACTCAAATCTTGCCCATTCTGTGAAACGTAATTCCATTCGCAATCTCGACCATTATAACTCAAGCATTGCACGTTCCCGGATTCGGGATCAACCCGCATGGGACAACCCATTCCCGGAATAATCTGCCAGTTATGAATGTTTCCGCTACCTGCTTGAGCGGTCCAGCGGTTGCGTAAACCGGGTTGTTTTTCTACATCCTTAATTGCGGCATTTGCTAGTTTATTCAAATTCGTTTGAATAGCGGTATCCACGAATGGTTTCAATTTAGAATCCATATCATCGCCTGGTGAACCCACCATGGCATTCATTGCATTATCAATTGAATTAAATTTAGCAGTAGCGGATTGTTTGGATTGTTTCGCTTTTTCTCTATTTTGTTCGAGTTTGTTATGTAATTTTCTAAATTCAATTTCCATATTATTATTAAATGTGTTATGCTGTGATTCCAATTCTGCGTATTCGGTATTGCTTTTTAGAACATTGGATTTATACTCATCCAATTGTTTTCGTGTTTTTTCGTTGTTTTCTTCTAATTGGTTTAACGCTTGATCCCGTTGAAAGAAACTTGACCACATCGAATTTGTAAAGTAAGCATTCCCTTTTTTTGAAGCACTTTCTTCCCCGAATTGACAATTTTCTAAATGTTCTTTCACATTTTTTTTTGTATTTATTATTTGAATTAAAGTTGTAATAATAAGAATAAAAATAATAAAACCAATAATTAGATAAAGATACATATATATATATACTTACAACACTTTTTTGATTCATTGTATATCACAAATCAAAAAGGTGCATTCATCGTAAAATCAATTCGATATAAAACCCATGACACGACCAGACTCAATTTGAAGAACTTGAATAAATTTTCCGCCATTGATTAATTTTTGGGCTTGAATTGTATTCTGATCGACTGAATTAATTAAATAGGTTCCAGTTGCTTGATTAATTTGTATTGTTTTATAGACAGTTAATAACCCATTATTTCCTATCGCGTTAAATGAGTAATATTGCGTGAGGGGTCCTACCAAAATATCGGAATTGGTTCCAGCAAGAACTAGCAAATCATCTTTATATATGGGAATAACCACGGTTTGAGTAATTATTTTACCAGATGCATCGCGAAGAGCAACCCACTGACCCGTATTGGATCGAACCAAAACCGGTAAATTTATCTGGTTTCTGACTGCAACATAACTAACACCCTGTGTTAGCACATTAATTGTGCCCTTCGAACTGTTTGGAGGTTGTGCTATGCCAAAAAATGCATTTCTTGAAGCTGGCTCGGTTGGTTGTGTAATTATTTTACCCGAAGAAAAATATACTTCAAGGGCAACATTCGTTAATATGGGTTGATTACAAAAAACGGTGCTGTAATATCCATTCAATGGCGATTCCGTAAAATCCACATTTGAAGACAATCCTCCGATAGAAACATTTGATAACAGACTGTCAAGTATATGGCTATTTTCAATAATTGTTTTTGATATTTTGGCTGTTTCAATTATGGTATTGCCGGTAATCGTATTATTTACTAAGTTGCTATGTTGTAAGTGCACTTCTGAAATCAGAACGTTCCCATAAATTACGGAATCACTTATGGTTGAAGCGATGATGCTGCCGCTCGTAATTTCCAGGTTAGACGCCACGGAATCACTTATGGTTGAAGCGATGATGCTGCCGCTCGTAATTTCCAGGTTGGACGCCACGGAATCGCTTATGGTTGAGGCGAGAACGTTAGAATGCGTGATGGTAGATTCATCAATTAAGGCTGAATTTAATTTTAAATCAACAATGTTGGCATTGATTATATTTCCACCTTCAATAGTTGAGTTTACAATATCTGATTCGGTAATTAGTCCTTCATTTATTATGATTGATAAAGTATTTCGATTAAAATTTTTTTTTTTACCCATATATTATTAATAAAATAAAAACTTTTAAAATTATAAGCGCAACGCGCGAGAATCATTCAGTCAATTGAGGATGAATAATGTGATACAGGTGAATCCCAATTTCTGACCAATTTTTTGTGCATTCATGGATACTATTCAAATTCCGCATTAAATCATCCACAACAATTACATTTTTACATTCTTTATGCATTTCAAAAATTTCAACTAATTTGGCGCCCTTATTTTCGTCAAAATATATCCGTTCTCTATTATAAATACCAATTTGATTCAAATGGGTTCGAGTTATTTCCAAAAGATCCGGGTGTCGTGCCGTGAGAAAAATGAAATGACACCCCTGTGCAACAGCATTTTCAATAAATTGTCGACAATTTTGTGTATCCAATGCGATTGGAACTGCGGAAAGAATCAATTGCTTCCAATAAACCAATGCCTTTTTTTCAGCTGCATGATAACAGCCTGTTTCCAAATACCGCAGATTAATTTCGTCTTTCCACCATTTTTTAGACAAATTAGCATACGTTAAAACGGTTTCATCTATATCCAACACCACCAATGAATGTGGAATAATATGTATTTGACTAAATGATTGTATTGGATTGATCATATTTAACCTTATATTTTTCTATCGCATTTTATATTTTTCAAATTTTATTTTTTTTTTAACATGAGGGTCAATTGCATTCCGTCAAGGACATATTCATCTAAACGAAAATCCGTTAAAATTATTTTTTTGTTTTTTAACCAATCCAAACATTCGATCTCGGTTTCATGCTCGGGCAAATAAAAATTACCGGTTGGACCCGCATATTTTTTAACAAAGTCCAAACAACAAGAATTGTTTTCATCAACAGCAGAAATCCAACGATATATTTTTTTTGGATTTTGTTCATCGGAATTAAAATGAATATGCTTGTTATCTAAATATTCAATAACCCGTTGTAAGTTTTTACCAGCTATTCTATAGCTTTTATTTTTATACGGATATTCTATTTCAAAACGTGTGTCCTTGGTTATTTCATTTTTGGACAATTCATCGGGTGTGTCTATCTGTTTACGATCGATAAAAAACTTGTATTCGGGATTGTAATAAACCGATTTATACCAACGATTGTATTGAATTTCCAAATAACTGTAGGTTTTTAAAATATAATAACCAATATTGTTTCGATGGTTGTAGGCTAAAATTGACATAGGAATCAAATAAAACATGGACGTTTATTATAATTAAGTCGTATATTTTATATGATTTCTATTTTTCTAAATGAAAAAAATAAAGGTCTTATGCTCCACCACATTATTTTTTTTGATTCATCCGCACCCTCCCATTTTTATCTCGAATGCCAACCACATCACCGACTTCGTCATTTGCCAGACGCGAGTAAATGTCTCCGCTTGTGTTGTCAATGTAATATAATTTGCCTTTGTATTCAAAATCTTCAACGACTATGCCTTCTTCTTCTTCTTCTTCTTCAACTGGTGGCAACGGTTTTTCCACGACCACCACCTGCGGTTTCTCTAAAACGGTTTGAATGATTGTATCTACTGTAAGTTTATCGGGATTCAATCCCAATTTAGAAAGTAATTGGGAAAACAAATCGTTGTTTTTTTTATAAAAACCAACTTGACGATTCAAAAGTTCGTTTTCGTTTGTTTTGTCTTTTAGTTGCTGATGAATATTTTTCATAATTGATACTTTGCGTTCTTCTTCAATCTCCTTTTTCAATTCCGATTCCATTCGTTCGACTTGCATTTGACGTTGATTTAGTTCAAGCTCTTTTTGTTTCAATATGGTTTCTAAATTGCTGCTGCTTTCCAGTCGGTTTTTATTTTCATCCAATAACCGCTGTTGTTTTTCTTCCAAATTACTTATTTCTTCAATCAAAAGGTTTCGTTTACATGACCAATCATTATAATTTTTTTCAACATCCGCTTGAATGAATTTTATTTTGCTGATAATTTCGTTAAAATTATCCTGAATAGGAATAATCATAATAAATAAAGCTATATTATTTAATTTGTTTATCTTTATATCTTTTTATAAATATATGATATAATCAATGGATGATGCATTGCTAAATATATTTCAATTCATAAAAAATATTGGATTCATTCAAAGAATACCCGATATGCAAAAAACCAAAAAAAATTTTGCGAAATTTACGGTTTTGGTGAACGTATGTTTTGAAATTTTGTCGAAAAAAACCAGCAACGCAAAAAAAAAACAAATGTTAAAAAGCTTAGACGTATTTACCCCGGATCAAATCGGTTTCATTCTTAAAAATCAATCGCGAATCGTGCAGCCATTCGAATACATTCAAAAAAAAAGGGAATCGAAGGCAACGGCCATTCCGCTGCAACAGGGCGGCAATCCGTCTTATTCGGTTGACGGCGTGTATTCGGGATTGCTAACCCCGGAGCAGCGTCAGCAGCTGTCAACTAATTTTACAAAACTGAATGTGGATGTTGCAATCAGCGATCCTCAGGCCGCATCACTGTCTCAGATTTTAAATGTTCCAATTCCACCAGTATATGAAAAATTTTTATCAATGGATATCTCCGAAATCGGCAATAAAGCAAAATATTTAATGAGCATACCGATCGCAAAATTAAAGAGAAATGCAAAATTATTAGGTATTCCCGTTGAATTTGATACAAGTTACATGGATAAAGGAAATAAACTTCTTTCAAAAATGAACATGATTGACAAAAACGCAATTATGCAGTTGTTAAAAACACTTCAATATTTGGATACCGACAAAATAACCAAGCCCCCCATTAGTATGATGGATTGGGTATTTTATCCACTTTGGTCTCTTGAAAATACGCCCTTTTATGGGTCATTCATTGGGGTTCCAATCGATTATTTGAGTGTAATGGCATCTCAGCTCGGCATCTTATCGAAGGTTTGGGCTGAAACATTAAGCATGAGCAAAGATTCGTTTGTTCAAGCGATACTTTCTGCAATTTCAGTGGAAACGGCGGGTGCCGGTTTGGTTGCGGCTCCCTTTATTGCACCTGCCGTCAATAAGTTGGCAGAAATGGGCATCCACATTGTTGCTCATATGGGGACAATTATGAACATGTTTATCAACATCAGTCGAAAGAATTTTGGAATGGCCTACATTTCATTATGTGAAGTGATTCCCATTTTTGGGGATTTTATGGATACAGTAATTAATTACATGGTAATTGTAAACCGGTCATTAAAACGAAACAACCATTATTTGGACATTCTGGATAATTTTTTGGATAATACGGATATTGTTCCGTCGTTTGTTAATCCGTTGCAATATGAAAATATTAAACAAAAGTTGATTGAAAGAGCCAAATTAAAAATACAAGAAGCCAAACCGGTTGCACAACCGCCGATTCCTAATAAATGATCTCTTCCATCATATATTTCAATTAAAATATATTGTAATATAATTATAAATATATTTTATATTATATAAAATCATATCATGAGAATACTACTCAAGTTTGCTATGTTTGCGCTCTTATTTTTGGTTGGTATTCCTTCCTCTTCCGTTTCGGAGGGAGCGAAAATTTGTCGTTCTTCGTCGATCCCATTTCATACATGGGTCCAAATGGACTATTCATGTGTCCAAGCAGGAAATTGCGGTATTCGGACTCCTTTTACGCAATGGAACGATATTGGATATGAAAATGGGAATGGAGGAACATTAAGAGACGAATCAAAAAATCCGGGGGGTGTTTATAAATGTAGTTCTTGGTTTATTGGCGAATTGCAGGGTAGTGTCGCTCGGGCCGCCACGGCTCAACAGGAACGCTCGGCAATATCCGCATTGGTAGGCGCAGGATGGAACACGGCTCAGTATGGTTTAATATCCGGAGGACTTACCTCAATTAGGTGTGATCCCACCACTTGGTCATGGACTCCTAGAAGTGGAAGAAACAATGTGTGCTGGACTTTTACTTGTGCTTACTCTACGTATCTATACCGGGTTCTTAATATTCGCCCTAGAGAAATTGGATCGGAATTAAGTTTAAAAAACAAACCGGAAATACCGATGGAATGGACGTGTCAATCTGAAAAGTATGGTTCGGGAGATGGATGCGATTGCAATTGTGGCGCTTTCGATCCAGATTGTAATTCATTTGAGGCGGTTTCTAAAAACTGCCCCAATCATGACGACATTTGCATTCCCGGACCGATGAATCAGCCGCTATGTGCTTTGCGTCATGAAGTCCTCAGCGATAGAAAGCTCATACAAATTCAGTCTGGAGTGGAAGTTCATCACCCTCAATTCTATTTTTCGAATGAAACGGATGTAGATGGAGCACCTTGGGGAAATTACACGAAGACTTACACTCGCGGCGATGTTCCAGCCACATGGACGTGCAACTCTCTTTTTTACGGGTCGAATGATGGATGTGATTGCGAATGCGGAGCTTGGGATCCAGATTGTGATGCGACAAAATATTCTCAAAAGGTTTTCAATTGTGATACCAGGAACAATGAAGTGCGGTGTGTCATGTCGAGAACTACCCCGTCTGCACCCGTTTGTATGTATGATCGGATGGCTACATTGGCGGCGATTGATGCGGGATATCCATCACCGGATAGCTCAACGACGACAACATTACCAACGTCGACAATTGTTGCAGTATCGGTAGGGTCAACGCTTGGAGTTGTGATAATTGGTGCAGTTATAACGTTTTTCATTCTTAAACGCCGACACCTTCAGCAAAGCAGCCGGCAAAATGTGCAACTAATTGAACTCATGCAATTCAACTCTTAATACGATTGATATTTTTATTCAAAAAAAAATCAAAAAACAAAAAAAAATTGAATTCAATATAATAGACGCATTCAAAATAAAAAAACAACATGTTTGCAATAATTGAATCCTATCGAAATTATTTTGAATTGGACAAAGAACCGCAAACAAAAAAGTTGCGAGTATTACTGGAATTGCTCATTGCAAATAAAACAAGAATACCAACAATTGATTTATTCAATGCAATTTATCAATTGTTAGATTTAAAGCAAGAAAAAAGAGAAATTTTTGAAAAAGTGGGTCCAATGATTGAATTAAAATTTGGAGACAATCAATGCTGTGGATACAAATTTGGTGTCGATTCGGTTTCAGGAACGTTACACATGACTCCGACCAGATGTGCTCGCTTAAAAATCCCGGGTTTTTTGTATTGCAGAAAACATTATGAAAGTGAAATCAAAACGTGTTGGCGATGTAGACACAATTACAAACGGGACATTATACATCAATTTGGATGGGAACATTTTGGCAATATTTTTGAAAGCAATTTACGGGAAAGGACGTGGCTAAAAAGTGCACAGCATCTTGGAATTGATTATACAAAATTAATTACCTTTAGTCAGAAAATATTCGGGGGTGTGTGTAAGCCGACAAACCTGCTGTTATCTGAAAAAACTACTGTAGAACCAATCAAACCGCATTTCCCCACAAAATTAACGCAGCATGAAATTCAACAATTGGGTTTGCATTTACTGCAGCACATGTTAACGAACAATTGCATCAAAGTAAGTGCGAAGCACCCACTTAGTGAAATAAAACTGTTTGATGTAGACGATGTTATGTTTGATGATGGACTGTTTATTTATAAAAAACGAAGCGCAATCGGTGTTCGTAAAAATGGTGATTCAATTGTTATGAAGAACACTATTTTGGACCTCAAACTGCATTCCGAATTTACAAATGATAAAATAGAAGCCTTTATTAAAATGAATCTTTATCTAAATTAGGAATGGTCTATTGTCGATTAGTAAGGAAAGATTAGCGACTATATTTTATTTTACCATTAATATAGATATGGACATTTTGATATCTGAATTTTATAATGATTTATTTTCAAGTTTTAAATTTAATAAAACTCAAATAGACGAACAATTGGACCGAGATTTCAGCCGGCTTTCTTTTTATTTTTGTCAGAAAAAAATAGAATCTAAAAATAATTTTTATTATTTACTCAATTCATTACCTTATTCACGAATAATTAAAAGATTGTTGTGGGTCATACCGAATCAGGCAACTTTATACCCATTTTATTATTTTTTACAACAAAAATATAAAGATAAAATTATAGCAGAAATTCAACACGACAATAAAATATCGAATGATTTTAAAATACAGGTAGAACCATTAAACAATAATCAGCTGCAAATTAAAATGTTTAAAAATTTCAGAGTTGTTGAAAATGCGAATTTCAATATTATTGACAAAGGATATATTACTATGGAAATACATTATCAGCTCGGAAATGATGCGGATAAGCATGTTCACATGAAATACGAGCTATTTCCAGTTAATTAACTACACTTATTACCATTCTCCGGAAAAGTTAAATATGATTGATATATTAAAATTAAAAATTTTTCCCTAGCGAAAAACAATTTAAAGATATAAATGATCTATTTAATTAAATGATTATTTATATTATTTTGATTGTTTCTGTGCTTTTATTCCTTTTATACAAAAGCATGAATTTTTATGACCAAATTGAAATAATTAATGAAGACAATATGTTTTTTTTCCCAAGAAAAAAAATGCTGAATAAAAAAAATGTTGCTAATGATTATAATAACAATGACGGCTCAAAAAGTTCTTGAAAATTTTATTGCTGAACAAATAATAAAAAATGAACGGTTTAGCAATGGAACTGAAAATGTTGACATGCAAACCATTCAATCGGCGTATGGAACTGCCGGTGTTTGGTCTTTTTTTATTTTAACCGTTGCGGTGTATCTTGTGCTGATGCTGGCTGGTAAATGGTTGTGGAACACGGTGGCGGTAAATATGGTGACGGTAATAAAACCAATTGATAGCGTTTTTCAATTGGTGGGTCTGGCAATCTTAGTTAAATTAATTTTGTATTAAATGTAATAAAAATAAAACAATTATTATTAGAATATAGGCATGTCAAATAATAATAGTTATGAAGAAGATGATGAAGACGATCGGCGACGGCGTTCTTCTGCTGATGAAACGTATTATCTCGTAGACAACGCCGGCGATGCGCTGGATGAACGACGCCGGCACAAGTGGGCGCACGATGACATCAGTAATAAATGCTTGGGCTGCGAGCTGCCTTTTGGTTTTTTTAGGAGGCGGCATCATTGTCGCAGTTGCGGCGGTTTATTTTGTTATGAATGCTCCGGATATTCAATTGAAATCCCACAATATTTCGAAAACTGTCCTAAACCAGAATTAAACCCGTTTGATTTAAAAAATTACATCCCCGATGCAATAAAAAAC
>Ga0194116_10008956_pt1 | contig 10036 bp, 9 predicted proteins | sample TA2MahsurfametaG_4_FD_148617 | JGI IMG/M metagenome (GOLD analysis project Ga0194116, IMG submission 148617) | Freshwater microbial communities from Lake Tanganyika, Tanzania - TA2015008 Mahale S9 surface | ecosystem: Environmental > Aquatic > Freshwater > Lake | place: Tanzania: Lake Tanganyika... | reverse complement strand
GATGAAGGTCGCCGTGTCCGCGACCAACTCGTCGATTTCGCCGAGCAGCATGCGGATCAGATCGAATCCATGGGATCCGAGGTCCGCGAGGATGCCGTGCCCGCCCTGCGCAACCGTGTAGCGCCAGGAGAGGGTGCCAGCTGGATCCGCGGCGTAATCCGCGAGCGTGCGCACCGTCGCATGCGTCGGCGTACCGATGGCACCGGAACGGATCAGCTGCTGAGCGTGCTCCACGGGAGGAAAGTTGCGGTAGTTGAATCCCACCGCAGCCTGGACGCCCGCCTCGCGCACCGCTGTGGCCACGCGCGCGCAGTCGGCGGCATTGAGGCCAACCGGCTTCTCGATCCACAGGTGCTTGCCCGCCCGCGCGACCGCCTCGCCGATCTCACCGTGCACCGCGTTGGGCGCCGTCACGCTCACGACATCCACCCGGGGATCCTCGATGACCGCACGCCAATCCTGGGTTGTGTCGAGGGGACCGTGCTGATCGACGAAGGCGTCGAGGTGGCTCGGCAACGTGTCCGCCACCACCACGAGCGAGGTGCGAACCGGGAGGTCCGGATAGTGATGGGTCAATCTGCCCGTGGCACGGGCGTGCACATGTCCCATCCATCCGGCGCCGATGATCCCGTGCCCGAGGGTGCGCTTGTCGCTCATGAACCCGTCCCCACTCTCACTTCTCTCCCCGTCCGCATCGATTCGTACAGCGCCGTGATGACTTCGGCGTTGATTCTGCTCTCCGCCAGTGGATAGGGCGACGGCGCACCCACGAGAACAATGTCCTCGAACCCACGGAGCTCGTCGAAGTAGACGTCGCTGGGGCCGTAGTCCCACTCGGTCAGTGCGAGTTGACCGGGATCATCGCCGAACGTCCCTGCACCCGTGGACGCGCGCATGGACCATTCCCGCACCGACGTCATCCCCCCGATGTTCGTAAGCCACGGCTGGTCGAGTTCCAGGGATCCCCGTTCCCCGACGATGCGCGCACTGCGGGCCATGGGAGTTGCCATGCTCGCGGTGAACTGCACGGAGGTACCCGAGGCGTAGCCCATGGTTCCCGCGAACGCGAGGTCCACACCCGTGGGGCCGACGAAGGCGCGGCCGTAGACCACGGTGGGGTTCTCCCCCAGGACCGCCTGAAAGAACGTCACGGGATAACAGCCCACATCCCACAGCGCTCCGCCACCGATCTCCGGGTCGAGGCGGATGTCCTGCGTGGCCGGGAGGGTGAACTCGAAAGTTCCTTGACAGAGCAGGATGCGACCGAGGCGACCCGAGGCGATGATCGATGCGATCTCAGACGTCTGCGGATGGAAGCGCGGGGCGGATGCCTCTTGAAGGACTCTGCCCGTCCGGTTGGCCGCCTCCGTCATCCGATCGACTTCTGCGACGGTCAGCGCCAGTGGCTTCTCACAGAGCACATGCTTGCCCGCCTCTAGTGCGGCGATCGACCACTCCGCGTGGAGGTGATTGGGCAAAGAAACGTAGATGGCATCGACCTGGTCCGAGTCGAGGAGCGCCTGGTAGTCACCGAAGGCGAGCGGGATCGCGTGCTGCTGCGCATACTCCTGCGCACGTGCATCATCGCGCGATCCGACGGCCATCAGGGTGGAGCGGTCCGAACGGCTCACCGCGTCGATGATGCGGTCGTTGATCCGGGCGGTGCTCAGCAGCCCCCAGCGCAGCACGGTGAACCCCTTCGTCGGTCGCGGTGTGGCAGGAATCGGAGCCGACTACTCGTGGACCTCTTCGAGTTCGACGTAGTTGCCGTCGGGATCGTGCATGAAGCACACGGTGACCGAGCCTTCGGTCAGGTGGAAGGTGACCGGGTCGGAGATGAACGAGACACCCTTGGCCTTGAGTTCGGCGACGACCTCGTCCAGGTTGTCCACGGTGAAGGCCATATGCGTGGACCCGAGCGATCCCAGGGGCTGGACCGCGGTCCCCTCCTTCGCTCCCGCCAACTCCATGATGTCGATCAGGATGTCCGGCTGGCCTGGTACCTGCAGTCGGGTCGAGGTACCCGAGGCCCCGGTGAGGCCGAACACTGTGTCGATCGAGGACATCGGGAGGTGGTGCTGCTCCACCTGCACCAGTCCGAGCTTCCCGACGTAGAAGTCCAGGGACCGCTGGGTATCCGTGACCGTCACGGCGATGTGATTGAGGGCGCGAACCTGCATAAACCTTCTCCTTACGCGTGCGGGTGGGCCTAGGCTAGCCCTGCGATTGTTGACGATCAGCAATTTCCAGAAACCCGCGCATCGTCAATGCATGGCACGGGGGGGTGATCCGCGCTCCAGTCGCGGTCACTCCTCACCGGCGGAAGGGCCCTGCACGCGCCCGACTCGGCTTGGACGCCACTCGTAAATTGCCGCGACGAGCGACCTACCCATGCGCTCCAAGCGACGGCACCCTTCCTCGACGCCAGCCCCCCTCGGATCCCCGAGCACACCCGAGGGCGATACAGCGCGCACCCCCTCCGCGACTAGGCGCGGCATCAATTCCGCGATGGGTGTCGTGACCCCTGAACCTCTTCCATCCTCGCGCACCCGACGAGGCGCCAGCGCACGCATCATCGAGGTCTCGGCCCGACCTGCATGGGCGTCAGCCCCCTCGGACGAGCACGCAAACCATGCAACGTCGCGGCCCTCACTTCGCAGGAGCCGAACCGCAGCGGTCAAGCCCTGCACGTTCCCACCATGTCCATTGACGAACACCATTCGTGAGCACCACCAGGCAGACCTCGCGAGTTCGCATAAGAGCAGCGTCAGGGCTTCGGTCCCCACGGATAACGTCCCGGGGAAACCCGCGTGTTCCCCGCTCGCGCCGAACGTGATTGCAGGAGTGACGTACACGACAGGGTCCAGATCCGACAATGCATGCGCAGCGTGATGAGCTACATGCTCGGCGATGCATGTGTCGGAGTCGAGTGGCAGGTGCGGACCATGCTGCTCACAGGAGCCGACCGGGACGAGAATGAGTGCGCCCTGATGAACATCGGGCCAAGGTTGGTCGACCAACTTCACGGGCGATGCACCAGATCCACCGGCGCTGGCCAGCGCAGGAAGCCTTCGGGTACGAGCAGATCGCCTGGCGAGAGGGTCTGCACGGAGTTCTGCTTCATGCCGGTGAGTGTCGCGACGATCCCATCGCGGAGCACGTCCAGGACATTCTCGACTCCTGCCTGACCTTCGACGGCGAGTCCCCACAGATATGGTCGACCGATCATCACGGCACGCGCACCGAGAGCGAGGGCCTTGACGACGTCACTCCCTCGACGGACGCCGCCGTCCATGACGATCTCGATGTCGTCGCCACACTCTTGGGCGATTGCCGGGAGGACACGCAGAGGGGACGGGATGCCATCGAGGTTGTTTCCCCCGTGATTGGACACCGAGATCGCACTCGCACCAATGTCAACTGCGCGCCGGGCGTCGGAGGTATTCCACACCCCCTTCACCATGAAAGGGCCATCCCAGTTTCCCCGCAACCACTCGATGTCGGCCCAGGTGGGCGGCGGAGTCTGCATCCACTTTCCGTAGGCACCGAAGAACGTCGGAGCCGGTTCCCCGTCCATGGCGAGGTTGGGAACGGTGAGGTCAGGAATCGTCCGTCGGGACGCGAAGGTCCACGCCCACCGTGGCCTTCGGATGAACTCGGGGGTGAAGCGGGCGACCGCCCGGGCATTTACGCGCTCGGGTATGCGTGGACTGCCCCAATCGCGCCCATGGGAGAAAGACCAGTCCAGGGTGAGGATGATCCCCGCCATTCGGGCCGCGCGGGCTCGGTCCAGGAGTCGGAGCATGTCATCGCGCGATCCCAACCAATACATCTGGAACAGCGCTGCTGGAAGGACGGCCCGAACATCTTCCATCGGCATGCTTGCGAATGAACTCAGGCCCATTGCAACACCGCGCACGTTCGCTGCCCGAGCCACGGCGAGTTCGCCATCCGGGTGCACTGCTTGCACCCCCGTCGGGGACAGGAGGACCGGCATCGACAGATCGAGCCCCATGACACGGGTGCCCAGGTCGGGTCCGTGTGTGGGCGGAACCTCCCAGGCGAGGTGCGGGACCAACTCCACCTCGTCGAAAGCCTGCAGATTGTCGCGGTAGGAGTGACCCGCCTCCGCGCCGGCAAGAAGCGCTGCGTACACCGAAGGGGGTAAACGTGACCGTGCCCGACGTTGTGCCTCCGCGACAGTCTCGAACCAGGTCATGCCACCGGACTCTCGTGGCAGGGTCGCAGTGGGATATCCGGAAGGGGTATGAAGACCTGCCGTTGGCGAGTGTGGTCGACGGTCGGCGCCGGCCTCGGGCCCGCGGTTCCCAATCCGTGGCCACGCACGCACTCGGGGTCAGGGCCGTCCATCGGCAGGCCCGTGAAGAACTTCGCTGCCATGCATCCCCCGCGGCAAACATCGAATGCGCTGCACGAACCGCATGCCCCGGCCGGGGAAGGCTCCCGAAGGTGGGTAAACGTGGGCGATTCCCTCCATATCGCGGGAAAGTCTGAGTCTCGAAGGTTTCCCGCCCGGAACTGTTCGTGGATCGCGAAAGGACAGGCGTACACGTCACCCACCGGATCCACAAGACATACGACGCGTCCAGCTCCGCACATGTTGAGTCCATCCAATGCGGTGCCCAGGGCGGACAGGTGAAAGAAGGAGTCACCGGTCATCACCGATGAACCCGCCGCGACGAGCCACGCGTGGAGTTCACGCTGTTGGTCCGGTGTGGGGTGCAATGTGTCCCATACATCGACGCCGCGTCCTGAGGGCCTCAGCCGGGTCAAGCGCAGCGTGGCCCCGTAGCGATCGGCAAGCTCCTTGAAGTCGTCAAGTTGGTGGATGTTCTCCCGCGTCATGACAACGGAGACCTTCGGATCTCGGAACCCCGCATGCGCCAGGTTTTCCAAAGCCGTGATGGCCGTCCGAAAGGAACCCTCACCGCGCACACGATCGTTGACGTCAGCCGTCGCACCGTCGAGCGATATTTGAACGTCGATGTAGTCCGATACTGCCAACCAGGATGCTCGCTCGGCCGTGAGGCGGGACCCGTTCGTGGAGAACTTGACCCCCACTCCGTTTCCGACAGCGTGGGATACGAGGTCCCAGAAATCCGGCCGGAGGGTGGGCTCCCCTCCCCCGATGTTCACGTAGAAGACCTGGATCGCACGAAGATCATCGATGAATGACATCCACTCCCGGGTCGACAGCTCCCGAGGGTCGCGACGTCCTGATGACGAGAGACAGTGGACACACTGCAGATTGCACGCATAGGTGAGTTCCCACGTGAGGCAGATCGGCGCTGACAAACCCGATTCGAAGTTGTCGATCAGGAGTGAAGTGGCGGCCACTAGGCGTCCCGGGCTGTGCGAACGAGCGTGCCGCGTGCCTCAAGGTTAGCCAGGGCCTGCAGCATCTCCGAAGCGCGATGCTCGGGGACACCTGATCGTAAGCGCGCGGACTCGAGAGTCGAATGCCCGTCGAGACAGCTGACCAGTGTCGCGAGGTCCGAGTCCTTGATGAAGGTGAGTCGCCGCGTGTGAAAGTCATAGAGCAGCGCTCCGAATCCCTCGGGCCGCATGGCGACTGACGGGGCCAGCATCAGGTGCCCGGATCGGTCGACCTCAGTAGACACCACACATCCCGTCGATCGAGATGTCCTCGATGAGGGTGGCCTCCTGCGTGCCCTCGACGGCGTCATCGATGGCGTTACTGGGTTCTTCCATTCGTGATCCCTTCGTCGTGCCCCTGACATTAGTGACACCGTGCGCCATAATCAAGGGGTGGAAGCCGCCGTCCTGGAGAAAGTCCCCGCGCCGGGGCGTCCTCCGGCGACCAGCCACGCTGCCATCGAACAGGTCGCGTTCCGTCTCTTCGCGGCCCAGGGCTTCATCGAGACCACCACGGACCAGATCGCCGCCGGCGCCGGAATCGGCCGGCGGACCCTCTTCCGCTACTTTGCGTCGAAGAACGACATCCCCTGGGGCAGGTTCGATGAGAGCCTCGGAGCCTTCCGCGCCCACCTGGCCTCGATGCCGGGAGATCTGCCCTTGGCCGACGCGATCGTCCGGGCAGTGGTCGCCTTCAATACCTTCCCCGACGCGGCACTCGTACAACACCGAATCCGCATGGGTCTGATCTTGAACACGCCGGATCTCCAGGCGCACGCGACCTTGAAGCACGCGCAGTGGCGTTCCGCAGTCGCGGACTTCGTTGCGCAACGCACTGGCGAGCCGACCACCGGTATCGGCCCCGTGTCCGCGGGACACGCGGCACTCGGAATAGCTATCACCGCATATGAAACCTGGTTGCGAGAGCCGTCACGTTCCCTCCCCAGGCTCATGCGCGAGTCAGGAGAACATTTTCGCCGGATCTGGTCGCTCGAGTGAGGCGACGGATCACGCTTGCTGCGAGCACGAGAGTCTGGGCCGATGGCCGCCTCATCGCGGGCGGCAGCCCATGGCGCCTCAGTTCGCTTCACGGTGGACTCGCCGACCTCGTGCGGCGACTGTCCGAGGATTCCCGAGGTCTCGAACTCGATGACTGTGACGAGCGGTTCGGTGAGGTTCTCATCCAGCGTGGTCTGGCGAATCCAGAGCCTCATCCAGCTCGAACATTCACGCAATCGGATGTCTGCCTGGTCATCCCCGTGCGTGATGACCCGGATGGGTTACGTGCGTGTCTGATGTCACTCCCGAACATCGATGCCATCGTGGTGGACGATGCCTCGACCGACCCTGACTCCCTTATGTTGGCCATATCGCAATGCCGTGAGCGCTCGCGGGCCAACATCAGAGTGATCCGCCTCGACGTGAACGTCGGACCCAGTGAAGCGCGGAATCGCGGTATCGCTGAGTGTCGTCACCCGCTGGTATTGCTCATGGACGCGGATTGCGTAGCCAAACCGGGCTGGCCCACCGACGTACTTCACTACTTCGACGATCCTGCGGTTGACGTGGTCGCACCCCGCGTCGTGCCGGGCAACGGAGGCGCCAACGCCGGAGAGTTCATTGCCGCTCCACTCGACATGGGCACGCAGGAAGGCTGGGTCAGGCCAGGCTCCCGCATACCCTTCGTTCCCACTGCAGCGCTCGTCGCGCGGAAAGAGATCCTCACAGCACACGGGTTTGATCCAGAATTGCGTCTCGGCGAGGATGTCGATCTCATCTGGCGTATTCATGATTGCGGCGGCGGAGTGCGTTTTGATCCACGATGCACGGTCATACACCGGACACGCAGCTCCACCTGGTTGTGGCTTCGGCGCATGCACGAGTACGGAACTTCCGCTGCCGTACTGTCCGAGCGTCACCCCGAGCGCCTGGTGGCCGCTGACGTGTCCTTCTGGAACCTTCTCTCCATCTGTGCGGCCACCATGGGTGAACTCAAAGTGGGTCTCGGAGTGCAGATTTTCGCTTCTGCGCGACTTCACGATGCACTTCGAGATAGCGGGGCGCCGTGGGAGACCACGATCTATCTGGCGCGCTCGGGACTGGTGTCCGACGGCCGGAGCCTCGGGTCGGCCCTGCGTCGGGAGTGGTGGCCCGTGGGTCTGGTCGCCCTGGCGGCTGCTCCCTGGTCACGAACCGGACGGCGACTCACAGCACTCACGCTCTCGCCACTAGTCCAGGACTACACCAGCCGCGCGCGGAACGAGGGCATCGTGCCCTACGTGATCGCGCGCTATCTCAGTGACATCGCGTACGGAACAGGCGTCATGACAGCTGCGATTCGGCACCGTGCCGCTCGACCCCTTCTTCCTCGTGTGCGATGGCCGCGCGTCACGCGTCGTCCACCGGCCAGACCGGCACCTCCCCGAGGGAACGCCCCATCAAGCCAGCGGTGAGGCGCTCAGCGACCACGACGACCGGCCAGTAGGTGTTCGCGGAGGGAATCTGGGGGAACACAGACGTGTCGATCACGTGCAGCCCCTGCAGGCCAAGCACGGAACCATGCGTGTCCACGACCGCCTCAGAGTCACTCTCTGCCCCCATCCGGCACGTCCCGCTCGCGTGAAAGTAGTCGCCGGTCCGGTCCCGGATCCAGTCATCAGATACCGAACCGCCCCTCTGCAATTCCCGCATGACGTCCAGGGCTCCTTCATCTGGAGCGAGCTCGGAGAAGGCCGGGCAGGCAAGGGCGCGTGAGGCGAGGCGGACACCGTCACGTAGGGCGGTGACATCCCGTGGCGCTGAAAGCATGTTCATCTCCACTCGCGGCGGTCCCAGGGGGTTCGCTGGATCAATAGTCACCTCACCCGCGGATTCAACTGTCATCGCAGCCACGAGTAGCCCCGCCATCGTTGCGCCGTGCGAGCCTTGTCTGAACATCGGCAACAGTTGAAGATCTCCGGTGCCCACGGATGATGACGACCGCATCACGACATTCGTGCTGGGCTCCCCTGCTCTGCGACGGGGTGACTCGCTTCGCACGCTCAGGTCGAACCGCACCGATGGGTGGTCCCGTAGGTTCCGACCTATCCCCGGATGGGTGAGCCCCGATCTCAGTAAAATTGCAGGGCTCTCGAGTGCCCCCGCGCACACCACCACATGATCCGCGTCCATTCGGCGACCATCGGCGAGGTGGACTCCTCGGGCACGTCCACCGGTCACAATGACATGGCTCACACGCGCACCCTCGAGAACCGTGATGCCCGTGGAGGTTCTCGCACGATCGAGAAGCCCCTGGGCGGTCGATCGGCGACCTGTCGGCGATGCGCTGAGGTACGCAAGCCCAATACCGTCGTCGTTGCCGTATGTATCGATACCCGCCGGGATCCCGAGACCCTCGGCCGCACTCCACATCGCGTTGTCGATGACCGTGAAGTGTCGGCGGGACGCCTCCATGAGTTCAGACTTCATCCTCGCGAACCATGGCTCCACGTTCCGCCACGACCATTCGCGGCACTCGAAGTCCGATGCCCACCTGTCATAGTCGCGACTGAGGCCGGCAAGGCACACCATCCCATTGATCGCTCCCGAGCCGCCAACACCGATTCCGCGCACGTAGGGGCGCACGGGCTCGCCAGGAACCCGCGAGGCCATGATGTTCGTGTCCACCGCCTCTGGGTCATCGAAGGCGTCGATCCAGTTGAGCGAGGTGAGCGCTGCAGTGCGGGTTTCCGGCACCCGGTCCGGACCAGCTTCGATCAGGAGGACATCATTGTTCGGATACTCACTGAGGCGTGCCGCCACCACACAGCCTGCAGCCCCGGCCCCCACAACGATGAACCTCATAGCACCTACCGTGACTCTAGTCGCGAACTACTTCAGTAGCGTCCCAGCATCCACGGGCAACGTGATCCCAGTGATCGTGCTTGCGGCGTCAGATGCAAGGAATGCCACCGCGTTGCTGATATCCCGTGGCTCGACCCATGGGAGTGGCAAACTGTTCTGCTGCCAAAACAATGGTTCAACGTCTGCACGGGTCGGACTCTCGTGATCAGGAAGGAACAGTCGAAACAACGCTTCGTTATCGATCATGTCAGTCAAGACACTCGTTGGATGCACCGTGTTCACACGGATCCTATGGGGAGCAAGTTCACGGGCCAAGGTACGCATCAGACCGATGACACCGTGTTTGGACGCGACATAGTGCGCTTGGTTCTCCCACGCCTTGAACCCAGCCACAGAGGAAATGATGATGATGGATCCCCCCGCGCCGCGGGTCTTCATGGCGGGTATGCAGGCTTTGCACGTATGCCAAACACCCTTCAAGTTGACGTCCATGACGTCATCCCACATGGATTCCGTGATGTCTTCTGCGGGCGCGAAGCTCAACACCCCCGCATTGGCCACAACAACATCGATGTGGCCGAACAATGCCAAACCTTCCTGGACTGCGGCATCCACCGCATCAAAGTCACGGACATCAACTTGTTTCGCGAGGACTCCTCGCGTGAATTCCTGGACCATCCGCTCGGTCATCTGGAGGTCCTCTGCGGTTGCCAATGGGTAGGGAACTGATCCCAGAGGCGCACACACATCGATCGCGATGACATTTGCGCCCAACTCCGCGAGCCGGACGGCATGA
>Ga0194116_10008953_pt1 | contig 10038 bp, 9 predicted proteins | sample TA2MahsurfametaG_4_FD_148617 | JGI IMG/M metagenome (GOLD analysis project Ga0194116, IMG submission 148617) | Freshwater microbial communities from Lake Tanganyika, Tanzania - TA2015008 Mahale S9 surface | ecosystem: Environmental > Aquatic > Freshwater > Lake | place: Tanzania: Lake Tanganyika... | reverse complement strand
TATGATGAAAATTCTTTGTGAATGAAGTCAGCAGAGCGGAATTAAATCCATTTGACATGACAATTTCATATCTGTGAGTTTTAAGCAACTCTAAAAATGAAAATAAATTTCTTAATGCCGTGTAGGGTCGCTTTAAATAATATGATTTTGACCTACTTGGAAAATTCAAACTTCTGACTTCCCTAAATACTTTTGAATATTTCTCTAAAATAACGCACGATTCTGAATCATTAAATAAATATACTAAATCTATATTGAATTTTTTATCAAAATCATGCTTTTTTATCTGTTTAAAGATATTGTATATCATCAACTGTTGTCCGCCGAAATTAACACCTTCAATAACGCATAAAATATTTTTTTTCATATAACTGCTTTTACAAAAGATCAATTCTTAATAGCACATATTTCAAAAAGATATTTGTCTGAAATTTTAGGGCTATTATAGAAACCTTTCTTTCTAATATTTAATTCTTTTTCTTCTATAAAACTACTTTCACCATCTGAACCTTTTGAAATAATACTAAACCCCTTACTTATAATTAAGCGCTCAAATGAGCTTCTAGTAAAATACCTATATTTTACTCCCTTCATTCTAAGGACTATTAACGAAACCCAGTATAACAATAATTCAAAAAACGTCTTATTTGGCGGCATGAGTAACCATCTCCATAAATCTGTCATGATATAAAGTTTTCCATTTGGAGTAAGAACTCTATTGAATTCATCCAATACTTTATCAGCATCAGTATACATTATTACAGAATAACAAATAATAAAATCAAATTCGCCATTCCTAAAAGGTAGCTTAGTACAGCTGTGCTTTTGAAAATCAAGATTGCTGATTGACATACTATTTGCCAGCTTTCTTGATGCCTCTATTTTCTGCTCATCTAAATCAACTCCGGTAACTCGGTGATTTAAAGTTGCCAATGGTATGGACCAATTACCTAGACCGCATCCAGCATCAAGACCCCTATTATAGTTAACAAGACCTATACTAGAAATTCGACATAAATAATCGCTAAACGGGCGGTTAAACTCATCCAAAGCTAAAGTTTTATTTGTCTCATTTAAAAAAGGAATTATTTCCTTTTTTATAAATTCTAAATCAAAACTACTAATCTTACTCATAACAATTATTTATATAATACGTATCGGGATGAATTAACAAGTGAATAAGATTGTGCTTATCAACAATATGTTGAGAAGGACTCCTGTAATCATTTTCGACTTTGAGTCCTTTATTATAACATTTCCACTTAGTCCATTCAGAATCAGAGATGTAAAATGCTTCCTGAAAAATATTAAACCCTATCTCCTTATCATAACCTTCATATAGCAAACCAAATTCAGATGCTTTGTGATTATCCCAAAAACTGAGATTATTTAAACCTGTCATTCCTCCATGACTTGCAACGCCATTTATTTTAACATCAAACATTTCATTAAAGACTTTTATATCACGAATTAAACAATCAACAGGACTTTCATTCCAAATATGCGCTTGATCTACAATTTCAGAATGATATCCAACTTCATGGCCCGTTTCAATTATTTTCTTAATAATTCTATAATTTTCAAATGAAAATGGATTATATTCAGGAGCATGTAATCTTATAAAAAAACTTGCTTTAATCCCCAAAGAATTAAAAATATCCAATAATATCTCAGATTTTTTCACAGAAAAATCAATATCAACTCTCAGCACAACTATTTTAGATTGTAGAGTCTGCAATTTTTTTGAGTTAAAATATTGTATGCAATTCAAAAAATGATAATCATTGCATATTAAACTATGTAATTCTGCTTTCAAATAATCATAAGTAAACTCTATTCTTTTCATTTTAAATTAATATAGTATTTAGCACTTCCTTATCAGGAAAATTAACCAACACACCTAAACCTTTTTGTTGATACACAATCATACTTCCTAAGGCCACGGCAGATGCTTTGCCCTCATGTACAACTTTATTTATGTGTTCTAAATTTCCAGCTCCACCGTGAGCAATTACGGGCACGCCTACCGCCTCACTCACTTTACGTGTTAGTTCTACATCAAAACCAGACCAAGTACCCTCTTTGTCTATTGATGTCAAGAGAATTTCTCCTGCACCCATATTTTCTAATTGCTTACACCACTCTAAGGGGTTTTTCTTAGTATTTTTCGAACCTGAATGAGTAAATACTTCGTAATTACCCCAAAAGTTCTTTTTCACATCTACCGATGCAACAACTGCCTGATGTCCATAATGTTGAGCTAATTGTTCAATTACTTTAGGATGTGTATGACATGCCGCATTTAAAACAACTTTTTCGAAACCTATTTCAAAAATTTCCTTTGCTGTTTCAAAATCATGTAAACCTCCTCCATAAGCAAGCGGCATAAAACACTCATTTGCTATTTCTCGAAGAATACGAAGATTAGGTTTACGTGTTTGTGTTGAAGCTTCAATATCTAAAAAAACCAGCTCATCTACCTCCAATTCGTTGAAAATACGAACTGTATTTATTGGATCTCCAATGTAGCCAGGTTTACTGAATTTAACAGTTTTAACCAGCGCATCGTCTCTCAAAAGCAATGCGGGGATTACACGAGTTTTTAGCATTATATCCGAGCGAAATTTTCTAATAAACGCATGCCGAATTTGTGGCTTTTTTCAGGATGAAATTGTGCGCCATAAATATTTTCATGTTGAACTGCTGCGTCAAAATCTACACCATAGGTGCACTTAAGTATGCTATTTCTTTCATCATCAACGTGCACACGGTAAGAATGAACAAAATAAAATCTAGGCTCATCGGGCAGGCTCACCGTTAGAGGACTCGGTGTTGCAGGATGAACTAAATTCCAACCCATATGTGGGACTTTTAATCCATTTTGGTTTGGGAAACGAATGGTATCTGCAGCAATCCAACCTAAGCCTGGTAAATTACCCTCCTCACTACCCCGGGTAAGTAATTGCATACCTAAACAAATTCCGAGAATAGGCACTTTCTCTCCCATGGCTTTTTGATTCAAAATATCTAAGAATCCACTTTCATTGATTTGTTTCATCGCGTTATCGAAAGCCCCAACGCCAGGCAAAAGTATTTTTTTTGCCTCTTGCAAATCTTCGGGGCGATCAACTATTCGCGCTTCAACACCAATACGTTTGAACATATTGAATACTGAACCAAGGTTACCCATCCCATAATTGACAATAGTAATCATTACTTTGGAAAGCAATATTTCAAATAGAAACTGTGAGGTACCAAATTAGCTTTCATCAAAATGTAGAAAAACGGACGTAGTCTTTCAAAACGCTTCTTATAAGTTGGAAATTCTTCCCAGTACCGAGGAGTTTCCTTCATTTTTGCATCGTATTCGGAGTCAGTCAAACCAAGTCGTTTTTTAAAATACTCCAATAATTCCGGTTCAATATGAGGAGGAGTCTCAAAATATTCGTGAAGGGCAGCTTCTCTGTCCATATTTCCCGACCTAACTGATGCAGAAAGACTATTATTACGGTAATCAATATTGAATTTTTGAGGACAATAAATACCGTGAAAGAAAGCCGTCATACGATTTTCTAAATGATGACCACCATAATACTGCCAGCCAAACTCTTTTTCGAGAAAAGCTTTCGCTTCTTCTTTGCTGTATTTAATGTACCAAAGTGGTCTAATCTTTTGAATTCTGTACAAAGTGGTCCATCTGATAAACTTAGAGAACGTCATCAATGGATACGTTTTCATGGGTAGTATTCCAAACTGCTTGTGAATACTCTTTATGTACTTACCATCAAAATAATTCTTGCCAAGGGGAGTTATCCCTTCTGCCAAAAAGGAATGGCCCTCCAAAACATATTTTACTTTGAATTTCGCAGCAGCCCTATACATCGTCTCTGCTAGTGCCAAGTCTGTAGACGCTTCTATTTCAGGAACTCCAGCAATAAAAAAAGCTTTAAAGATGTCGTCTGCTTCTTTATTATCACATACATGTGTGTACAAATCCACATTTAGTTTACCAAGAACTTTCCTAATATTCTCGGTTGCTATAGATGTATTCCAAGTATTATCGTAATGTACTGCTAACGGCCTAAGACCATTTTGGATGGCCCACCAAACCATATAAGATGAATCTGTACCGCCACTTACGCCTATTATGCAGTCGTAATTCTTACCTTTTCCATCAGCTTTAATTTTAGAAATGATTTCCTGAATTCGTTTTTCCCCTTCAGGCAAACCAGTTTGATATTGCTTTACAAGATCATCAACCATATGGCAGTAATTGCATACTCCATTAGTGTCAAAAGTAATAGCAGGTGTTCGATTGTCATAAATGCAACGCGAGCAGATTCTATATTTCATCGTTAATTTTTAAAATGTCGGCTTCCCAAATTGTTATTCTTTTATCGCCAATAATTGTCCAAGCACCAGGGTAGGGTTTTGTCTGGGCACGAATAAATCTACTAATTTTTGCATCATCCCATTCCCAATCAATTCTTCCGTCAGCTGGACTTCGTTGAGGATAAACCTTAATTTTTGACTTATCCTGAGGTTTCGGTTTTACCTGATAAAAAGGATTTCCAAAAACTCTTTTGATGATTTTTTCGGAAGCCATCGTTGCCTTTTCATATACATCTTTGATAGTTTCATTCGCTTCTATTGAAATCTCTACTTGTTCGATGATATCACCATCATCCACGCCATCTGAAAGCATGAATAGTGTGACACCTGTTTTACTCTCTCCTTCAATCATTGCCCATACTAAAGGCGCACCTCCGGCATAATTAGGAAGTAATGATGCATGAATTCCCCAGGCACCGTTACTGGCTAAACTTCGCGTGCTTTCCGGCACCATATAATACCAACCCATCACCAAAATCACATCCAAATTCAACGCTTTCAGAATATGTTCGTAATCAGAGGTCTTTTCACCTTTAACAGAATTAATCTCATAAAATGGTATTTTCAAATTCTCGGCATATACCTTTAAATTTGCGTAGTTGCTATTAACAACAGGCGTTTGACTGTAAGAAATAGAGAATTCCCTCGGAATGGAAAAAATGGCAACCAAATCATGTGTACTGCACTGAAGCAATGCTTTTAAAATTCTTTCACTAAAAGCCGTGCAGCCAAAAAATGCTATCCTCATTATAAAGTCTCTTTATTCAAATAAATCCTGCACCACCACTCAAAATTCATGAAACTCCATATCAATAATCTGTGATTGATTCTTTCGTTGATGTGCTCGTAAACAATTTTTTCAATAAAAGCTTTGTTAATGAATTCTGTTGATCTTGTATTTTTAGAGAGTAACAATTCCTTAACATATTCGGCGTTTTCTCCTCTATACCAAGACTCATCAGGTGCAGAAAATCCTTGCTTTTTTCGGTTAATAATTTTCTCTGGCATGAAATTCATCATTGCCATTCTAAGTACATTTTTCCCATCATCAAACTCTTGATATAATTTTCGTTTATTTCTGAAATCATTTTCATCTATTTTCAGCATACTCTCCAATCTTCCTAATTTATGTTCCACTGGAATACTTTGTGCAAAACTTACTAAATCATTATCAAGGAATGGAAATCTTTCTTCAAGTCCATTTGCCATTGAAAGTTTGTCACCAACTAATAACAATCCTGGAAGAAAAGTCTTTGCTTCAAAATAAAGACAGTTATTAATATGATCTTGTGGGCTATCAAACTTTAATTTTTTGTTAAAAGTAAAAACACTCTCAAATATCTCCCGAGGTTCAGAAAAATCAACTTCTTTTCTAACCTTAGGTGTAAAAAGTTTTTCCCTATCAGAATCGGGAACTAATCGCTGCCAAAATCCATAATATTGATCAAAAAATTCTTCTTGACTAACAGATTTAAAGATGCGATAATAGCGCCAAGGATAACCCCCAAAAAGTTCATCACCACCGGTTCCTTGTAAACATACTTTTACAAATTTAGAAGCTAGTCTAGATATATAATAATTAGGATATGACATACCTACTCTCAAGTCTTCTAAGTGGTTAACTACACGTGGTAATGACCACCGAAGATCACCTGCATTCAACACTTGTTCATAATGTTCCGTTTTAAAGTGATTAGCCATCAACTCTGCATCACGGCGTTCATCGTAATTGGCCTCTACTCCAGTAACCTCACTCATATCAAAGCCGCAAGTAAAAGTTGCCAATCGATTAACATGCTTTGAAGCTTGAGCAGTAATAGATCCAGAATCCATTCCTCCTGATAAATAACTGCCCACTGGAACATCCGAAATCATCTGTCGAGTAACAGCTTGCTTAAATAGCCTTTCAGTTTCAAATAGAGCCTCCTCTAAATCCATTTGATTATTTGATTGACTAAAGTCATAATCCCACCAAGATTGATGAATTACATCTTCACTCTTTGAATCTATTCTTACAGTATTTGCTGGTGGCAACATAAACACACCTTCAAAAAGTGTACGAAAACTAAACATGTTTTGAAATGTAAAGTACTCATTTAGTGCCTTATAATTCAAACTAACTTTAAAATCAGGATGTTTAATTATTGCCTTAATCTCTGAAGCAAAAACTAATGCACTGCCATTAAACCAATAATAAAGTGGTTTTACGCCAAATCTATCTCTGGATAGATAAAGTGCCTTTTCGGATTTATTCCACGCACCAACAGCAAACATCCCATTTAACCTTTCATAGAATGTTGGTCCATATTCTGCTAATCCTTCAACAATAACTTCTGTATCTGTTGTAGAAATAAACGAATGTCCTTTAGATTGTAATTCTTGCTTTAATTCTAAATAATTGTAAATACATCCATTAAATGTAATCACCCAATTTCCATCTTTAGATGTCATTGGCTGTGCGCCCTTTGCTGACACGTCTAAAATAGCCAATCTTTTATGAGCTAATCCTATGTGATTGTCAAGAAAGAATCCATCTCCATCAGGACCTCTATGCGCAATAGCTTCTGCCATTTGCTTTAAGTTACTTAAAGAAAATGGTTCACCATTTAAATTAAATACCCCAACAATTCCGCACATATTATTGGATACTTTTTAAAGTATGTACGATATATTCATAATCTTCTGGAGACATTCGATTGTGCATTGGTATACTCATAGAATATTGATCTGCATTGAAAGCTCCGGGAAAATCATTAGGTTGAATATCGTACATATTGGCATAAACATCTAACATATGAACAGCATGTGTTCCTGGACGAGTTGAAATTCCTCTTTGTTGCAAGTACTCCATAATATCATTACGTTTCATTGGGGCAATGCTCTCATCAATATAGGTGACATAACTTTGCCAACCGTGTTTATATCCATTAGGAACTTCTGGTGTTCTTAACCAAGTAATATCTTTTAATTGCTCTTTATAATATTGTGCCCATTTTTCTCTTTCATCGATAAACTGATCTAATTTTGATAATTGAACCACGCCAATTGCACCTTGAATGTCAGTCATTCTGTAATTATATCCTACCATTTCAAAAGTAGACAGAATATAAGGTTTAGGCCCATGGTGACGTTGTTCTTCAGAAATTGAAGCGCCATGATTTCTTAAACGATCCAATTTAATTGCAATTTCATCATTATTAGTAGTTAACATCCCTCCTTCTCCAGTAGTTACTGATTTGCGGGGATGAAATGAAAAACAACCAACATCACCCAAACTACCAGCTGGACGATCGTGTAAAGCACTACCTGCAGCACATGCACCATCTTCAACTATTTTCAATTTTGGAAAACGTGAACGTATTGTATCAATATCAGAACATAAACCAAACAAGTGTACTGGAATAATTGCTGTTGTTTTATCAGTTACTTTCTCTGCAATTTTTTCAATATCAATATTAAATGTGTTAATATCAATATCAACAAAAATAGGTGTAGCACCACAATACTTCACTGCATTAGCAGTAGAAACCCAAGTAAAAGCAGGAACAATTACTTCATCTCCTTCTTTAACGCCACAAGCTAGAAGTCCTAAGTGCAAAGCCGTTGTACAATTACTTACAGCAAATGCATGCTTAACATTATGGCGAATTGCAAAATTCGTTTCAAATTCTTTAACTTTTGGACCTTGTGTAATCCATCCACTTTCTATAGGAGCCTTACAGGCCTCCCATTCTTCAATTCCCATTGAAGGTAATCCGATGGCTATATTTCTTTTTTCCATACTAATTGTTAAATTAATTAGGTGATACCTATAGCTTATAAAAATTGATTCTATTATTTTTTAGTGTCAACCCCTGTTTTGATTCTCCAATCAATAAGTTTTTTTAAACCTTCTTCCAATGAAAATGAAAATTTAAAGCCCAATTCTTTTTCAGCTTTAACACGTGATCCAATTCTATTTTGAACCATTGAGCGTGCATCATCTGGACTATACGGTTTATATATAACTTCTAAGTTGGATTGTTTGAGTGAAAGAATTAGGTCACATAACTCTTTTATCGATGTTTGAACCTCAGTCCCTACATTGTACATTCCAAAATTAACATCACTTTTTAATGCAGAAACATTACATTTAGCGACATCTTCCACATAAATAAAATCATAGGCTTGGCTTCCATCTCCATTAATCACCGGAGCTTCGTTAGCTTCAATTTTATTAAGCATGATTGGTACAACACCTGTATAGGCAGCGGTTTGATCTTGATGCGGACCATATACATTCATATACCTTAGTCCAATTATTGGCAGACCGTATCTATCATTAAAAGCTGTTGCCATAGCTTCGCCAGCAATCTTTGAAGCACCGTAAAAATTCTTGTTATTAAAAGGATGTAACTCAGTCATTGGCAACTCTACTGCATCCCCATAAACAGATGCAGAAGATGACCATACTAGTTTCTTTACATTATGCCTTACACATGCTTCAAAAACATTAAATGTACCAGCAATATTTACTTCAAAAGCTGTTCTAGGATAGTCTTTACAATGAAGCAACCACATAGCAGCTAATGAAACTACATAATCCTTACCTTTTACGGCTTCGTCTAAAATATCTAAATCTCTAATATCTCCTCCGATTGGGAAAATACTACAACGTGAATCTTTTAACTGTTCTTCTAAATATAATTTTTTGCCTCGTGCAAAATTATCATACACAACTACCTCTGCTACATCTTCTTTTAAGAGCTCAGATACTACAAAACTACCTATGAATCCAGCACCGCCAATTACTAAAATTTTAGAATTTTTTATTTCCATTTTTATATTTTTTAAAATTAATTCTGATTACTGTATTTGTAAATCCTTTCAATAATTTCGACCACTTTTAACCCTTCTAAAGCGTTCGTAGTGATTGTATTTCGATTTTTTAAAACATCAATTACATTATCGATAACATAGTTGTGATTTTGAGCTGAACCCTTATAAGCACCATAATCATTTCCAGGGTTTGTGGGGGCAAGCTTAGGCATCTTATAATCCTTTACATGACAATATTCGACTTTATCCATATACTGTCCTCCTATTTTTATTGATCCATTTTTCGCAATGATTGTCATACTACTTTCCATGTTTTTTTCCCAAACACTCGTAGAAAAATTAATAACTCCGGAGCCCCCATTTAAAAAATCAAAAATTACTATACCCGAATCCTCAAAATCAGTAATTCCGGCATGATTGAAATCAAAAAAACGGCTTTTTAAATTGTGAATATCCCCAAATAACCAATACAAAATATCAATAAAATGGGAAAACTGAGTAAAAAGAGTACCTCCATCTAAGTCTTTCTTACCGTGCCACGAATCTGCCTTGTAATATCGATTATCCCTATTCCAATAACAGTTTAATTGCACCATATATATATCGCCAAGTTTACCCGATTCAATTAAATCTTTAATCCAAACAGAAGGCGGTGAGTAACGATTTTGCATAACTGCAAAAACATGTTTATGAACATGAAAAGCTTTAAAAATAACTTTCTCTGCATCTTGTTTATTCAAAGCCATCGGCTTCTCAATAACTACGTGTTTTTTAGCATCTAGCGCAATTAATGCTTGCTCTGCATGGAATCCATTTGGTGTTGCGATG
>Ga0194116_10008951_pt1 | contig 10039 bp, 8 predicted proteins | sample TA2MahsurfametaG_4_FD_148617 | JGI IMG/M metagenome (GOLD analysis project Ga0194116, IMG submission 148617) | Freshwater microbial communities from Lake Tanganyika, Tanzania - TA2015008 Mahale S9 surface | ecosystem: Environmental > Aquatic > Freshwater > Lake | place: Tanzania: Lake Tanganyika... | reverse complement strand
GATCTTGGGGATTTAGATCCAGGAGATTTTCTTAATTTCATTCTCCAAGAGGCAGATCTTGGGGATTTAGATCCAGGAGATTTTCTTAATTTCATTCTCCAAGAGGCAGATCTTGGGGATTTAGATCTTGGGCTTCTAGATTTAGAGCTTCTAGATCTGCTTCTAGATTTAGAGCTTCTAGATCTGCTTCTAGATTCAGAGCTTCTAGATCTGCTTCTAGATTTAGAGCTTCTAGATCTGCTTCTAGATCTGCTTCTAGATCTGCTTCTAGATCTAACGCTAGCATGCATTACAGGACTATCAGGCATGGGTACAGAGCTTGGTGAATTAGCTTGATTTGACATAATTTTATTTTCTATTTTCTCTGCTGATACAACTAATTTTTTTGCTTCTTCTTGTTTTCCTTCTTGTAATGCTTTAACAGCTTTCAATTTATTATTACTGGCTTGAATTAATGCTTTTGCTTTAGATTCTTGTTGTTTTGCCTTTTCCATATGTTTTTCAACAGATTTAATGTCACCATTTTGTTTTGCAATAATTGCAGCTTTTTTATGAGATTCAGCTTTAACTAATAAATCAATTTTAACTTCTTGTTTACTAGCTTCTTTTTTATGTTCATGAGAAACATTATTATTGCCTTCAGCAGCAGCTTTTTCAGCTAAAACAGAATGTTGTTTAACTTTAGCTGCACTTTTTGCTTTAATTTCTTGTTTGACAGCTTCTTTCTTGTGAACATTAGCTAAACTGGGATCACCTTTTTTTAAAGCATCTTGAGCTTTACCATAATGAGCATCAGCTTTTTTCATGCATTGATTAATGAAATCTACTCGAGATGGTGATAAAGCAATAGTTACAGATCTAGGTGACTTGAATACATTTAATTTTAATTTCAATCTACTTAATACAGATCTGGGAGATTTAGATCCAGGAGATTTTCTTACCTTCATTCTTTTAGTTACAGATTTTGATGATTTCTTTAATTTCATTTTTTTAGTACTAGATTTTTTAGTACTAGATTTTTTAGATTTTGATCTAAATATAAAATTTTCAGCAGATTCACAAGAAGATAAGGTTTGAAGAGTTATTAGTAAACCTACAGCACTAATTATAGCAGTAGATGGATCTTTAGTAGCTAAATAACCAATCATAAACATAAAACCTAATTTAAAATAAGTGTTATCAAAAATTTTAGCAACAGATTTAGGAAGCTTTGGTGCAGCCATGGCAGCATACAAAACTAAAAATAAGCCAAGAACTGAGCTTAATATTTTATTATTGTTTACAAAATCCAACATATTATTAACGGACTCCATTATAATATGACTTATAAAAAAATTTTTTAAACATTTTTTAAATATTGAAATTTAAAAGCTAAACTTTTAAATATTATATATAATGTCTAAAACGTTATTGTGTAAAGAAGGTTATTTAATACCTAAAATACCTAAAAATCAATCATTTATTGAATTACTTAAAAAAGAACTAACAGTTGAACCATTTCAAACATGTTCTTTTCTTAAAGATCAAGAACCTATAAAATTCCAAGTATTTCAAGAAAATGATGAATACATAAATGTTCCTAAACATTATGGTATTAAAAAATTAGGAAAACCAGAAATTAATAAAGAAATAAAAGGAGCCAAATTAAAAGCAAAATTTAATGGAGAACTAAGACCTAAGCAAAAAGAAATTGTTGATAAAATTGTACCTCATATTAAAGAAAACGATGGAGGAGTTTTAGTTCTACCTTGTGCTGCCGGTAAAACGGTTTTATCTTTATACTTGAGTTGTTTATTCAAAGTTAAGACTCTTGTAATTGTTCATAAAACTTTCTTATTGAATCAATGGAAAGAAAGAGCTGAACAATTTACCAATGCATCGATAGGAATTATACAACAAAATAAAATAGATGTAGATGGTAAAGATATTGTTATTGGTATGTTACAATCAATTGCTAAAGATAAATATGATAGTGATATTTTTAGAGATTTTGGAATGGTTATATTCGATGAAGCTCATCATGCACCATCACAATATTTTTCAAAAGCATTACCTATTATTGCTTCTAAAATAACAATTGGATTAAGTGCAACCCCAGTAAGACAAGATAAATTAGAAAAAGTTTTATATTGGTATTTTGGAGATATTATGTATAAGGCACCAGTAGAAGAAAATAATAAAGTATTAGTTAATATTGTAAATTATGACATTGAACATGAAAAATTCAGAGAATATTTAATGTACACAGGTGATGTAAATAGACCAAAAACTATTAATAAATTAACAACGATTGGTAGAAGAAATAAATTTATAATTGATACTATGGAAGAAATTTTACAAGAAGCAAATAGAAAGATACTTGTATTATCTGATCGAATTGAACATTTGGAATTATTAAAGAAGAGATTAGAAGAAAGAGAAATTGCTTCTTGTGACTTTTATATTGGTGGAATGAAACAAAAAGCACTAAAAGTTGCTGAAAATGCCCAAGTTCTTTTTGCATCATATGGAATGGCATCTGAAGCATTAGATATTCCAGATTTAAATACATTATTTATGGTTACTTCTAGAAAAGAAGTAGAACAAGCTGTTGGTCGGGTTATAAGAAAAATAGATCCAAATACTAGACCTATGATATATGATTTTACTGATCAACTTCCTAGTTTTGTTAGACAAGGAGCTCATAGAAGAAAACTTTATAAAAAAATGGGATTTGAAATGAGAATTATTGAAGTTAAAAATAATGAAATATTGAGACAAATAGATGTTTCAGAATGTAATAATATAACTCAAGTTATTAAAGCAAACAATGAAGAATGTGAATTCTTAGATTAATTTATTTTCTTGGTTTTCTAATACCAAGATAATTTTTAATTTTTGTAATGTAATTGATATTATGTACTGCATCACCGCGTTCGTATTCATTAATTACAGCAACAGGAATAGAAAGTGCATTAGCTAGTTCCTTTTGTGTCATACCTTTAGCAACACGTGCTTGTTGAATTTGTTGACTCAATGTATGAGTAATCATAACAGGACGAGTTTCTGGTTCACCATCTGGATCATTTGGATCAACTACTTTTTCTACTTTGATTCCAGTTGATGGTTTTGAAACATGAGGTTTTGGTGTCTGTGTATTTTCATTTGTTTTTGTAATTTTACCAATAGTTACAGTATTCCAATCTTGATGTGAATGTGACATTAAGTTATAAGATGTTATATTAATTAATAAAATAATCAATTTTTCGCAAACAATATTTCTTTTACACTAGATCCAGTCCATTTAAAATTACGCCTTGTAATCCCATTTTCATTAAGAATTCTGGCAATATCAACATATCTTAAATTTCCACTATATATTTGATCTACAAATTCATTATTAAATCCGTAATCTGTATATTTGCCTGTAATTTTTTGAATTAAAGAATTAACGTTCTTTACAGTTCCATGATCTAGTTCATTAATTAATTTTATTACTAGTTGTTCTTTTGGATTTTCATCTAATTGTTTATATTTTTTACCATTTTTTAATTGACATACATATTTATTACCATATTGAGCAATTGATGGATGATAAGTTCCATTTAATTTTCTTTTACTAATACCTAATTTAATTCGTGTTCCTCTGATTTCGTTTTCATTTTGTGCTTCTTGAATTTTAGTTCTTATTTGTAATAAATCATTTAGATTTGAAGAAATTAAATTGTCTTTTACAAAATGAATAACAACTTTTTGTTCATCCAAAATTTTATTTAAATCGATAAAATCATAAAAATTTCTAGAAAGTCTATCAGGACTGTATACAACTAAATGCTGTATATTATCATAATCATTAATTAATTTAATTAATTTTTTTTGGGTTTTCATTTGTTTAGCTGATGCTGCTTCTAAAGCATTATCAATTATTTTAATATTATTTTTATTTGCATATTCAAGACAATATTTTTTTTGTGTTTCTAAACTATCGTTGTTATCACGTTGATTTTTCGTACTGACTCGTCCATAAAATATACCAAGAGAAGAATTCATTTGATTTAATGCTTTGGTAATATTGTTCAAATCATTAGAAAAACTATAATTATTTAAGTCACGCATTATATAATATTATTAGAGGCTTAATTAATTAAATATCAATTTTTTTAAATAAATTAAAAAGATATATACCATTGATAAATTTTCTTTAATTAAAATATAATATAATATAATAAATGTCAGTTAGTGACTTTATAAAACCATATTTAGAAAATGATTTTATTAAATCATTACAAACAACTGGTGGATTTGCATTAAAATCTCTAGACCGTGAAATACTTTCTAATTTACAAGTTGAAAATGTTTTTAAACGTTTAGGTCATTTATCGGAAAATAATATAGTTGCTGTAAGTGAATGCATTAAAGGTGCTAATGAACCACAAAATGTTGTTTCTAAAATGTTAGAAAATTTTAAAAATGTTCAAATATATGGATGTGATAAAGATACTGGTTTTGTATTAAATTCTTCTGTTAGTCATCATATTACTCATCTACAATTATCATCTAGTTGTTCAATATTAGATTTTGACGGTATAAAAATAGCAAGTGTTCATTTACCTGGAGATGGTCCAAATGCAAAAAAACAAACTATCAAAGAATTTTTAGATGAAAATTTAACGAAACTTAAATCACATGATGTTGATGTTATATTAGGTGATACAAATATAACAGATGCTAAATCTAGTACAGAGAATCGTAAAAAGGAATTAGAAGATTATTTTACTAATTTTTTTGAAGGTCCGTGTATTGTTATTATGAGTAACGCTCGTATTGGTAAACATAGACGGGGATTTATTCTTAGAAATCAACAATTAAAAAAATCTGTTCCAGAAAGTTTTGATTATTCAGAAGCAGATGGTACTATAATGGTTATTAAATTAAAAAAAGAATTAAGTTCTGAAGATAAAACAGATCTAGATGAATTATCTAATTTACCTAGTTTTATATCTACAGATGTTGTTAATGCATTAGAATTTAGAACTGAACCGAATCAATGTCTTAATAAGGATGGACAACCCATAGAAAGGGTATGGTTAGACCATTCTGTTTTATATATTAGTATAAAACAATTATGTAGTTTAATAGGTAAAAGTTATAATAGTTCATATCCTAGAAATTTGATAGTTGTTAATATGGGTTCTATTGTAAATGCTGATTATAAAAGTTGGAATACAAAATATATTCCTCATCAAGCATTAATAAATGAATATGATAGACGATTTTATGAAATTATTCGTGAAAATAATTTATTATTACCTGAATATCAAGATATTATTGGTTATAGTATGAATAAAGAATTAGGTGTTGATAATATAGAAATTAATGTAACTGAAGAAATGCAAATAAAAATTAAAAATATTTTAGAAGAATTACAAAAAATATTAAATCCATCATTTAAGATTAAATATTTAAAATATAAAAATAAATATTTGAAAATGAAACACTACCAAAAAAATGTAACATAAAATAGCTATATAGTTTGATTATTTTTTAAATTTATATATTTATTTTTATATTTAAGATACTTATATCTAACAGTATCTTCTTTTTTATATTTATATCTTTTACTAAATATTTTTTCATCAATAATATAAAAACACCTTGGAAATGGGGGTTCTAAAGTTCTACGATAATTAAATACTAAATAATTATCTATGTTTCCGTGATAAAAAATATTTTTATTATCTTTAAAAAGTCTCAGTTTTTGATCCATCTCTTGATCAATATAATTATCTATTTTTATTCTAATAACATCAGATAGATCTTCTCCCGAATAAGCTAATACAATATTATTTTTCAAATTATTTATTTCTGTACTATCAGATTGGTTAAATTCAATACTAGAAAATAATAAATTTTCATTATTTTCTATTTTTATTCTTTCATTTTTGCTACTTTTAATGTAAACTTCTGTTAATAATCTGATTTTATTATTTTCAATTAAAATATAAGATGATGTTTTTAATGATTGATCATATAATGATTGATTAGATGATGTACTTAAAAATGTATTTGATGTATCTAAATTAACTAAATATGTTTTATGTATGTCATTTTCAAATAAATCAACAGTTGGACCAAATCCATTTGGACTATGACCAAAAATATTAAATAATCTATTTCCATAATAAAATATTTTATTTTGACTTCTTAATTCTTTGATACCAGCCATTGTACTTATTAAGCTGGAATTTGTATTTAATATTCCAAGATTTTTGCATTTTAATATAACATCTGGTTTTGATAATGTTTTTGAATAAAATGTTTTACAATCAAATGGTGTTATAGCTATTAATAATAATAACATATTAGATGTTGGTTTATTTAATATCTTATAATCTTCATCAAAAATTTTCATTATTATTTCTTTCATTCTTGTATTGAATTTTTCAATTTGTTGATCAATATCAATAGTTGTATTCTTATAATATCCACCTCTTAGTTTATTAACATCTGTTATTTTATCTCTTAATTCAAATGTATTTATATCATTTAATATATCGTCAAGTTCTTGTAATGTATTTCTTTCAATAATATCACTACTTACACCTCCATGTGAAAATAAATAGGTATTTGTATAATCAGTTCTTTTAATTATCATTTTATTTTTATCATCTGTAAATAAACTATATAATAATCCTTTAAAAATTGATTGATTAATATTTGGATAACTTATTGGATTATATAAAATTTCATATAACTTACCATCATCATTAAATTTAACTTTTTGTAACATAGATTTGAAAACAGCTAAAACTATGAAAGCATTATATTCTGGAAAAGATTCAGCATATAATCCAAGCTCCATTGGTATAGTTTTTAATAAATTATTTGCATTCATTGTTCCAACAGTTGTATCTGTGCCAAATATTTTATGAAATCTTTTTTCAAAGAATAAATATGGTTCTGGTTTACCTTCTTTGACTATTTTAATTGGTTCATTATTATTTTTCCAATAATCGATATTATCAATTATTTTCTCCCCCCAAAAAGGATACCAATTAGACATATTTTGACACCATCTTTTCTCTTTAATGTTAAATATATTATAGAATGTTGTTATATTAAGATTTTCTAAATCACCACTATTAAAACTATTTATTAACTTTCTAGAATTTTCATCTTGTCCATAATAACATAATTCAGTAAGTGGTCCAACTTTAATTTTATTAAGATCACGATTACCAAAAGTTAAACAAATATTGGAATTAACAACAATATCATAAATTGTTTTTAGATTATTAGATTTTAATTCTAAAATACTAGGTGTTGGTGTGCTTTTGATTGTAGAATCAATTATATCTCCACAAACAATTATTTCATTTAGTTTATCATATTTTATGCTATTATACATAGGTAGTACTTGATCAGGATAAAATCCTTCCAAATCTGAGATTGCAAAAGTTTTAGACATTAATAATATATTATAGAAATAAATTATAAATGTATATATACATGTCATACTATGATAAATATTTAAAATATAAAAATAAATATTTACAACTTAAAAAACAAAAAGGTGGAGAATGTGATGTAGAACCACGCGATGAAGAAGATAGAGTAGATGCAATATCATATGAAAACTTATTTTCTCCCGATGTACATGATACGATGAGAATCACAATGAGAGGAAGGTGTTATAATATAATTTCATTATATGATTGGCATATAATACGAGAAAATAGGTCACTTCCAGGATATTACGGAGATTTAACTGATAATGAAATAAAGTTAATTAAATATAATTATGGATTAGCCATATCATATTTATTTACTTTTTATATATTAGATAGAAATAGACGATTACCAGGTATGATTGAAGATTTATCAGAAGTTAAATTACAAGGAATTAAAGAAAATTTTAAAAATTTTAAAAATTATAAATATTGCTCTTTTACATCTAATGGAAAAAGATATTATGGTCTCTCTATTAATCGTAAAAAAATTATTCCATTTGATAATATTTATCAGGAAATTCCATATCGCGAATGTGTAGAATTACCAAATGTAATATCGTTAAATAGAGGAGCTATTGTTATTTTAAGAAATTGTGATTTAGATTATGTTAATAATTCTTTAGGAGTAATTGTAGAAGATCTAGATATTAATAATAAATATTCTGTTTTAATTTTAAATACTATATTTTGGATTTATGATAGGTATAAAAGAGATCGTGGTATTAAATTATCACCCCCAGAAGCTATTTCATATAAACAACAATATGGATTACAAAATAATAAAGACATTATAAAAATACCTGTATTAAAATTATTAGCAAATCAATTAGAATTATTATAAAATATTATGATGAGTAGGCTATTTTTAGTAAAAGATAATGAATTATGTGATACCAAAAATGAACCATTATGTGATAAAAAACATGTGCATTTTCAGGTGAAAAACATATTGCCTGGAAAATATTGGTTTACTCCAAGTATTGGATTACATTTTTTTTAAGTAGGTTATTCCTATTATATCTATTTTTCAAATTAAACCAATTTTAGCAATGTTATTAACTGGTCCATATCTTGGAGTATTATTAACTAGTAATATTCATGAACAACCTGCTATATGGTGTTATACTGTTATTGGTCAGATGTTATTAACATTTTATTTACTTAAATAATTTTCTATATATTATATAATGTCATACTATGATAAATATTTAAAATATAAAAATAAATATTTACAGCTAAAAAAACAAAAAGGTGGAATTATGGATTGTAAGAATGATAGAGTCTTTAAAAATATTTTAGGTACATGTTGGATGGTTTCAATATTTACTTTATTATGTTTTAGTAATGTTACAAAAGATATTATGGAATTTTTAAAATATATTATAGATATTGATAGTTATATTAGAACATTATTACAATCTAAAATGCAAGATATAGATGAATTTTTTCCTACTAAATATAGAACTATTCCAAATAGAGAGGGATTATTGTTTAATATGTTAAAAGCATTTATTATAAGATATCAATCTAAATTAGAAATAATACCTAAAGTCAAAATAGATACATCTAATTTAGATAATCCATTAAGATGTGAAAGACTAATACATAGTAATTTTATTAATTTAATGTCTTTTTATAAAAAACTAGAAGGAGGAGATTTAATTTATAAATTTTATCTTGCAAATATTTTTAGTTTTTGTTTTTTAAATTATAATTTATTTTTTAAAAATTATTATCCAATTCAGTTTACTAATTTAACATTTGACACTAATTTAGATATAGGTATATTATTTTCAATTGAAGGACATGTATGTTGTGGTTTTTTTTGTGGGACTAGTTATAAGTTTTATAATGATCATGATAAAAAAATTTATGATTTTGATTGGAGAACTTTATTTATAGATTTAAAAGAAAATGAAGGTTTATTTGTAGTACCAGAAGGTATTGTTAAATTAAATAAAGATGAATATTATGATAATATAGATAAATATATCCAATATGATCAAATTAAGTTCATAACTGTTGTTTCAAAAAGAAGTTTTGAAGATAATCTAGAAAAACAAATCAACGAATTTTTAAATGATAATTATGATAATATATCAGATGCTGATTTATTATTTGAAGTTTTTTTAAAAACTAATGATATGAATTTTTTGGATAAAGCAATAACTAAAAGTTCTGTTAGAAGTTTTGTAGCCTATGGTATAATTACACAATCTATTGAATATTTAAAATTAGCATTAAAATTAGGTGGTGTAATTGCTTCTTACGAATTAAGTAATATATATTTTATGAGAAAAGATTATGAAAATGCTAAAAAATATATAATAATAGCTCTTATAGCTGATAAAATTAATAGAAAGATAGTTGCTGAATTATTATTTAAAATTGGAGATGGAATTCTAACTGATAAAAATATTTTAGAAGCAAAAAACTATTATAAGAAATTATATCAAATAGCAATAAAAATAAAAGATATTACTATTGCAAAAAATATACATGCTAAATTTAAAGAAATTACTGAAGGAGAAAAATTAAAATATGAACAA
>Ga0194116_10008947_pt1 | contig 10041 bp, 10 predicted proteins | sample TA2MahsurfametaG_4_FD_148617 | JGI IMG/M metagenome (GOLD analysis project Ga0194116, IMG submission 148617) | Freshwater microbial communities from Lake Tanganyika, Tanzania - TA2015008 Mahale S9 surface | ecosystem: Environmental > Aquatic > Freshwater > Lake | place: Tanzania: Lake... | reverse complement strand
AGGTCGGCGCCCGAAAAGCCGCTTGTGGCCTGGGCGAGTTTGTCGAGATCCACGCCTGGGGCCAGCTTCACCTTGCGGGCATAGATATCGAGGATCGTCTTGCGGCCGGAGAGGTCGGGGCGATCCACCAGCACCTGACGGTCGAAACGACCGGGTCGCAGCAGAGCGGCGTCGAGGGTTTCGGGCTGGTTGGTGGCGGCCAGCACGATCACCGGCTTGTCCTTGGCGGCAAAGCCGTCCATCTCGGTGAGCAGCTGGTTGAGGGTCTGCTCGCGCTCGTCGTTGCCGCCCACAACGCCCATCGAGCCGGCACGGCTCTTGCCGATGGCATCGAGTTCGTCGATGAAAATGATGCAGGGAGCTTTCTTCTTGGCTTCTTCAAACAGATCGCGCACCCGGGCGGCACCGGCGCCCACGAACAGCTCAACGAATTCCGAGCCGCTGATGATGAAGAAGGGCACGCCCGCTTCGCCGGCTACTGCTTTGGAGAGCAGGGTTTTGCCGGTGCCGGGAGGGCCCACCAGCAACACGCCTTTGGGAATGCGTGCACCGATCGCGGTGTAGCGCTCAGGTGTCTTGAGGAAGTCGACGATCTCGGTGAGTTCCTGCTTGGCCTCATCCACACCAGCTACATCGGCGAAGGTGACGCGTGATTCCTCATCCGGCACGTACACCTTGGCCTTGCTCTTGGTGAAGCTCAGCGCGCCTTGGGCGCCGCCCATGGATCGCCGGGCGAAGAACTGCAGCACCAGGATGAAGATCAGCGGCGGCACGATCCAGCTGAGGGCCGTGGTGATGAAGCTGGGCTTCTGGGGTGGTGCCGCGGCGAACTCAACGCCGTGCTGTTCGAGCCGCTTCGGCAGATCCATGTCGAAGATCGGCGTGGTGGCCAGAACGCTCGGTGCGCCTTCCGCCGGCGCCTCTTTCAGCTCGTAGCGGATCTGTTCCTGGGTGATGTAGGCGCGGCGCACGTTGCCGTCATCCACCTGACTCACAAACAGCGAGTAGGGAACGCGAGGCACCTGCTGCATGCCCTGATTCGGCAGGAAGCTGCTCACCAGCAGCAGCACTCCGAAGCCGATCAACACGAGATTTGCGATGCCGAACCGGCGGTTCGGAGGCGTGTCGTCCTTACGGATAGGCATGCGCGGGCAGCCGGAATGGCATCCAAACTAGGGGTCACCCACGGGCCCGGTGGTGGGTGAGAACCGAACGGGAGTTGCTCTCGCCATGTGTGGCCGCTATTCCCTCACCGCCCGCCTCGATCAGCTGCTCCCGCGCCTCCAGGGCGGGCTGCCCGAAGGCTTGCTCGCCCATTACGCGCCGCGTCCGTTGATCGCCCCTGGCGAGCCCGTGCTGGCGTTGCGCCAGGAACACAGCAGCCTCCAACCGGCTCTGATGCTTTGGGGCCTTTTGCCGGAGTGGAGCAAAGACCCTTTGGCAGTAGCCAGACCCTTCAATGCCCGCGCCGAAACCGTGATGGACAAGGCCAGCTTCCGCGGCCCATGGCGCCATCGCCGTTGTCTGTTGCCTGCCAATGGCTTCTACGAGAAGGGGCATCGCATCCGCCGCGGCGATGGAGGGCTCTTCTGGTTGGCAGGCCTCTGGGATCGCTGGATCGGTGCCGATGGCAGCGAGGTGGAGAGTTGTTGTGTGCTCACCACCGCACCCAATGCCCTGGTGGCGCCGTTGCACAACCGCATGCCGGTGATCCTGGCCGATGGTCTTGAGGAGGCCTGGTTGGAGATGAAGGATGGGCCGGCGCTTCGGGCCTTAGAGCCCCTGCTGCATGGCTGGGATCCGGACGATTGGACCGTCGATCCACCGACTGCTGGTTCAGGGTTGAGCAGCCTGCAGTTGCCGTTGTTTCCCTGATCTACACAATGAAGTCAGTCCGGGTGTGGGCTGGCTGTGCAAACCCCGCGCATGCGACGCCGCCACAGCGGTTATGTGGGCCTGTTGATCACCTGTTTGGGGGTGCTGGTGTGCCTGATGTTGCCCAAGGGGCTTCGGCAGCTGGCTGTGATCGGCTATCTGGCTCTCCCCCTGGTGTTGATCAGTGCCCTGGGGATGCCGATCGAGGAGGGGCGATGGCCAACGCTGCGCATGCACGTGTTTCGGTTGTTGGGCTTTGTCACCTGGGTGGCGTCGCTGATCTGGTACCTCACGCCCTTGTCGCAGCAGAGCACCGGTGTTCCCCTGCTGGTGCTTTGGTCGCTGTTGGTGATCTGGAGCTGTGAGCGGCTGATTCGCAACCTGGCCTTGGAACGGCAGATCAACCGGGAGGTGTTGTTCGGTGCCTTGGCCGGCTACCTGCTGCTCGGCCTGGCGGCGGGATTGCTGTTCAGCGCCTTGGAAACCGTTGCGCCAGGGAGCTTTGTTACCACCAGGTCCAGCCATGGGCCGGTGCTCCGCTCCCAAGGAACAACAGCAAACCCAGCCCACCCGGTGTGGGCGGTGGATTTCGTGGAGCTCAATTACTTCGCGTTTGTCACCCTCACCACCACGGGTTACGGCGACATTCACCCCTTCTCGGCCCAGGCCCAGATGCTCTGCGTGATCGTGGCGATCGCTGGCACGGTGTATTTGGCGATGGTGATGGGTCTGTTGATCAGTCGCTACACGGCCCGTGATGTGGAAGATCAGCTCGATCCGTGAGCGCCGAGCTCAAAGCACCAATCGGGCCCCAGCGGCTGCAGCCGCTGCATTAGCCAAGGCTCCGCCTGATTCACATCCACCAACCCCAGATCACCTAGGGGCGTGCTGGCGGCCAATCCGCCCAACAGTTTCGGGGCGATCACCGCGGCCAGTTGCTGCACGCAGCCCTGCTGCAGGGCGGAGGCGGCGAGCGCTGGGCCGCTTTCCCACAGCACCTGGTTGCATCCGCGCTGGGCGAGGGCCTCGAGCAGCTGCCGGGGTTCGCAGTGCTCGAGGCTGAGCCGCTCCACCCCCCACTGATCGAGCTGATCGCGTCGATCCGCTGGTGCGTCATGGCCATGCACCACCAGGGTGCGGGCCAAGTGTTGGTCCCAGAGCGCAGCGCCGGCCGGTAGATCCAGGGATCGGCTGAACACCACCCGCAGTGGTTCAGGGAATCGTTGGCCACGGCTGGTGAGTAGAGGGTTGTCGGCACGCACGGTGCCACCGCCCACGATCACCGCATCGCAACGGGCCCGGAGTTGATGTACCCAGCTGCGAGCCGTTGGGCCGGAAATCCACTGGCTTGAGCCATTGGGCAGGGCTGTGCGGCCATCGAGGCTCATCGCCCACTTGAGAATGCCCAGCGGACGGCCCTGCTGCACCCGGTGGATGAAGGCGCGGTTGAGCTGGCGCGCTTCGCTCTCGCACACCGCTTCGATCACCTCGATGCCCGCGCTCCGCAGCTGGGCTAGGCCCTGGCCGGATACGCGCGGATCCGGATCGGTCATCGCCACCACCACCCGCGCAATGCCCGCCGCCTTCAAGGCCTCTGTGCAGGGCGGTGTGCGGCCGTGGTGGCAGCAGGGCTCCAGCGTGACCACCGCCGTTCCGCCCTCGGCACGGGCACCGGCCTGGCGCAGCGCGTGCACCTCGGCATGGGGGGTGCCGGCCCGCTGATGGAAGCCTTCACCCACCAAGTGGCCGGCGGGATCGAGCACCACGCAGCCAACGAGGGGGTTGGGGCTGGTGCGGCCTGCCCCCAGGGCAGCCAGCTGCAGGGCTCGCTGCATCCAGGGCCGCCAGGGGGCGCTCATGAGCCGATGTGTTGGGCCTGATCCTCACGCCAGCTGGGCAGGCTGCGCCATTCCGCCACCACATAAGGAGGAACGGGCAGCTCAACAAACACCCCAGGTAGCTCCAGCCGTAGCGGCCGGTTCTGATGCAGTTCAGACAGCAGTGGATTGAGGTTGAACTCGGCGGCGGCGTCTCGGCCATCGGTCGCCAACTTGGGATTGGCGGTGGTGATGTCGTCGAGTTCCCAGGTGTTGCGTCCGGAGTGCACCAGCAGCGCCGTGGGGTGATCGAGTCGCACCCTCCCGGGGAAGCCCACGATCCGCAGCGTCACAGGGCCGCCCGGCGGGCCGCTGCGATAGGCCACGGCCTGCCAGCTTTGGTAATCGAGATCACGCAGGCTCTCGAGGCTGCGCACCACCTCCTGGCCGTTTTCATCGTCATGGGCATGCACTTGGGCCCAGGCGGGCTGCAGTGGTGTGAGCAGCAGCAGCGCGCCGGCCAGGCAAGCCAGGACAGCCCGAACAAGAGAACCTGACGCCATGAACCAGCAAATCTGACGTTCAGCGTATGGAACGGAGCGGCTCAGTCGTAATGGCTCCACATCCGCAGCACCCTGACAACTCCCTCTTCGCTGTCAACGGAGTACACCAGCCGGTGCTGAATGTTGATGCGCCGTGAGTAGGCGCCGCGTAAGTCGCCCACCAGGGTTTCAAAGGCAGGCGGTTGCCGGAAGTGATCGTCAGCCAGCAAGTTCAGAAGCTGCTGGGCTTTGTCTTTGAGTGCCGGAGCTGCGCTGGCGAGTTTGCGGGCGTCCTTCTGTGCCTCACGGGTGAAGAGAACACGCCAGCTCACCAGCCGGCGTCCTCGCTGAGTTCATCGATTGGTGCGGCCATCCCTTCGATGATCGACTCACGCATGCCTGGGATGGACGTGAGGTGGAGGGTTTCCTGGATGGCGCGCCAGTCCTGCTCAGAGAGCAGCACCGCACTGCCGCGCTTGCCGTGGATCTCAACCGGTTGATGCGATTCACGCACCTCATCGATCAGTGAGAACAGGCGTCGACGTGCCTCGCTAGCTGTGATCGCCCCCATGGCCCGAAATGCGTACAACTAATCGTACGCGTTTTCGCTGTGGCGGTGCTCAGCTCCGCTCCGCACCAGGAATGTGCTGCCAGTTGGTGTGGGTGGCCCACACCCCCCAGATCGCCATGGCCCGCAGGTAGTGGCAGGCGCGGAAGGTGTTCACAGCGGTGATCGCTTCGGGGGTGCGGAACTGCAGGCCGCCGCGGTAAACCTGCTGCACCACCGCTGAGGTGATCGCCAGGGCGGTTGGGGTGTCGCCCATCAGCCGGTAATAGCTCGCGATGCCGAAGTTGATGCCGGTCCACACCTCCAGCGGATGGGTGCCGTTGGGGTCGAGGGGGGTGCCGTCGCGGCGCAAGCCATTGGCCACACCGAGCCGGCCGCCTTCAAAGCGCTCGAAGCAGGCTTCCTTCACGGCCTTGAGCGTGCTGCGGCTATGGGCTTCGTTCACCACCGGCGGCAGCCCGAGCAGACGGGCGTAGAAATCGCCGCAGAGTTGGTCGGCCATCACCACCGGCGTGCCGCTTTCGGCGTCGATGTCGTAGTACTCGCCGTTCCAGAGCAGCGTGTCGAAGTTGGCCCGCGATTGCTCCAGCCAGCCGCTGAAGGTGCGCTGTTCGCCAGAGGTGTCGAGCCCTGTCTGCAGCTGCAGCTGTTGGGCGATGGCCAGGGCGGCCTCCAGGGCTGCGATCCACAGGGCTCCGCAGTAGGCGCTCACGCCCTTGAGGGGCCAGTCGTCGAAGGTTTGATCCGGTGCCCCGCCGTTGTCGGGCAGGCCGTCGTTGTTGGCGTCAAAGGTTTTCAAGTAGTGCAGCGCTTCCACTGCAGCTGGCCAGCACTCCGCCAGGAAGTTGATGTCTTCGCCGTTGGGCGCCAACTTGAAGGTGCGCCACACCTGGAGCACGTAGTCGCTGGCCAGGTCCTTCCAGAGGTTGCAGTCCTGGTAGGCCGTGTAGTTGGTGGCATCCCAGGGCCGCTCATTCGGTGCGCCCAGGTCGTGAGGAGTGGCTCCTTTCACCTTGCGGGCCGCTTCCACGCGCCCTTTGCCCTGGGTGAAATACCAACCGATCGGCCGCGGCGTGGCATCGGCAGCGGGAATCGCCCGCGCGAAGCTGCGCAGCACCGCCTTATCGAGTTCCGGCCAGAGCTGCAGCAGCGCCAGCGAGCCGTAGAGCCGCACATCGAGGCTTTCGTACCAGGCGTAGTCGAGGCACTCGAGCACGCCAAAACGGCCGTAGGGATCTTCCCTTGATGCGGCGCTCCAGAGGCTGCCGCCACTGCAGAGGTCGTAGAGCTCGTTGAACAGAGCCATCCGCAGCGGCTCGGGCAGATCGCTGCGCTCGAGCACCGGCTGCTGCCAGGCCTCGATCTGTGCACGCCAGCTGCGCCAGTCGCGCAGGCCCTCGGCGGCGATGGCGGCAGCGTTGGTGCCACTCGTGCCGAAGAAATCGGTGTAACGGCGCAGGGCGCTGGTGCCGGTGGCAAAGGCCGTCACCGGCAGATCCCAGCTGATCACCAGCGGGATCTCGATGCTCTGGCCGGGCTCCAGGCGGCACTGAACCGCCAGGGCGGCACTGGCGGGATCGTTGACTCCGCTGCGCCGGTCGTTGTTGCTCTCAGGAATGGAGCCATTGGCGCTGAAATCGCTCCAGATTTCGCTGCCATCGCCGTGGGGATTCCAGCGGCTGCAGCGCTGGATGCGCACGCCTGGTTGCTCGCTGGTGGCGATGCACCACTGCCCCTGACCTTCGGCAATCGGAGAGGAGACATCACCCTCCAGCAGCACGCCTTTCAGGCAGCCATCGTCAACCCAGCGGTTGCGATGGCCCTGGCTGTTGCCGATGGCCGGTGCGTAGTTGTGCTCGGGGCTGCCGTCGTCACGGAAGTGAACCTCAGCTGAGGCGTCGGTGTTGGTGAACCAGCCGGTGGTGTTGCGCCAGCTCAGCAGCAGCGACAGATCAAGCGGCTTACGGGTGGGGTTGCGCAGGGTCCACACAAACACCGCCAATGGGTAGCTGGTGTGCCTGTAGTTGCCCGGCAGGATCGGACTGAAGGCCTCGCAGCTCACCTCGGCATCGAAGACGCCCTGGTAGTGGCTCCAGCTCAGCGGGTAGCGGGCCGCATAGGTGCCGGTGGTTCGATCGGGGGTGCTGGCGGGGTACCAGGTCCAGGCCGTGAGCGGTTGGCCGGCCTCTGGCCGTGAGGCATCCACCTCGGGTGCAACGGCCAGGGCGTGGGCTCGCTGGGTTTTGCCGTTGTCTTCAAACAGGGCGAACTGACAGTCGGGCAGCACGCCAAACCAGTGCTCGCCGCCATCGAGGTGCCAGAGGTTGAAATTGCCGTCGGGCGCGCGGCCGATGCAGCCCGCACCGAAGCCCCCCAGGGGCATGCCGTGATTGGGGCCGTCGTCGAGGTTGCTGGCGTAGCGAACGGTGTAGGGCTTGCTCCATCCCTGTCCCAGGGCCCGCGACCAACTGGCACTGGGGGCTTGCCAGGTGCTGCGGGATTTGCGGCGCAGCAGGGATCGGAGGGCGGTGAGGCCGAGGCGCGCCATGGGGCAGCTGAGGGTGGGGCCAGCTTGTCAGAGCTTGCTGTTTGGTGCCTGAGCGCCCACTTCCTGTTCCACCAGTGCATCGAGGGTCACGGCCGAACGCACCAGGGCCTGGTAGTGCTGCACCACCCGCCGGTTTCGCTCCAGCCAGCCCGCCGGATTGCCCTGGGCGGCGGCGAGGCTGCCCGTGTGATCGCCATCGAGCAGCTCAAGATCGTTTTGCTGGTTGATCAGCGCAAGCACCAGCTCATGGATGCGCTGGCGGCGATCGGCGTTGGGCATGGAACGGAAAACCGCTCGACCCGTGATAGCCCAGCCAGGTCTCTCCCTTAGTGGCCAGCAGGCGGCCCGGCCTCAAAGCGATCGAGCAGCACCTGCACGGGGATCTGGGTGCGGAAGCGGCAGGCGCTGGTTTCACTGCAATCCAGCGTGCCGTGCTCCCAGAACTTGTTGCTGCCCATGCCGCCGCCGCAGAGACCGTAGTAGTCGCAGCTGCTCTTGCAGCGCTCCATCCCCGCCACCACATCACCCCAGAGTTGCTGGAAGCGGGGGCTGTGGGCCGCCTCCACCAGCGTGGTGTCGCGGATGTTGCCCAGGTTGAACGTGCCGTAGCGCTCGCTGCTCACCGAGAGCAGCTCAGGATCAAAGGTGGAGAAGTTGCCCTGCCAGTCCACGCTGAGGATCGAGTAGGGCCGGTTCAGTTCGTTCTGATTGAGGCGCCGGTTGCGCTGGATCAGATCGATCACCTGCTGAAACTCCCGCAACATCACCGGATGGCCGTCGGCTTCGCTGAGCTGCCAGAAGCGCGTGAGGAACTGCCGGTAGCGCTCCTCCTGCTCACGGCCCTGCATTGAGGAGCTGGTGTGCACCCCCTCCTGTTCCTCCACGTTGAAGCCAACGGAGCTGATGCCGTTGTCGCGGAAGAAGCGATACATCGCTTCGGGCTGCTCCATCGCCGCGGCGGTCACCACGGCAATCACGTGGCAGGGGATGCTGTGGCGCCGCAGGGTTTCGATGCCGCGCAGGCAGAGATGGTGAGAGGGGTTGCCGTTGCGGAAGCGCCGATGGGCGTCGTGGATGGCCTCCGGCCCATCGATGCTCACGCCCACCACGATGCGGTTGCGGCGGAAGCAGTCGCACCACTCGTCGTTAATCAGTGTGCCGTTGGTCTGCACGTGCTGCTCAATCACCACGTTGCCGTCGCTGAACTCCTGCAGGCAGCGTTCGATGATGGCGGTGGCTTCGTCGTAATAGCTGCAGGGCAGGGTGAGCGGTTCGCCGGCGTGCCACACCAGCGAGAGATGGGGCCCGCAGAAGGGACTCTCCAGCACCCGCTGCAACAGCAGGGGCAGGAGCTCCAGGTTGAACACCCTCCGCTTCTGCCGATCGGGCAGGTAGCAGTAGTCGCAGTCGAGGTTGCAGAGGGAGGTGGATTGCACCACCACCAGGCCGATCGGGCCGAAACGGCTCAGATCGAGAGCTGCATCGGCTGAGCGTGCCGGTGCGACTGGGCTGCTGTTCACCAGTTCACGAAGCTGCCGGGGAGCACGTTGGCCCAGCCGCCATTGCCCCAGCCGCCGTTGGGCCAGCCGAGATTCACGTTCACGCCGCCGCCGTAGTAGCGGCCGCCATTGCCCCAGCCACCACCATTACCCCAGCCACCACCGCGCCAACCGCCACCGTTGCCCCAGGCGCGGCCGCCACCGTTGCCCCAGTAGCGCGCCACCAATTCGCCGTTGCCGGAGCTGAGTTGTGGCTGCCAGGCGCCGTCGCGCAGAGCCTGGATGCGGCTCTCAAGTGGATTGCTCAGATCCGGGGCCTGAAACACAGCGGCCTGAGCTGTCTCGGTGAAGACGGCGGCTGCGGCGGTGAGGGTGAGCAGCTGCAGCAGAGAACGGGGTGCCATGGCAGTGACGGTTGCGGTGTTCAGGAGGGCTGGGGAGTTATTGCAGGGAGAGCACTGCGGCGGTGAGCAGCACGTTGGTGAAGTAGGCCTTGATCGCGTCTTGGCTGAGGTTCACAGCGCTGCCCGGGCCCACCCATTGATTGATGCGGCTCTGGGCGTTGGGGTCGTCGTTGATGTAAGCCTGCATCAGCCGACCGATGGCCAGGTTGCTCAGGTTGAGCAGGCCTGAGTTGTTCTCTGGAACGATGCACGACACCGCTGCCCGGCTGTAGGGCACGAGTGGGTTGATGCTGCCGGCCGGGTCGGCGGCAGCGCGGTTCGCCAGTAGCCAGAGGCTGTCGCCCGCCAGGAACTGGATCTGGCCGCCCTTGAGTGCCGCCAGGGCAGCGGCTGGGGTGTCAAAGGTCTGGAGCTTCGCGCCGGGAACGCTGTTCTGAATGCTCTGAGCGGCGAGGGTGTTGGTCACCGCTCCCACGGTCTGGCCCGTGAGTGCTGCGGGGGTGCCATCGTTGCCAGCCGGGGTGATCAGGCGGGTGCCAGAGAGGGCAAAGGGCAGGGAGTAGTCAACAAACATCGATCGCCCCCAGCTGAAGCCCACGCCACAGGCCAGGTCGACATTGCCGCTGGCGATGGCGGCAAGGCCCTGTTCCACCGACTCAATCGGCTGGGGCACCAGCTGCACGGGTTTGCCGGCGTAATCGCTCAACTCCTTCTGGATCTCCTTGGCAAATTCCATGCCGAGGCCCACGTAGCCGTTGCCCTGTTGGGTGGTGTACGGCAGGTCGCTG
>Ga0194116_10008943_pt1 | contig 10046 bp, 19 predicted proteins | sample TA2MahsurfametaG_4_FD_148617 | JGI IMG/M metagenome (GOLD analysis project Ga0194116, IMG submission 148617) | Freshwater microbial communities from Lake Tanganyika, Tanzania - TA2015008 Mahale S9 surface | ecosystem: Environmental > Aquatic > Freshwater > Lake | place: Tanzania: Lake... | reverse complement strand
TATGACCGCATGCAGGAATTGCTTGCTCTCAAGCGCTTGCCTAGTGCACCCCTCCGCGCATGGATTCACGCCGTCGAAATCAACCTCAAAACCGTTGATGCTTTTGTCGCCTCGCACTAACCCCCTTCGCCCCCCCTCGGGGCTTTACCTGGAGATTCTCGCCATGAACCTTCCCAGCATCAAAACCTTGTCGGAAGTTTTTGGAGATAACGCCCGCGAAGCACGGGCAGTGCTGGAGGCTAACCGCGAAACCCTCGCCGCCCGTCCTGAGTGTGCCGCCCGAATCGCAGAGTGCTATCACCCCCCGACAACCCGCGACCTTAGATTGACTGCGCTGGACGCGCTGGCCGGGACTCACGGTATCGAAGGCGCTCAAGCCAGCACCGGCGAATGGTTGACTTACCTCAACGCAGGAGACGCCTACGCCGCGACCGTCACTGTCTGGCGCGGACGGTATCGCGTGGAGTCTTGGGGCGACCGCGTGGAAACCCTTGAACGTCAATCTATCCAATTTGCCTGAACCCTTAACCCGCCCCGCTGGGGCTTTACCTGGAGACTCACCATGACAACCCCGAATTGGTCCGCCTTGCTGATCGATGCCGTCAACAAACCCGGCATCATTTCCGAGGCTTATTCAGCTTTTCACAATTACAGCGTGGGAAATCAGTTGCTCGCCTGGGCGCAATGCTCAAGCCGGAATATCCCACTCGGCCCCCTTGCTACTTTTAAGCGCTGGCAGGAACTTGGGCGGCACGTTAAGAAAGGCGAGAAAGCGATACAGCTTTGCATGCCTGTCACGATTGCGGAAAAAGACGCAGCAGGCGAGAAAACCGGCGAGGCTTTCCAGGCTTTCGTGTTCCGAAATAACTGGTTCGCACTGTCTCAGACTGATGGGGCAGATTTTCAGCATGAAACCCGCACCCCGGAATGGAGCGCTTCCCTTGCCCTCGCCGCGCTGGATATCGCTGAAGTTCCGTTTTCGATGCCGGACGGAAATTGCCAGGGCTACGCATCGGGCAGGACTATCGCTATCAATCCGGTTGCAGCACTCCCGCACAAAACCCGCTTTCACGAATTAGCGCATGTTGTGCTGGGCCACACTGCCGAAGGTGCAATGCAAGACGACGAACGTACACCGCGAGACATTCGCGAAGTAGAGGCAGAGTCGGTTGCTTATATCTGCTGCACGATGCTCAGCCTACCGGGGCTTGATGAATGCCGGGGATACATCCAATCATGGATATCGGGCGGCAGCATCACCGACAAAACCGCTCAGCGGATTTTCGGCGCAACCGAGAAGATTCTCAAAGCCGGACGCCCCGGCCCTGATACCGCAACCAAGGAATAACATCATGTCACCAGCACAGAAAGCCCACCAGACCCGCTATTACCGCGCCGCTTGGAACCTTGCCGAGAGAATCGCAGCCCTTCCGGCAATGGAGCGCGAGCAGGAAATGCTAGCGGTCATTGACTTGTTTAAGACCGAACCCGCTCGGTCCCGGGATGTTATTCGTGACGCATTCTGGATTTTAGACAACGAACCCGGTAGGTTTTTCCGCTGGCAGGAATGGCATCCTAAATTGAGGCGACTCAGGAACAACCCCGAATTTGGCCGTCAACTTTTTGCCCTGTGGGCTTAACTTCCCGCCCCGCCTGGGGGCTTAACTGGAGGCTCTTAACATGGACCGTTTGGAATATCACCGCTCACTGGCAGAGAGGTTTGGGGTTGATCTTGCCCTGGTTCGCATGATGGCAGGCGTATTAGGTCCGTCAGAAGATTATGACGGCCTTATCACTGCCCTGGAAGATTATTTAAACGAACTGGAGGATTGACATGCTCCGCGCCTTACTACACCCGCTTCTGGTAACTGTCACCGAAACAACCGGGACTGACCGTCGCACCTATCGACACCGCGCCAGGAACCTTGCCGATGCCCTGGAATGGGCAGCCTGTTACCCGAAGGGAACCCGTGTCGTTATCCGCTCCAGGCTTGGGCGCACCTTAGCACTGAGGGAAGCATGACCAATTCAGAATTGCATGACGCAGCGCACCGGATGATCCGGCAGGGGGGCAGCTTTGCCGCTGCCATTGCTGAGGCTTACTTCGCCGCCGATAAACATAACCGCGAGCGACTTTTACAGGCTTTCGGCGATTTGTTTGAACGCTTCAGGGGAACAGAATGAGCCCGACAAAATCGAATGAGAATCGCCCCTGGTTTATCTGCCCCAACTGGGTGGCCGTCGCGCCCCTGCTAGCTCACTCAATCGCCAGCAACGATCAAGACATCGCGCAGACTGCCCGGTTTGAATTGCTTACCCTGTGCCGGGCGATGGACGAATGGAACAAGCGAGCGCCTGAGTTTTCCTGGCTTTTATATCGAGCCCTGGACAATTTAGACGAAGCCGCAACCACGGCAGCACGTAGCAACATCACTGAGGCGCTGAGCCTCTTGGGAAAGTTACCATGAAACCGCTCGGGTTGTTTTTCTTTGCAGATGCCCCGGAATACTGCTCCCATGAATCCCGGTCATGGGTTGCCCATTACCTTCGGACCTGCCGGAATTCTAAAGGGAATCGCGGGATTAAACGGTATCGGGTCAAGCGTATCAGCTTCGGACGATACACCGTCCAACTAAACATGACGGGTTCGCCTGTCGCAGTCATTCTCACAAGGGGATAAAAATGGGTGATCGCGTACTTTTCCAGATTGTTCACAAGACCAACCCGGAGGACTTTAGTCCGGCCATCTATTGTCACTGGTCAGGCAATATAGCCCCGCAGATTGTCCGCGCCCTCCGGGATCGCATGGAAGGCAGAGGGGGCGACGTTGACTATGCCGCAGCTAGACTGGTTCAGATTTGCACCGAGGGCGACTATGGCAACCTGTCATTCGGGATCTTCAACGTCGACCACGTGCTAGACGCAGGCGATTCTCACGGGGATGCTGGGGTGATCCTGATCGATTGCGCGGACGGGTTTAAATGCACTTGCCTTGACTCTTACTTTGAGACAGGCGCAGACGGCATGCCGAAGGAGCGATCGTGATCCGGGAAATTCTAGGCTTTATTCTGACTGCCGCAGGGATCTACCTGTTATTGGTGCTGGGCCTGTCATGGTGATCTATGCCGTGACTGACCGCAACCCGGTCTATCTCAAAGCGATCTACCCCGCGCCTGTGGAATTGGTCAACGTGATTGATGACCTGCCAGCGGGTGCGGTATTCATCCAATGGGGAGGTAACTTCCAAACGTTTAAATTAACCCGTTCCCGCCGGGCTATCCCGCTTGGCAGGTTTACCAACGTGCATGAGGCGATCTTCAACTGTCGTCGGCACACACTACGGACATGAAAGGAAAACCAAATGAACTTGATGCGCGAAACCGGAGAATCATGGGTTGTGATCGTGTATCACGAACGTGAACCATCAGAGGTGTACGGGGCATTCTTCACCGAGAACGATGCTATTCGCTGGGCAGAACGCCAGACCAAAGGGGTTGCCGCCTGGGAAGTGAAGATGATCATTGAGGAAGAAAACTGATGCCATGAGATTGACATACCCGACGAGATAGCTTGCCCCCCAGCCCCGCCTAGTGCGGGGTTTTTTATTGCCTGCTGACTCCGTTTAAATTCACCGCCTTCACCGCCTTCACCGCCTTTCCCACCTTCCACGGCAGGGGCAGCAGGAGATCGGCGTTTAAACGTAACCGCACCCCGGCGCAGATTGAGCCTGATAATTTGCGTCCGCACCGTCCGCAGGTTTAAACCTTTCCGACTTGACACGCACTAACGCGACAAAAAAAGCCCCCGGAAGGGGGCTACTGGCTTCAGTGATGTGGGGTCATCGTTGTTGGGTCAGGGCTCTCGGTCTGAAACCCTGCCTGACGTACCGCGTGACCACAGCATCATCATCCTTGGCTTTGCTCCGTACAGTTCTAGTTCTGCCGCACTGAACCTTTCTGTGTTGTGTCTTGGATATCCCGGCCCGACGTAGATCGTCTGGTTCCGGTAGTGAGGTACATACGTTATCCCACGAAGCTCATACACCGTCTGCTCATACGTGTTAACGCTAACGTCTAAACCTATCCCCTGCGTTCTGTGAACCTTAGAAGCGGTCGAGGTTTTCGTGGTACGTTCCTGCTGTTTTGTCGTAGACAAGAGTGGTTTCTCCTTGTGTGCCAACCCATCTGAATCGGCATTTCCAGACTGCAATTTCTACTTCTCTCTCTGCTCTATGCACGGTGATGCCGCAGTCTGTTTTAGCCCACCATGCCATGCTGCCTGATATGCTCATTCCGTCCGGCCTGGGTTGGTCATTCCCTGACCGCGCCATCTTAGAGGGGTGAGCAACGAACCATGTGTGTACATCGTTCGACATGCAGAACTTTCTCACCTGAGTCAACATGTTTGATATTGCCTCAGTCTCAGACTTCGTACCCCGATCTAACTCAATATAGTTGTACGGGTCAATTACAAAACCTCTGATTCCAATACGTTTAACTGCCGCTTTGGCACGACTTAAAATGCTTTGTAACGTACTAGGTTCTTCCCCGTTAATATCTATAAATAAAAAGTGGTCCTGCACAAATTTAAAGGCAGACTCTTTTTCCTGCGGGGTCATCTGGTTCTGCCCGGCGTAAAACTTTTTACCGGTGTATATCTCCATCAGCCTAGCTATGTGAACTTCAGGTTGATTCTCGAAAGAACAAAGTGCAAATGTCCACCCATCTGCCCTTGCTAGGTTCACCATGATTTGATCTACGAAGTTAGATTTACCGGATGATGGGTAACCTGTGACGACTGTTAGCTGCCCCGGCACGACGGTGTAAATCTTGTCTACCGAAGGATACCCGGTCGAGAATCCCGCACCGGAACCCCTGGACCAAAGGTCATTGAGCCGGTCTTTGAATACTGAAGCATCGCTAAGTCCCGAAATGGGATATGCCGATGCGGTTCGGATAATCTCTCTAACGTCTTCTGCCGGGTCGATGGATGTTTCATCCGTAAGAACTTCATTTAAATCCTTTTTATCGAACTTACAAACGCGGCACTTCTCTTTGCCTATCCGCCTTGCCAACTCCTCTGTAAGAGCTTGCCCCGGCCCGTCTTGATCTGTCGCCAGCACGACATACGGAACCTTTTCTAGAATGTCGTTAGCGTTCCAGACGAAGGCGAATTTCTTGTCTTCCTGCGGGCTGACCTTCCCCGCACTGACTTGAGACGGAGCACCCCCGGGAACACTTACTACGTTCTCCACGCCTGCCTCGATTGCGCTTAAACAATCGATCTCACCTTCAACGATGACGAGTGGCTTGGTGGGGTCGATAAGGTGTAAACCAAAGAAGTCATGCGCCCCGCCTGCTTCCTGTGTGAAGTCCTTATCAGGCACGGAGCGATACTTAGCTGACACTAAAGTACCGTCCCGGTAGTAGGGAAAGCCTATGCAGTCACTTTCCTTCTCTAAGCGCTTAAAGAACTTCTTACTGGAGAACAGGTTTAACTTATCTGCCGTCTGCTTTGATATTCCACGAGAAGCTAAATACTTGTAATGACTGTCTTGCAACGACTGTTCCAAAATCTTGACCGATGGTACAGGTAACACAGGTTGTCTCCGAGCCGGTTGGACAGAACCATTAGCCCCGCAGTGGTGGCAGTAGTAAACGATTGCCCCATCTGCCTTGCGGGTAACGGTCATCTCTTTCAGGTTTCGCTTCTTCCGCTCTTCTGCACAGAAGGGACACCGCACCCTGCCGGTGTCGCCTGAAAAGTCGGGGATCACTTCATCGACCCGTCTTTGTTCCGTTTAAAGCTGCGGTTTTTACTTGGTGGCTCTAGCTTGATACCGTTTTTATTTCTGCCACCTTTCGATAGAGCGACAACGTGTGATACGTCTTTACCTGCCCGGTCTACACCTTTCTTGTCTAACGTTCTCCGAGCCCGTTGACGCTCCATACGAGATTCGTGTTCGCCCCGTTTAACTTGGGTCTTGTACTCTTGTTTGTAGTCTCTCATTCATCACTCCCAGGCTTTCCATACTCTTTGTTGTCTGCCACCTGATCCGCGCCGGGTTTCACTTGTCGGAAAAGCGCGGTTCTCTTTCTCTAGATCAGACAGTCTTCTCCAAACCTGATCCGGGCGCAACCCCGTCCGGGTTGCTAACTCTTCAAACGTCCCCGGACCTTTCTTAAGCTCTGCCTGAATAATATTTTTAAACACGCTGGCGAAAGACTTTGTACTCTCCGCAGCATCCTTGGACGTTTGCGGATCTGTAGTACGTGCTAGGTACAAGATATCTACAGTGTATTTATCAGCGGGATCTTTCATCTGGCAGTCTCTCTTTTGTTAATCAATTAAACCGGCAGCGCCACCCCGTCACTGGTGCTAGCTGCCGACCTTACTACACTACAAAACCCAATAACATCACCAAATTACTTCCAATAGAACCTCACCCGGAGGAAAACCGGGAGTGCAAAAAAGTGTTAAATGCACTTCTTGCGATGCTCTCGTTTGTCTAGGCTAGAACTTTCGTTCCCCGCGCATCTGGCCCCGTGCACACAGGCTGCTTGAGTACCACGCGATTCGCCACGTTTATCCGAATTGGTCGCATCTACCGCATCGAGGGCTGGGTTATGGCCCCGGGTTTGCTACAAAATCATTCCATTGCTTGATCGACAATTTTCCCGTGTTCAATCCCTACTCTGTGTTTAATCTCAACTGCGTAATAGGTGAAGTCTAATTTGCCATGACTTGCCGCCGAGGCTGCAAACTTACGGCAGCTCTCAATGGCAGATTCAAGAGACTCGTGAAGGTATGTGAATTTTGCTGAGTGACCCGACTCAGAACGCATAAACACTGCGTATTTCGGATCAGTGGCTTTGTGCAAATCCTGCACTGCCATTTTGCGGGTTCGTGATGCGCTTTCCAAAGCGATCTTCCTTTCTCTCAGCACCAAAACAAAAACCCTCACGGGGATAGGCTTTAGGCTTGGTTGCCACGACCAAGAAGGCTCGCCCCTTCTCGGCTATGTTGACAAAGCCCGGCCCCGTGAGGGTTCGGTGGTGCTGGCGAGAGCAAATGCCGGATTACCAGCCCGGCAGATGAAACATCCTACAAACAACTTCTACAACTGTCAACACCGTTAGCTAATTTCTAGCTAACCAATCAACACTTAGCTATTACATACATTTTTGTATCTAATGCAAGTCGTTGATTCTTATGTTTAATTCGTTAACTAACGCTTACCCTGTTAGCTAACAACACGGCTGGGGACTGCGGCGGTACACGGTCTTTCGAGGCTCGCCGCCGTTACGTTGTCCAATCCCCATGCGTGTTGTGCCTGTCTTTCCAGGCTGTCTGCTAACTCAAACCCCGGAGACTCTGTGAAGGAGAGGAGTCCGTTAGCTGCCGGTGTTAGCCACCTCCGGCTGGGCAACGACATAATAGCAATAGCGCGAACGCTTTGCAACACCTAGCCGATGAAATTTTACTATCGGATTTAATGCTACGATAGCCACGGTTTCTCCGAGCTTCGCCCCGTCTATCGGGGCTTTTTTTATAGCTCCACCTCTCTCAGCCGCCACTCTTTCCCGTGTTTATCCCAGCCGTGAATCAAGATCCTCCAGCCTGATCTAAGCATCTCGGGATACGCTTCGTTCTCCTCTATCTTGTGGCGGCGGGACGCTATGTTGTCCCGGCTTGTGACCTGCACCGCTACCGTCTCCCCGTTCCCAATACACAACAGGTCGATACAGTTGAACAGGTCATGCCTTCTGCGGGTGAAGGCGTTGTAATACTCCACCGTGGCTACCTGATATCCCCTCGATACCATCTCCGCTTTTGACCTTGGCGTAGGGTTCAACCGTTTCGTTTTCTTAACTTTTGACGCTATCGCTTGCACATCGTCAAAAATAGTGCTATCGTCTGTTTCGTCAACTGTCATAAGGAGTCTCGATGAGGGTAACGAACAACTGGGATGTGCCTGCGCCGCTCGTGACGCTGGCCTCTCGTGAATTCTATAGCAAGGGTTCTAGTCAATACAGTGTCACTGAGCTTCTGGCCCCGCCCAGGGTCAGGCGTTTGCGCGAACAGTTCCAAGACCAGCTAGAGCAGGATGTCACCGACATGATGTGGCAGATGCTCGGCTCTGCTCTACACGTGGTGATGGAGCGCGGAGTCATGCCGGGCTGGATCTCAGAGGAGCGCCTGTTTGCTGATGTCAACGGGGTAACGATTTCAGGGCAGATTGACTTGCAGGAACAAACCCCAAACGGAGTAGTGCTTTACGACTACAAGTTTACCTCTGCCTGGGCGGTGATGAACGAGAAGATCGAGTGGGAAGAACAGTTAAACCTCTACGGGTGGCTGGTCCAGACGGTAAGACAGAAGCAGGTAGCAGGGCTAAAGATCTGTGCGTTGATTCGGGATTGGTCCAGGCACGAAGTCGGGAAGGAAGGCTACCCACCAAAGCAAATCCACCTGATCGACATCCCTTTATGGGATTACGAAACAGCCACTAAATTCGTGCGGGAGAGGTTAGACCTGCACCGGGAGTCAAAAGTGTCTGCTGACTGGGGACACAACCTCCCAGAATGCACCCCGCAAGAACGTTGGCAGTCTGAAACAACTTATGCAGTCAAGCGGGAGGGGAGAAAGACAGCAATCAGGGTTCTGAAAGATTTAACTGAAGCTCAACAACTAGCAGAGAAGGAAAAAGGATATGTCGAAACAAGGCCCGGGGAACCAAAGCGCTGCACCGGAAACTACTGCGGGGTCAACGAGTGGTGCTCTCAGCATCGAGCATCGCTTGCTGAAGCTGAACGTCAATGACCACACCGAAAAGAAACAGAACCTAACGTACCTAAGCTGGGCGTGGGCGTGGCAACAGGCTTTGCTGGCTGACCCCAACGCTACGTTTAAGGTTCACACGTTCTCTACAGCAAAAGACGGCGCGTCACCTGTTATGGAAATCAACGGCACAGGGATGGTGTGGGTTGATGTGACGTTAAACGGTAAGACCCGTACAGGGTTTTTGCCTGTCATGGATCACCGTAATAAGCCAATCCTTGCCCCGGATGCGTTCCAGGTGAACACCGCAATCATGCGCTGTATGACCAAGACGTTAGCTCTGTTCGGGCTTGGCTTGTACATCTACGCAGGCGAAGACCTTCCCTACGATGAAGAAGTAGCAGAGGAACAAGCGGTTAAACCTGACGCAAATCTCATGTTCTTTGCGGAGAAGATGATGCAGATGGTCACCATCGCAGAGACATCTACCCAGCTACGAGAGTTCTGGAAGGCCAACCAATCTGGTCTGGACAATCTTAAGGTCAAGATTCCGGATGAGTTCCAGAAAGTCTTAGCCCGGTTCAAGGAAGCTCAGGCAGCAATGAAAGCAGTGGAGGCTGCAAATGAATGACAAGTACCGCTCACACACGATATCTGTTCCAACCGATGTCATGAAGTTGGTTCAGGAAGTTCAGAAAGAGTTGGAAGAAAAGTTCGGGGTGAAGTTCTCTTACCCCCAGGTGATCTCTTATTTGGTTAAACACAGGAGCAAATGATGGCTTTTGAACATAAGAAAGACTCAGGCCGGTTGATGGCGTCTTCGTCTAAGAAACATGAGAAGTCACCTGACTACTGGGGCGAGATCGCAATTGATGTGACTGATCTCACCAAGGTAGAGAGGCAGGGCAATCTGTTGGTGTTTAGGTTAAACGGCTGGAAGCGCAAGAACCAAGCTGGCGCTACTTACCTGAGCCTGTCGGTAGATCGCTATGTCGATGGCCGGGCTAAGCCGGTCAAGAAGAAGAGTGACTTTGACGATGACATTTTTGAGTGAACTCCATGGATACGCTGCAATTTGAGGGCCAGAAGGTTGCGCTTAAACAGGACAGAACGGGGTTTGTTTTAACTTTGTCTATCCATCCAGATGAAGCCCCGGAAGAACTACTTCGGGATTTCGTTGGCGCTCGGTACATGGTGGTGATGGTGAGAATTCAGGACGACGAATTACCTACACCTTACAAGAACCGAGTAACCAAAGCCGCAAC
>Ga0194116_10008942_pt1 | contig 10046 bp, 19 predicted proteins | sample TA2MahsurfametaG_4_FD_148617 | JGI IMG/M metagenome (GOLD analysis project Ga0194116, IMG submission 148617) | Freshwater microbial communities from Lake Tanganyika, Tanzania - TA2015008 Mahale S9 surface | ecosystem: Environmental > Aquatic > Freshwater > Lake | place: Tanzania: Lake... | reverse complement strand
CCTTGGCGACTTGTTTCCAATCTATTTCTTTCTTAGGGTAGATACCACAAACGATGTCTCGATCTGCCGCCATGAGTTGTGCCACCGCCATACCATCAAAGGATATGTCAGCGTCAATAAACATCAGATAGTCAAAATCTTTCTCCAAGAAGATTCGCACTAACTCGTTGCGGCCCCGGGTGATCAAACTCTCGTTGGTAATCTGTGCCCAATAGACCGGCACACCGACTTTTCGCATCTTGTTTAAAGTACCCAACAGACCCGAAACATAGTGACCCGAGCATAAGCCACCGTACATCGGAGTGGCAATCATTATGCTAGGGCGTTTGTCTCCGTCTTTAACTTGAATATTTTTAACTTCACCCTCGGGGTACATAGGTTTTTCTTCCCAATCAGTCATTTTATTTTCCTTACGATAAGTTGATACCCAGTAAAAGCAATCACTAATTCGTTTTCAAACAGACAAGTAAAAACATCTATTGCAAACTTGGGACGATTGAGTAAAGTAAACCCCGGCGGTTTCCATGCGTAGTCATCGAATACCATGAACCCGTTATGCTTTAACAGCGGCCAGGCCATGCAAGCATCTGTTAAAACATCTTTAGCCAAGTGCGATCCATCAATGTAGATGAAGTCAAATTTATAGTGTTGCTCATGGGCAAGTAATCCAAGGGCTTTAATCGACGTACTCTTTTCTTTTATGACACTTCGATTGGGGAATTTTTCTTTAACTGTAAATATGTTTTTGTCAAACCTTAATTCAGCACCATCCATTTCATTGTTAACATGTTCGGCTCCACCCTCCCATGTGTCAATACACACAATGTCACCGCCGTCTTCCATCATGTTCTCAACGATCCATACAGCAGACATCCCCTCAAACGACCCGATCTCTAAAAAACTTTTACGCTCAGGCAGATGCGGGATTAACTGCTTCCATACATCAGGAGCCCAGTTAAACCAATCTTTTGTAAACTGATATTCGCTCATTACTTCTCCTAAGTTATTAACCTAAACTGCCCGACCATTCCGCGCCCGACCGTATCTCTCATTTCCCCGCCTGTTCACACCGTGCCTTAACTGCCATAACGTACCAAACCAGACCATGCCAATTAAACCGTTAAGATCCCAACCCAACCGCGCCGCTGTCTGCACCACCTAGACTGCCTTACCCGACCCCACCTCTCCTCGCCGTTCTCTATCGGACCCCGCCGTAGCAAACCTGCCAAACCTCAACTGACCTGACTGATCCAAAACTCGCCAGACCTATCCGCGACTGCCTCAACTAACTTCACCTCACAACTACGGAACTCACCTATCCAGAACTGCCATACCAAACCACTCCCGGCTCAACCGAACCCATCCCGTCCGTTCCCCACCCTAACTGCCCTACCAAAACGTACCATGCCAAACCATAACGCACCGCACAATGCCAGTCCGGACCCAACCTGCCTTACCAAATCCGACCCCACCACGTTACACCTGTACTCGCCACAACTGCCAAGAACCACCATACTGCACCCTGTCGTAACAAACCTAACCCGAACTGCCATACCAAACCAGTCGCCACCATTTAGCACCTTGCCCCGCCAGTCATCGCCACGCCTGCCGCGCCTCATCCAACCTTTACGAACCTAACCCAAACTGCCGTGCGGGGGGCCGAAGCCCCCCTCCTAATTACGCTTTAACTTCTTGCTTAAAACGCTCAACATCAGCAATCAAAGCATCAACGTCATCCTCCATACCCAACGCCTCGGCATGGGTTCGTGCTCGTTGCAGATAAGAAGCCGCTCGTGAAAACTCCATCACGATAGATTCTCTTGCTAAGTCTGAGTTTGATCTAAGTTTGTTGATTGACACATAACCCTGCTCTGTCGCATCGGCCTCGGGATCACGCACGTAAAATACAGTGCTAACCGATTTGTGCTCAGTCGTGATAACAACTCGTACAGAAGTTATTACTTGACGGGCTTGTTCGATCCGATACTTATGCCCTGCAACGCCGTCGTTCCACTCAAACAACTCATGCAGTGGACTGTCAGGGTTCTGAGCATCTTCTACAACTAAGTCAGGGGTTAGTCTCCCATCGTTGGCGGAAGCAATCTCAGCCAACCGCTTCTCTACAACTTCTTTATCTTTGATAATCTTCATGCTACCACCTTAAACCCACGCCGCTTGGTCTCAGACTCAAACCATGACAGCAACTCTTCGGTCTCCTGATCGTAATACTCAGGATCTTTCATCGCTTCAACCTGTGCTTTGCGACCCATTGTTTTAGTGATACGCACAAAATCAGGATCATCGGCACTAACTAACTTAAAGCAACCAAAGTTACCCGACCCTTTCTCTTGACGCCAATCACCAACGCCGGACACCATACCACCAGCCGCTAACAAGTTAGCCACTGATTGTTCCTTTAACAAAGGCATCGTGAACTCAACTGTCAGTCGGCAGGCCCACTCCGGCATCACTGCCCGGGTTCTTACATCCGGTGTGCGATTGATGTCGGCACTGCGAGTTACCGCGCACATCACTTCAGGGATACCGTAAATCTCAATGTGTTGACCTTCCACATACACATGCTTCTTAATTTGTGTACGTGCGACTCCCGGCATATCCAGCGCCGCTGTCATCATCGTGCCTTTAAATGCAGTAGGTAGGATTGAGATCAAGGTGTTTGCTTTATCGTCAGGGATTGTATAAGGCGAATCTCTGAACTCTTGCATCGGGTTGTGTTTCATAGTCACTGCTTTCTCAGCCGCGTTCTTACGGCCCTTTGGAAACAACAACTCCTGTAAAACTTTTTGGCTCATCCGATTGTGGATAAGCGGTGTAGTACCAAGAACGCAGAAATCCATCTTGCCACGTGTCTGCTCAAAAATAATAATCTCACCTGTTGACGCTGTTGCTTTAGCCATGTTCACTCTCCATGAAGTTAATTAAAACGGTGCTTTCTCTAATGATTCCAACAACTTTACTTTTACTGTACGGTTCTTTTTGTTTAGAAATTTTTGTATTGCCCTCCTTTCTTCTTCAGTTTTAAAAGGCCATGCGAGTCGGATATTATCCATATCAATGCCCTCGCACGTTTCTTCAACTTGTTTCTGTACGTCTTTACCGACCAACTGGTCAACCATCCACTGCGTTACATCGGTCACGTTTGATCTCCTCACTAATTTGTTTTACTTCTTCATTCGTTAAATAAATGTAATAGATCGAACCAAACATACGCCTGCCGATCCCATTTAACTTTGCGCCAACATCACAAATTTTTAGTAACGCGATACGTTCAGCAATCAACTTGGGCGTGGGTGGTATCTCGGCATCCAACTCTCCAAAGATACTCCCCAAACGCCCTGTCCCATCAGCATTGATCTCTGCACGTACTGTTACTTTTGTTGTCGATTTCATCATGCCAATTATAACTACGCTTTGGGACTAGAATCAAGTGGTATGAGAACGAAATACTCGCTAGTGGAAACCCGAACACCAACGTCCGGCAGTCTTTCACCATCGCTTAACATCTTTAGCATGCCAACATTCATAGCGATTTCCTCGGGTAATTGTTCAAACGATTCATAAACTTTTGAGCCGTGAAAGGCATCGTTGAAGTCGTTTCCATCCACATCCTGCACAGACACCACCACCCGACCATGATCTATGAACAGCACGTGATGCTTACGGACATACTTTTTTCTACGGGCTTGATGTAACTCATACAAATCAATTCCCTCATCAGCGAGCTTTTGGAAAGCTGGTGTAATGAACGTAATCCCCATGTCACGCAGTCTCTTAACTTCTTCATACATAGTTTTAAAACTTGTGGCATCGTTAATAATCCCTCCGTATCTACCACCCTCCCCACGCCATTCTCGAATTGCTAGGATGGCTGCTTTGTCGCTTCGCGCCATAACTTCTCGGTATTCAAACGGCGTAATGTGATCGGTTGCTAACTTCAAAGCCTTGGCTGAGTCTTTGGTCTTCTTACGCCTGCGGTCAGAGTTACCGCTTCTGAACTTTTGATTCTCAATAGTCCGAGACTGCACGGTCCATTCCTGTTCCTTCTCGCTCCAAGTCACCGAACCCACGAACTCATCTATCTGCGGGAACCGGGGATCCTTGAACGCAACCTGTGTGTACCTAGCAACATCATGGGAATACTGCACTGCAAAATTACCAATTACCTCAAAGTTTGGGGCTCGGGCCTTGCGAATGAACTGCCTGATGAAGTCCTGAATCTCAGGCAAGAACTCTTCGATAGGGGTCTTGAATTGCATTTCACTCTCCTTTTGTTTTTACAATGATTTCAAAGCCATCAGCGATGCGGTTTACCTCAACTTCTTTACTGATAATCTTATCCATCATGTATGCCATAGTTTTAACTCCACGTAGTAACTTGTAATTGCGATAATGCAACCACATGATCCACGTGCCCATCAACGCAAACAAACCTGCGTACTCCATAACACCTCCTTAGAAATTGAAAGCAGACAGGATGTCGTCCACTTTCTTCTTAACCGAATGACGCACCGTGTCGGATTCGCGGATAGACTTGGGATCTACACCAGCAATCACAGATTCCAAATCCTTACGGGCCTTCTCAAGTTTGGGATCATTCGTTACGTTAAGCCTAGTCAACAAGCCGCACAGATCCACAGCATTAGTAATTAGTGAATCACGGAAGATCTGCGTCCGACTCTCTTCGCCATCTTTGTTGACTCGGGGTTGTGCGGCATCCGCTAGTTTGGTACTCATGTGAGATAACACCTCGTGCAGACGGCCCCACAATTCTCCCATCGCTTCCTGTAACTTGTTATTGAAATGATCTTCGTACTGCCGGGCCAGATCTCGCTTCACATCTTCTCCGGCTTGAATACGGAAATCGTCTGCAGTCGGGAGCGGAGTGATTGCGTAACGGAACTTGAACTTTTGCCGTAATTCCTCCGCATCGGGATACTCTGCGCGATCAAAAAGCGCACCAAGTTGGAAGGCGGCGGCTGATACCAGTTGCGGATACTCCTGCAGGAAGTCCCCCACGGCTGTATTGAACTGTTGCTCAAAGGAGTTAAGGGATGTCTTGTAGTCAAAGAAGTTAGCCATAGGTAGCAGACGTGAGCCACCGTCAGACCAACAGATCGTTTGATCGTAGTGCCATGTGCGTATCGTACCAACAAGTTTCTGTAACTCTTCAAGTTTCCGCGTACCTGCTAACAGGTGCTTGTGATAGTTACCCGCCCGAGACTTCGTACCCTTGGCAGAGTCGATCTCCTCGGATACTTTCTTGTCCAGTTTGCGTCCAGTCCACACGCTGATATTCAGATCAATCAGCAGGCAGTCGGATAAGTCCATCAACACAGAGTCATTTTGCACGTTCATTTCACTCTCCTTAAGTTATTTAAATTTACTGCTCGTTGCTACTACCATTCCTCAAGTCAGACTTGAGGTATTCTTTACACAACCACATGATGAACTGCGAGTAGTTAAGATCTATCCCCGTTCGTTCTGCATGTAGTTTCTTTGCATCATCCACTGCCGCTCTCGCGTCAACGCGGATCAATAACGCTTTGTACCCCGGACTTGTGCTCATATTAATCTCCTATAAAAACGGTTAGTCCAACATCGGATTGCTTGCGCTTGGTAGTCACGCCCCACAGCATGGGCGCAGTCCAGTGCGTACCCCAGTTATCTACGTACCCATCGGTCAGCATGACGATTGCTTCAGGCTCTAACTTCTTAGCACGTATGTAGTCGCTAACACACTGAGGGCTAGTGCCACCGCCACCCGCAGGCTTAGTCGATGTGAGCAAAGACTCAAACGCATCACGGTCATACACCTCATGCCGACACACCGATGTGTCCCAGTAAATTAAGTCGATACCTTCAGGCACTACGGTTTTGCAGATTTCACGCACTTGTGACAAGAAATTACCAATTACCTTCTCGTCGATTGACCCAGACGTATCTATCGCAACCACCAGTCGACCCATAGACTCACCGATCACAGACGGGAGATACACATCCCGATCTATCCACCGCCTGTTTGGCCTGCGGTATGTGGACATCTCACGCTCGGCACAAAACGTTGTGATGAAGTCCCGCAACACCTCGCGCCAATCTACCTTGGTCTCAAGTAACTCAGTGATCTCACGTGGCATGCCCCCTTTCATTTTCCCGGCAAGCAACGCACCTTGTCGCAAGGCTTGATCAATCTGATTGCTGATTTCCTCGCGTTCTTTTGTTGACATCTCTTGGGCCTCATCCCACCCATGTTCGTCAAGGCCACCGCTCTCTTGCGCTTCTGCACCATCATCGCCTGAACCCGAACCATTTCCTCCTCCTTTACCATCGCCAAATGTTTGCAACATACGGAACACAGTACCCGCATCCATGCCACGATACTGCTCGTCAAGACAACCACCCTCGGGCAGACGAACATCTTTACCGTCAGGGTCAGAGTCGTGAATCATCAGGTTAATGACGAAATCACAGGCCATGTTTGCTAGTCGCTTGTCCTGTTTGTAAAGATCTAGCCACGTAGTCAGATGACGAAACGCTTTGTGCAGATTCTCATGCAGTATGAGACCCCGCAACTCCTCATCCTTTAACGTCTCAATAAATGCACGCCCATACTTGGTGTTGAAGCCATCCGTGTAAGCAGTCGGACAACCATCATCAAGCACAGCAGTCGTGCCCGTCATAAACAAGCCGGAATACAGACAATACTTCGGCTCGTTCATCAACCAAATGTGTGCTTTCTGCACACGCTGTTCAGCAGATAAAGCCATGATTTTTATACCTCCCCATCGTCATAAGTTACTGTCGTAGACACATCCACTCTAGTCCGTAAGAAACTATGAATTTCTCTTATTTCTTCGTCGTCTAGCAACTCCTCTCTAAAACTAAACGATGGGCCAATGTTGTTAAAGGGGGGTTCCCACTTCACTGCCAAATGTTTACCCCTCCAAGGCAGAATGAATACCACCTCGGACCCATACTGCTTCATAACTTCCAATTTAACTTCACTCATTTTACTTCCTCCTCCCAATCTTGTTTCCAAATAGATATGTTTTCCAAGTGCGCCGCAAATAATTTAGCGGCTTCGATGTCTGACAAACAAACAGAAATACGTTCGTTCCGTTCTTCATAGGCAAACCATGATTTAACTTGGCCTAACCTGAGCACTGGCCGAGTTACGGGAACTAGGTTTCTTTCAAAGCGAACTTCTACTCTTCTCTTTGTGCCCCACAATTGGCTCGCTTTATACTCAGTAATTTTCCCTACTTGTATGTGTCTGCCATACCTGCCTCTTCTAAAAATTTCAAACTCTTGCCCTACATAATCAGACTCAGATGTAGTCTTTTTTGGCTTGACGATGAACTTACTCATGGTCACTCTCCTATAAGTAAAAACTCAAGTCAGACTTGAGGATTAAAAAGCCCACTGATTATCAGACGCCCACTTCTTGAACTTGGCATTACCTACCAAGATCTTCTGCTTTGCCTCAGACTTGATACCCGACTTGGCAAACAGTGCTTGCCACTCCATATCCATCCGCTTGAGATAGTCCAGCCACGGATCGACAGACTTGGCATCCACTCGGCTCAGTGCAGAGAACACCAGCAAACACTTAGCAATAGTGTCAGTAGGTCCGGGCAACTTCGCACCCATCGGGTCAGCCACGATAGATTCCCATGTCGGCAACTTGTCCACCACGGTAAAGAAAGACTCCATATCCCGTGCCGCTTTCTCACCGATAGTCCCGGCGAGGAGGGAGATAGTAGTCGTGTGGCCCAACTTGTCCCGGCGCTTGGCTATGTGGCTCGCCTTCTCTAAAGATCTTGGTGTGACGAACGACGTTTGACCGGCTCGAGTCGGGTTGAAGATGTACTCGTTATCCTTCTGCGCCGGATCGGTATAAGACTCAAGGCACTGCGGATTACCCTTGACCCACGCAATAACTTCGGGAGCGATATCATTCTCAATAGCCCACGCACCCCACGAATCAGCATCCACCGACCCATCAGCATTAAAGCCTGCGTGCGGTTTGCGTATCGTAGTGAAGCAGACACGGTTACGGGCATGGGCCTCAAAGGTATCACCCACCGAATCGCTTGCCATGTTAGTCGTGCCAAAGATCTTAGACCCAACAGGCACATACTCATCACCAATGCGACCCTCGTTCATCAAGGTAAGCAATACGTTCTTAACGGTCTTCATCGCCTTGCCGATCTCGTCCAGCATGATGATGACGGGCTTGCCGGATTGGAACTTGAACCGTGCGTTCGGAGCGAACCTAGTAACACGTTTACCGTTCTCCTCCACCGTGTAGGGCAGGGCAAAGTCACCCAAGTCAAGCAAGGTGCAGTCAATATAGGCAATCTCATGCTCGGGGTAACGCTTTGCCAAGACTTTCAGCATCGCAGACTTACCAATCCCCGGCTCACCTTGCCCAATGATTGTGACCTCGTGACCCACCTCACCGATAGCATCGGCGAACTCAAGCAACGACAACTTACTGCTCAGGCTAACTGTAGCCATTTCACTCTCCTTATAATTAAAAACTCAAGTCAGACTTGAGGATTCACTTCATACAACCACTACGTAATACCACTATTATACACTACTATTTACTTCAGCGCAAGCCCCCACCTTGCAGTCAATCTCCTCCGGCTTACACGCAAAGTAATATTTGCGCTCACACATTGATGTGACAAACACCAACTTGTCAGTGATTGATTCAATGTAATGCGGCCGACCCATGAACTTGACGGGATCACCGACTACAACTTCCCGCCCATCAGTCACTCTAAATAACTTCATCTCGTTGCTCCTTTTTATTTGTGACGCATCAAGCCTGCCCTCAAACCACTTAAACAACTTGCTCTCCAAGTCCTGATTCAAAAACCCATCGCTCATCACTCACCTCTTTTCTTTTTCTGTTTAGTTTCTTTACGGATGTCGTAATACAGCACCAGCCCGACACCTACCAGCACAACAATTGCAAACCACGCCACGCTTTGGGCGGCTTCATGGGGTGTCATGTTTTCACTCTCCTCATTTAAGTAATAACCAAAGCGGAGCGGCCACAAAGGCATGACCGCCACCAAATAACATGTAGTCCACATTGCCTGACATCAGGCCGTAGGCGAACACGGCAAACCCCAACGAGAACTTAAAAAATACTAGCGAATAGAAAAAGACTTCGGCTCTCATCGCACTAACCCTCCTTTGTTGTTGATTCCCCTCAAGTCAGACTTGAGATTCACCTTCATGTAATTGCTCTTGTGGAGTGGCACGACTGTCCAACTGCTCCTCTCCTGTCTAGCCGACTCTTCACCACAGAACACACATAAAGAAGTTAATAGTCCACGCTCAGGTGGCTCAATATCTGAGCCACAATCACGACAATGAACCCATCTCGTAGCCATATCACACTCCTCTCACAAAACAATCAATAAAATGCACTTGGTCTCTGGTGCTCAGGGTTTCCCAACTTGGCTTGACGAACTCGATCTCGTAGTCAAACGAATCTCTACGCCACGACTTCTTACGACGAACCTGTACTTTTGGGATTGCTTTTACTTGGGGTTTGATTGCCTGCAACTGCTCGGCTAGGGTTTTAGTAGCCATGTTCACTCTCCTTAGTTTGTTTTCAGGTTTTTACTTGCGTCCATTCGATTGTTTTTAGTGCTCTGAGCCTAGACTTGGTAGTCCGTGTGGGCCATCTTGCAAGGGTTTCTTTGTTGATCTCTACAACCCCATCTACTACATCTGCTATGTGGTTATCAAAGAGATACACCCGTACTTCTGTTGGGTGAGATTCAACCCGTGTGTTGTCTTTAGTCCAGTTTTTACGACCAAGCACCGCCTGCACCATCTCCACTTCGATTACTCGCATATCACTCTCCTTAGTTTGTTAAGACACGAAAAGAAACAGACTCATAAAATCTCAAGTCTGACTTGAGAAAACCTATCTAATATGAATCTGCTTCTCGCCGTGTCCGGCGTTTGACCCCTCTGCTAATCGCAGTCCTGTGTGGTGTTCG
>Ga0194116_10008941_pt1 | contig 10047 bp, 11 predicted proteins | sample TA2MahsurfametaG_4_FD_148617 | JGI IMG/M metagenome (GOLD analysis project Ga0194116, IMG submission 148617) | Freshwater microbial communities from Lake Tanganyika, Tanzania - TA2015008 Mahale S9 surface | ecosystem: Environmental > Aquatic > Freshwater > Lake | place: Tanzania: Lake... | reverse complement strand
AAATTTTATTATAAGTGTCATTATATTGTTAGGTGTAAAATTTCTACATCAATTTTAACAAATTTTATAGCGTCCCAATTTTATTTGATTCACCGTGGTCTTTCTTGGCCTATTAGCTACCACATTTAATTAAATTCTTGTTCTGATGAAGTTGCTATTTATTGGGATGGGATCAATCGGTAAAAGACATCTGAAAAATTGTTTAGCACTGGGGTATTCCGATGCTTATATATTTTCGAACTCATTTGCAGATTATACGCTTATATCACAAGAGCGATGTTTCAAAGACCTGCATCAAGCTTTATCTGCTCATATTTATGATTTGGTTTTTATCAATACTCCTACCTCAACTCATATCGATATTTTAAATGAGTTAGTTGGTACTCCTCATAAGTGTATTTATATGGAGAAGCCAGTTTCTCATAGTATTGAAGGCATTAGATTGGAGACTTTTAGTTCTTTTAAAAAGAAAGATGCCATGGTAGTTGGCTATGACTTAAGGTTTGATCCGGGGCTTACTAAATCTATCGAATGGATTGAAGAAGGACTAATAGGAGAAGCGCTCACCTTTAATGCCTTTGTTGGGAGTTATCTGCCTGATTGGAGACCGAATATTGATTACAGGCAAAGTATGAGTGCCAAAAAAATGTCCGGTGGGGGCGTTATGCTAGATCTCGCTCATGAATTTGATTACTTGTATTATCTGTTTGGGGATGTGAAACGTTTATCCTGTTTTTATCAAAAAACAGGAGCATTAGAAATTGAAACAGAAGATGTAGCTCATGTAATTGTTGAATTTAAGTCAGGAGTTTCCGGAGCACTATCATTGGATTATCTGCAGCGTGAATACACAAGGTATTGTCGGGTAACGGGTTCCGCAGGTAGTATATTATGGGACTATGCCTCTAATAAAGTAACCCTTTTTAAAGGGAATCATGTACGTGAGGTATTTGACTACAACCACTTTTCTCGTGATGATAGATTTAAAGCTGTACTAGGATCTGTTTTAAACAGAACTTTTGCAGATAAGAGATTAGTAGGCTTTGAGGATGCTTTATATAGTTTGAATATGATTTTGAAAGCAAAACAATCAAGTGAAACCAATTCTGTAATTCTATTTTAATATGATCTTAGGAAGTATTTGTTGTCGTGGTGGGTCAAAAGGAGTGCCGGGAAAAAATATAAAACCCCTGTTAGGTAAACCTCTTATTGAATATACTATTGAAACAGGGTTGAGAAGTACATTAATTGATGAGTTAATTGTGTCTACAGATTCGGAGAGTATTGCTGCAATTGCTAGATCGTCTGGAGCAGTTGTTCCGTTTATACGTCCTGCAGAACTCGCAACTGATACTGCCAATAAATGGGATGTTTTTAAACATCTTTGTGAATCATGGGAGTCAATAAATAATAAGATGATCGATTATCTTGTAGACTTGGATGTTACAGTACCTTTAAAAACTGAACACGATATTGATGAAGCTATCCGAATGGCATTATCTTATCCTGATACAGACGTAGTGATTACAGGGTATGATCCGGAAAGAAATCCATACTTTAATATGATGGAACTGACAGATGATGGGACTTACCAGATTGTAAAAAAAACAACTAAACCTATTGTTCGTAGGCAAGACGCGCCCAAAATATATAGCCTGACACCTGCAGCTTTTGTTATCAAGCGAAGTGCTATTTTTAATCTGACCCATTGGTCACAAGGCATGTGTCGTGTTTATCCAATGGATAGATATAGAGCCATTGATATTGATACTGAATTCGATTTTGAGTTGGTAGAATTTATCATGAAAAAAAATAAACTATGAATACTAAGGATCTATTTGATCTAAGTGGCAGGGTTGCAATTGTAACTGGTGGTGCTGGACTATTAGGGTCCGAACATGCCATAGCTTTAGCCGATCATGGGGCGATTGTCTACTTGGCGGATATAAATGAGCAAAAGTGCATAGAAATTGTAACTGATATTCAGTCAAACGGATATAATAATATACATGCTCAAAAGTTAGATGTTACCGATAAAAATTCATGGAATTCATTACTTCACCATGTTTTAAATATTCATGGGCGTATTGATATATTAATAAATAATGCCGCGTATACCAATCAAAGTAAATCCATTGCTTTTGAGGCTGGATTCGAGAATTACCCAATTGAAGAATGGAATGCTATGATGAATGTAAATCTTACTAGTATGTTTTTAGGATGTCAGGTCATAGGAGGAGCTATGGTTAAGAAAGGGATGGGCTCAATAATAAATGTATCTTCCCTTTATGGTGTAGTAAGTCCGAATCATGGAATTTATCCTGGTACTGGAATATTTCAACCCGTTGCATATACTGTAAGTAAGCATGGTGTGGTAGCATTCACTAAATATTTGGCTACATTATGGGCTTCCAAAGGGGTAAAGGTAAATGCATTAACCCCTGGAGGGGTATTTAATAATCATACAAGCCCATTTTTAGAACGTTTCTCAAATATTAATCCGTCAGGTAGGATGGGCCGTAGGGATGAACTGCGCGGAGCCGTAATTTATTTAGCATCGGACGCCAGTAGTTATACAGTAGGGCATAATTTAATTGTTGACGGGGGATGGACTGTCGTTTAAAAATTTGATAAAATAAATTATATGAAAAGTAAGATACTTGTTACTGGAGCCGCTGGATTTATTGGATTTCATTTAGTCTCTAAACTTTTATCAGTAGGTAAATACGAAATTATCGGATTAGATAACTTGAATGCATACTATGATGTTAACTTGAAATTTAGAAGATTGGAGGAACATGGAATTGATGCGAAACATTTAAATGAAAACAAAATAATAGCTTCTTTGAAATTTGATAATTATAAATTTATCAAGTCAGATATAGCAAATAATGAATTCATAGTAAATTTGTTTATCGATGAAAAATTTGATTACGTCATAAATTTGGCTGCACAAGCTGGTGTAAGATATAGTATTGAAAATCCTCGAGCTTATACCCACTCTAACATAGATGGTTTTCTAAATATTTTAGAGGGATGTAGAATTTCTAATGTAAAACATTTGTTGTTTGCAAGTACCTCTAGCGTCTATGGGCTGAATTCTAAATTACCCTTTTCAGAGAAGCACCCTGCTCAGCATCCAATTTCTTTATATTCAGCGACAAAGAAAGCAAACGAATTAATGGCGCACACGTATTCTCATTTGTTTAAGTTACCTACAACAGGTATGAGATTTTTTACGGTTTATGGTCCATGGGGCCGACCGGATATGGCGTTATTTCTTTTGGCAGATGCCATTGTAGAAGGTAAAATATTTCGCGTTTTTAACAATGGAGAAATGACTAGAGATTTTACTTACGTAGATGATATAGTTGAAGCAGTATCTCGGTTAATTCCTAAGCCACCGCAATATGATGAGGATTGGACGGGTATCGAACCAACTGGAGAAAGTAGTAGCGCTCCCTTTAAGGTTTTTAATATTGGAAATGGCGAGCCGGTACAACTAATGGATTGCATTAAGGTAATGGAAGAGTGTTTAGGCTTAAAATCCAATTTGGTTTTTACTGAAATGCAAGCGGGGGATGTTCCGGCAACAACTGCAGATATTAGCTTACTAGAAGATTACATTGATTTTAGGCCAAAAACAAAAGTTAAGGAAGGAGTTGAAAAATTTATTGAATGGTATAAGTCGTTTTTTATAGTTGATTAATTTCACTTTTGAAAATTCATTCTTTATTTTTCGGGAATAGTAGAATTAAAAATGAGAATTACTACTGTGTGACGTCTTTAGTATCGATTTTATGTTCGGTGAAAATGTTGTTTTAGATTAGAAGAATTGCTAGATAAACATTTATTAATATTACAAGTGCAATACACCTAATAATTTGCATTTTTTAAATTAGCCCATTTTAGAGATTACGTTCTCTGTAGAATTTCTAGAAAATTCTTGATTTTTTATTTTATCACTGCTGTCCAAATCGTGTAGCCATTTGTAATCAGTGTCCTCAATCAAAAACAACCAGGCTACCCGATAGGAAATGGCCAAGTCTGGTCATTTTGCTATCGTGAACCTTGCCGTCTGTGATGCTTGCAAAGTGCAGGATACCGCCCTAATATTCCAGCTTCATATGGAACTTAACGGCTCCCTTGCTCTGCCGGAACTTGGCCCACTCAAATACCTTTGCATACAGTCAAATGACCGGAGCATCCATCAAAAACACTTGTCGGGTCATCATTTCAAGTTTCTCGATTGAAAGCCCACGTGCTTTCCTAAATGATCGATGACTTCACAAAAGAACTTTTCAAATTATCGATCATACCAGTGTTTGTTGATTTAAGAGGCCAACGATTTACTCGGAGCTAGTTTGCAATTATGGTGATTTATATTGCCCACTATTGACATTAATCCATTGCTGATGTCTCTACACGAAGCCACATTGTTCAAGTGGTAAAAAAGCATAGTTGCCAAGTGCGTCCATGAATCGATGCTATGTTTGTTTGATTCGAGTTCATCTGCCAATTTCAAGAACTTTTCTAGTGGCAGCAATTGAATCATTTTGGAAAATTGAGTTATTTTTGTAATATGCCTTTGCTTTAGTTGTAGTTAATAGAGGATAGGACATTGGTCCTATTTTCGCCAAGGGTTAAAAATTTAATTTGGACAGATGTGGTATTTTATAATAATTTAAATGAAAAACAAAATAGTTTTAATAACAGGCGGAACAGGCTCCTTAGGTAGGGCTTTAACATTGCATATTCTTAATTATTATAGCGATGTAAAAAAGTTAATAATTTTCTCCCGCGATGAACAGAAGCAACATGAGATGTCTCAGGTTTTTCCTGTTTCGATTTACCCGCAGATAAGATATTTATTGGGTGACGTACGGGATGAGGAAAGGTTGATACGGGCATTTCAGGATGTTGATATTGTCATACATGCTGCTGCAATGAAGCATGTACATTTAGCAGAATATAATCCTGATGAGTGTATAAAAACCAATATTGGGGGCGCTCAGAATGTCATAAATGCCGCATTGCAAACGAGAGTATCTCAAGTAGTAGCACTCTCAACTGATAAAGCATGCGCCCCTATAAATCTTTATGGAGCTACGAAATTAACGTCTGATAAATTATTTGTAGCGGCAAATAACATTAAAGGGTCAAATCCTATTAAATTCTCTGTTGTTCGTTATGGCAATGTAATGGGTTCAAATGGATCTGTAATCCCTTATTTCCTTAAGAAACGCGAAACTGGTGTACTTCCGATTACTGATACTAGAATGACACGTTTTAATATTACTCTGCAAGGCGGTGTTGACATGGTGATGCATGCAATAGAACATGCATGGGGTGGTGAAATATTTATTCCCAAAATTCCATCTTACAGGATTACGGATGTTGCTACTGCTGTCGATCCAAATTGCAAGCAAGTTGTTGTAGGTATTCGACCTGGTGAAAAAGTACATGAAGAAATGATAACATCTTCTGACGCTTTTTATACTTATGATTTGGGAAAGTATTATACTATTTTGCCTGCAGTAACTAAATTTGATTTAAAAGAGTACATTGTTCATTTTTCTGCAAAAAAAGTTCCAGAAGGCTTTAGTTATAATTCCGAAACCAATTCTTATTGGGAATCGGTTGACGGATTGCGTATTCTTATCAAGGAGCATGTAGATCGTGATTTCAACATAAATGATTTAGTTGGATGAGAGATAAATTGAGTTGATGTTTTCGTTACGATGTTTATTATTTTGAAAAAGAGGATGTTTAGAAATTTTGACTTATGTGCAAGTTATTGCTCACGAAAGATTGTTAAAAGATAAGGTGCTTAATTGATTTAAACGAATGCAGTTCAACTTAGTTATTTTTTATTTCCATTGAAAGTCCTAGTTAAAAAAATTCTTTTGTCGGGTTCAACCGGGATGTTAGGCCAATCACTTTTGGCCGAGATTTTAAAGAAGAAAGTCTATGAAGTATATGTTATTTCTCATTCAAAGTCAATTCCTGTTACAAATGCAACTCGTTTGACTTTAAAAGATGTTGAAAACTTTAAGTTTTATGCCTTTTTTCATTGTGCGGCTGAAGTAAATGTAAATTTGTGTGAGCTTGATTTTGAACATGCAATCAATGTTAATTCTAAGTACACAAAATTGTTATTTGAAAAGGTTCGGTCAGAGTTCAGTTTTTATATTTCAACAGACTCAGTTTATGGCGGAGATAAAGGCAATTACAACGAAATGAGCGATGTTGCACCTGTTAATAATTATGCTAAAAGTAAATTATTAGGAGAGTTATTTGCGTCAATTTATACAACAAATCTGTATATTATTCGCACAAATATTTTTGGCGATAAATCAAGAAATAATTCCTCCTTGTTTGAGTGGGCTAAAAGGGAATTATTAATGGGAAATTCGATACACGGATTCACTAATGTGCTTTTTAATCCACTTTCAGTTAGTCATTTATCGTTTATTTTGTTGACTATGTTAGAAGTTAAACCTAGTTTCGGTGTATATAATATTGGATGTGATAGCCATATGTCAAAATTTGATTTTTTACTCAAGGTTGCCGAGTTTTTTGGTTCAAATACCAGTTTGGTAATTCCTGCTAAATTTGAGGCATGTCAGGTTGTCGCAGCAAGGCCACTAGATACAACGATGGATTGCAATAAAATTAAGAAAAGTTTATATAATTTGGATTTATCCTTTCAAACGAGTTTAGTTTTGTTAAAAATGTATAAGAATGAACAAAATTAAGATTGGTAATCGTTGGATAGGTCAAGGCGATCCTCCATATTTTATTGCGGACATTGGTGCTAATCATGACGGAAGTTTAGAAAAGGCATGCAAGCTTATAGAACTCGCTAAAGAAGCGGGTGCGGATGCAGCTAAATTTCAGAATTTTAGGGCAAATCAGATTGTAAGTAAGGTTGGTTTTGAAAATTTAGGAACTCAAGTTGGTCATCAGTCCAAGTGGAAAAAAAGTGTTTATAAGGTCTATAAAGATGCAAGCATCTCCCGAGATTGGACGCAGATACTTAAGAACAAATGTCTTGAAGTAGGAATTGAATATTTCACGAGTCCTTATGATTTTGAGTCAGTTGATCATGTTGATCCTTATGTTGATTTATATAAAATTGGTTCAGGCGATATAACCTGGTTGGAGATTATTGAGCACATCTCAAGTAAGAAGAAACCAGTTCTTCTTGCTACAGGAGCATCAGATATGACCGATGTTGTCCGAGCTATGAATGTAATTGAATCTTTTACCAAAGATATTGTTCTCATGCAATGTAATACAAACTATACGTTGGATGCGGACAAGCATAAATATGTCAATTTAAATGTTCTCAGAACATTTTCAGCAAGATTTCCTAATGTAGTATTGGGACTTTCGGATCATACTTTTGGTCATTCAACAGTTCTTGGTGCAATTGCATTGGGGGCTGTTTTTATCGAGAAACATTTTACTGATAGTAATTCGAACGAGGGTCCAGACCATAAATTTGCGATGAATCCTGATTCATGGCGCGCCATGGTTGATAATGCCAAAGTTTTATACGATTCTTTGGGTAATGGGATCAAAACGATTGAAGAAAATGAAAAAGAATCTAAAATAGTTCAAAGGAGGTGTTTACGCGCAACTGAGGATTTACAAGAAGGCGAAATACTTGAATCGAAGCATTTTGTTTCTTTACGTCCGGCTCCGAGTGATAGTTTAGATCCTTATGAAGTAAAACAGTTAATTGGCACGCAACTAAAAAAGGGGATAGTATCAGGGGAACATTACACTAAAGGTCATTTTTATGTTAATTGGTGAATTTACTTGTCTTAGAGCTGTAGAAAATCTAGACCTAGAATTGTTAAGAGACTGGAGGAATATTCAGGATTTTAGACTTAATTTCAGAGAACATCGTGAATTAAGTATGGAGAACCAAAAAAAGTGGTTTGATATGCTTTCGAATAGTCCAAATGACTTCATGTTTGTAATCCTTGATAGGGCGACTAATGAACCAATTGGAGCATGTGGTTTGCTTTACACGAATTGGATAATTCGATCAGCGGATTTTTCCTTTTACATTGGTAAGGACAATTTATATATTGATGAAAAATATTCGGAAGATGCCGTAAAAGTTCTACTAGACTATGGTTTTAATGTTCTGAATTTACACAAAATTTGGATGGAGTTGTATGAGTATGATGTCAAAAAACTCCAGTTTTTCCAAGAAAAGTTTAATTTCCGGATAGATGGTAGACTTCGCAGTAATGTATTTGCTAAGGGAAAGTATTGGGATTCATATATAATATCTTTATTGGTTTCAGATAACATTTTTAAGCAATGAAATTGGCAATCATTCCCGCAAGAGGTGGGAGTAAAAGAATTCCCAGAAAGAACATAAGACCATTTTTGGGGAAACCGATTTTAGCCTATTCGATTGAGTCTGCCATTAAGTCAGGGATTTTCGATGACATAATTGTGTCAACGGACGATCCTGAAATTGCGAATATGGCGCTTGAGTTTGGCGCTAAGGTACCATTTATTCGTTCGTTGGAAAATTCAAGTGATACTGCTACTACTGCAGATGCTCTTTTGGAGGTAATCAATTATTATCAAAAAGTACTTAAAACTGATTTGAATGCTATCTGTTGTATTTATCCTACGGCCCCATTAATAAAATCGGATTTTCTAGTAACGGGATATGATTTACTCATAAATGGAAACTATGATTCAGTATTTCCTATTTCGGCATTTAGTTATCCCGTCTGGCGAGGTCTAAATTTGAATAAAGGAATTGTTGCAATGGAGTGGCCTGAATTTTATAACTCAAGATCCCAAGACTTAAAAACGTTGTACAAAGATGCTGGACAGTGGTATTGGATTAATTTATGCTCTTTTTTGAAGCAAAAAAAGTTGTTTATGTTGAATAGCTATGGAATTGTTTTGAGTGATTTGGAAGTTCAAGATATTGACTCAATGACGGATTTTTTGCTAGCAGAGTTGAAATACAAAATGCTATTTGAGTGATTTTGATTTTTCGAACTTCTATTGAAATAAAAAATATTCTTAACGTTAAACCAAAATAGGGCTGTTACGGTCCTACTCCGAACGTTTGTTTATAATAGTTAAAATTTTAGCGAGATTGTATATTTAAAAATGTCTTTAACGAATAGATGATTTATTGAGCACTAAAATAAAAAATTAGTTCTCATTCAATTTGTTACCAATCAACAAGTCTCTCTTTAGTTTGTCTTGGTGCTATAATGTACAATATCAATCAATTTGAAATTAAATTAGGATGAAAATTATCGCTGAAATAGCTCAGGCTCATGAAGGAAGCATCGGAATCGCACATTCTTATATTGATGCTTTATCTTCTTGTGGAGTAGATGCTGTTAAATTTCAAACACATATAGCTGAAGCGGAAAGTAGCCCTTTTGAAAACTTTCGTATTAATTTTAGCTTTGAAGATAAAACTCGCTTTGATTATTGGAAGAGAATGGAGTTTTCTTTTGAACAATGGAAAAGATTAAAAGTCCATTGCGACGATGTAGGTGTAGAGTTTATCTCTTCTCCATTTAGTTGTGCTGCGGTAGATTTACTAGAAGATGTTGGCGTGCAAACTTATAAAATTGGTTCTGGAGAAATTACAAATTATCTCATGCTGGCAAAAATAGCAAAAACTGGTAAGCCAATTATACTTTCATCTGGTATGAGTGATTATAAAGAACTGGACAGTTGTATTGACTTTTTGAAGCCATTTGGAAATAAATTAAGCATATTACAATGTGTAACTGCTTATCCTACTAGTCCTGAACAATGGGGATTAAGCGAGATTCCGAAGCTAAAGCATAGATATCGGATACCAGTTGGTTACTCTGGGGAGAAGCGAGTTCAAACCCGGTGTAGGATTAACCGTAATATCGAAGCTAATCGGGTTACCCGGAAGCCGCTCCGGGATCAGCTTTAAGCCCCTCCCTCAGGACGATCCCAAGCAGCGCCAGCCCGATATAAGCCGGGCCAAGGAGGTGCTGGGCTGGGAGCCTG
>Ga0194116_10008940_pt1 | contig 10048 bp, 7 predicted proteins | sample TA2MahsurfametaG_4_FD_148617 | JGI IMG/M metagenome (GOLD analysis project Ga0194116, IMG submission 148617) | Freshwater microbial communities from Lake Tanganyika, Tanzania - TA2015008 Mahale S9 surface | ecosystem: Environmental > Aquatic > Freshwater > Lake | place: Tanzania: Lake Tanganyika... | reverse complement strand
TTGTACGCTAACCTTTCGCAGCTACTGATAGTTTTTTTGCTATTGCCCACCACTGCATTTGAGCGTTAACACAAAAAAAATTACCAGAAGGTGCTGTTATTGGCTGGTTATATTTACCATCCAGAAATTATCACGGGAGCATTAAAAACAGATACATTATTTATGAACAGATTAATTTTTCCTTCACTGTATGCCCCAGTGGTTAAACTCGTATCCCAAGTTATTTCGATAATATATGGTCCTGATGTTAAAGTTTTAGTGATTACTGTTCTTGCTTTATCAATTTTAATTTGATTTTCTGCAAAAACAACTTCTGTGTTATCGATGAAAAATATTTCTCCTTTGTTTGGAACATATCCCCCTATATATTCAACAAGTTCATTTTCTACTATTCGATCATCGTTCAGCATATAAGTTCTATCTGTTTTTTCAATCCATGAAGGCAAATCTTTATACTTTTTTATAGTAAAGCCTTCTTTACTGTTTGATGGAGGTTCAGTGGTTGTCGATATTTTTTTGAGTATAAAAATTTCGCCTTCTTCTCCACAGCAACCAGAATCTTCTTCCATGCAAAGCTTAATATTCCCATTAATCTCATTTTCTGAAATGACCTCTAACTCTCCAACTTTTATATTTGAAGAAGCCCACTCTCCAAAATATCTACCTCCTTCAGGAATATAAATATCAAAACAATTGCTTTTCGAATTATTTGTCTTAATTATAACAGATATTATGCCTCCCTTAATTCCACAACCTACATTAAAATCAAAAAGACTTTTTTCAGCAGATACTAGGTCGAAGTCACCATAGTATTCGTTTATAGTCCCGTCATTTTTTACAAATCCATATTTCGCTGTTGAAAAGAAAATCAAATCATTCAAATTGTAATTATCTCTTTTATTGGATACAATTTTGTCATCTTCTGCATGAACTTGACTTTCATTATTACTTTGTGAATAACCTGAAAAAGCAAATAGTAAAGTAAATACTATGATGTTATAATTATTTTTCATTTTATCGTTTTTATTTTCTAGTCTCCATTTTTTAATTGGCACTTTAGGTTGTCTGCTTAACTTGGTCGGGTTTGTTTTTAACTTGCCCATAACTTACTTATACACGCTATAAACCTACCCAATACAAGCCATTATAGCGCAATAGGCAAAGGATTGTTGCGGTTAACTATAGATAATAGTTTTATATATAAATCATCAAAAGGAGGACTATGTTTTTTTAACCGAACGAATGAGACATTGAAAATAACAAACTTATAGAAGCAAATAGCGTTCATAGTTTCTCTACTTTAATTTTTTATACTAGCAATGGAAATCTTAGATTTCCTTTTTCAAGTATTGGCCTGTGATAGACTTCTTTATTTTTATCACCTGCTCCGGTGTTCCGGTAGCAACAACATTTCCACCTCCATCACCTCCTTCTGGTCCCATGTCTAAAATGAAATCGGCACTTTTTATAACATCCATATTATGTTCAATGACCAAAACAGTATTGCCCTTCTCTACCAAGCGATTCAAGACATTCAACAACAATTCCACATCCTGAAAATGCAACCCCGTTGTTGGTTCATCCAATATATAAATGGTCTTACCGGTATCGCGCTTACTCAACTCCGTTGACAACTTTACACGCTGCGCCTCACCCCCACTGAGCGTTGTACTGTGCTGACCCAATGTTAAATAGCCCAATCCAACATCATTCAATGTCTTCAACGTATTGTGAATGTTTCTATAATTTTCGAAGAAGTGTACAGCTTGTTCAATGGTCATATTCAACACATCGCTGATGTTCTTACCATTGTAATAAATTTCTAAGGTTTCGCGGTTATACCTTTTGCCGTTGCAACTTTCGCACTCCACATAAACGTCGGGAAGAAAATTCATTTCCACCAATTTCAGTCCGCCTCCTTTGCACGTTTCACATCTTCCCCCTGAAACATTAAATGAAAATCTACCCGGTTGATAACCCCGAATTCGAGCCTCAGGTACGCTAGCAAATAAGCTGCGAATGTCTGTAAAAATACCTGTGTAGGTGCTGGGATTGCTGCGTGGTGTTCTGCCAATAGGACTTTGGTCTATTTCAATCACTTTATCTAAATGCTCAAGTCCTTTCACTTTTTTATATGGCAATGGTTTGCGCTGGCTGTTGTAAAAGTGTGCGCTTAAAATTGGATACAGCGTGTGGCTTATCAATGAAGATTTGCCACTTCCACTTACACCCGTCACAACAGTGAGTGTACCCAAAGGTATTTGAATACCTTCACCCTTGAGGTTATGTCCGGAAGCCCCTTCGAGTTGTAAAAATTTTCCAGATCCTTTTCTTCTTGTATTGGGAAGTACAATGCCCTTCTTACCGCTGAGGTAATCTGCGGTGATACTTCCTTGTTTTAAAAACACAGTAGGTTTTCCCTTGGCTATGACCTCTCCACCGTTCACACCGGCTCCTGGTCCAATGTCAACAATATAATCGCTTTCGAGCATCATGTCTTTGTCATGCTCTACAACAATGACACTATTTCCGCCATCGCGCAATGTTTTCAATGAGCGAATGAGCTTTTCATTATCACGTTGATGAAGACCAATACTTGGTTCGTCGAGAATATACAATACACCCACCAATTGAGAACCAATTTGCGTGGCCAGTCGAATGCGCTGCGCTTCCCCACCGCTTAATGTTTTCGCACTTCGATTTAGATTCAAATAACCCAATCCCACGTTATTTAAAAACGAAAGTCGATCTCGAATTTCCTTCAGTGGTTCTTTTGCAATGCGCAATTGTTTGGTATCAAAACTTCCGTCTACCTGTTCAAACCAAAGACTCAATTTTTCAATACTCATTTGAGCGAGTTGGTCTATGGTTGCTTTGTTAATTTTAAAATTTTGCGAGGCCTCTTTCAATCGGCTTCCATTGCAGGTAGGACAAGCTTTTTTATTCATGAAACTTTCCGCCCACTTGCGAACTGAGGCACTTCCATCTTCTTCGGCGTGTCTTTCGATGTATGCAATAAGACCTTCATATCGGGTATTCATTTTCATTCCCCCTGAAAGTTCAACTTCTATTTTATCATCGGTACCGTATAAAATGACCTGAATGGCAGTATCGTCTACTTCCTTCAAAGGCGTTTTCGAGGAGGCACCATACTGTTTTAAAATAGCATCTACTTGCTGATGAATCCATCCGTTTTTATTCTCACCTAAAGGAACAATTCCACCTTGCTTCACACTTTTCGAAAGGTCTGGAATGAGCTTACTCATATCAATTTCTACCACTTCACCTAGACCACTGCAATACGAACAAGCTCCATAGGGCGAGTTGAACGAAAAAAGGTTGGGTTCGGGTTCGGGAAGTGAAATGCCGGAGGTGGGACAAATTAAATTTTTAGAAAAATGCCAATGTGCGTCTGAATCTAAGTTGAGCACTTGTACATCGCCCTTGCCCATTTTCAGGGCTGTTTTCAATGTTGACTTGAGACGGGGTGTGGTTTCTTTATCTACTTTCATTCGATCTACAACCAATTCAATGTCGTGAATTTTGTATCGATCCAACTTCATGTCTTTAACCATTTCCTTCAGTTCACCATTCACACGAACACGAACATATCCTTGTTTCATGAGTTGTTCGAAAAGTTCTCTGTAATGCCCTTTTCGAGCTTTAACCAGAGGAGCTAAAATGGCAATTTTCTTTCCTGAAAAATCCTTGGTTATTTTCTCTACCAATTGTTCTTCTGAAAATTTAACCATGGCTTTGCCTGTTACTGGGCTGTATGCGGTAGAGGCACGAGCAAAAAGCAGGCGCATAAAGTCATACACCTCGGTGATGGTACCTACAGTAGATCGTGGATTTCTGCTGACCGTTTTTTGCTCAATGGAAATGACCGGAGAAAGACCGTTTACTTTGTCAACATCAGGGCGCTCCATTTCACCTAAGAATTGCCTTGCATAAGCATTGAAGGTTTCCATGTACCTGCGTTGGCCTTCTGCATAAAGGGTATCAAAGGCAAGAGATGATTTTCCGCTTCCAGACAAACCGGTTATCACAACCAGTTGATCGCGAGGAATGGTTAAATCAATATTTTTTAAATTATTCTCGCGAGCACCGAGAATTTCAATTTGTTCATTTGTCATACTAGTCTTTCGCGGGCAAGACTTTCCCACTACACACACCAAAACCAACTTTTATTCCCTCTTGTTCAGCATAACCACGAAGAATCACCACATCACCGTCATGAATGAAGTTTCGAGTTGTTCCATTTCCCATATCGACTGGTTTTGTTCCTTTCCATGCAATTTCTAGCATGCTTCCAAAAGAACCTTCAGTTGGACCTGAGATGGTTCCTGAAGCCAACATATCACCACAACGCATGTTGCATCCGCCAATGGTATGATGCGCGAGTTGTTGATTCATGTTCCAATACATGTGCTTGTAATTGCTGTTGGAAACAACAACTTCATTTCCGTTTTCAGGATGAATGGCAACTTGCAGATTGATATCAATATTTTTTATTCCGGTGTATTGCAAATACGGAAGCACTTCCGGATCTTGCGGTGGTCCAATGGTTCTGAAGGGTTCAAGGGCATCAAGAGTAACCACCCATGGCGAAACGGTCGATGCAAAATTCTTCGCTAAAAACGGACCAAGCGGCACATATTCCCAACGTTGAATATCACGTGCACTCCAATCATTAAAAAGGACCATTCCAAAGATATAATCATCAGCTTCAGCTGTTGAAATGCGCTCACCCATGGGCTTACCATCGAAGGTGATAAAAGCCATTTCCAATTCAAAGTCAAGTTGTTTCGTTGGAGCAAAAGAAGGTTGGGTTTCATCTGAGGCATTAACCTGTCCGCAAGGACGAATTATGGGCGTACCACTGATAACTATACTTGATGCACGACCATGGTAACCAACAGGCAAATGTTTCCAATTTGGAAGCAATGCTTTTGCTGGATCACGAAACATCATTCCAACATTACGGGCATGGTCTTCACTGCTGTAAAAATCGGTGTAGTCACCAATGTCAACGGGTAAATGCATTTTGGCCTCAGACATTTTAACTAAGCAGGATGTAAACTCATCTTTTACAATAGCGTCTTGCGAACTGTCAAGTAAATCGGCAATTCGAAGACGAAGTGCACTGCACGCTTTCTTACCCCGCATCATCATTTTATTTAATGACTTCGACCTAAAATCGTCATTTTCGAATGGTAACATACTCAGGTAATTGAGTGCATGCAAACGAGATAAATCTATAATCCATTCCCCTATGGCTACTCCTACTCTACAATGCCCCAGATACCCTTCAGAGAAAATTCCAAAAGGCAAGTTTTGAATGGGAAACTCTGTCAGCTCGGAGCCATGAACCCATGAACGAGCAGAAAACGGAATGGATTTACTCATGATAAAAATTTACTATTCAAATGTAATTCTATTTCAGGAAGTTTCTAACTTGCATGGTTATGAAATCGTCCACAAAAATTGTATTGGTTGTCGCAACGGGCATCATTTTGTTGACTCATTTCACACTAACAGGCATATATTCCTTCCAGGGAGTTCCTGTTTCAGACCGCGTAAGAGCCGTTTCCAATGCATACGCGATTCCTTTTTTTCATCAGAATTGGAAATTATTCGCTCCAGAAATGCCAAACTACGATTGTTTCTTATGGGTTAGAACGAAGGAAAATGCAGCTTGGAGTGCCCCCTTTCGAATAAGTGAAAAAGCAGATTGTGGTTATTCATCGAAAGTCACTTACATGGAGTTTTCCATAGCGAATGCCTTGGCCATTGATCTTGCTGCAAACATGTTCTGGGAAAATGGTCAACGAAATTTATCACGTGTTGAACAAGGTTTAGCATATGGTAGAGCGGTTTATTATGCAGAGCGCATGTGTAGAAGGCATTTAGAAATTCCAGCAGATAGTCTTCAAGTTCAACTGCACTTTCATTTTCATGAACGCGGTCAAATAAATCAGCAAACCGTCATAGAATTCTCAAAAACTGCACTTAAAAAAATATGAGAAATTGGATTGACTCGTTGTTTAACAATCAAACAGTTGCAAAATCTACTCGAACATTCATTCGGTGTGTTTACGGCTGGTTTGCGTGTTTCTTTATTTTTTATTTTTCAGATATCTCCTCGATTTGGGGAAGCGACAGCGCGCTTATTCGCTACAGCGCACCCGATACTCCGACCAACAATTTTGTTTACGTTTTAATGTATCAATTGCATTGGTTTTGGCCCATAGCCGCAATTCATTTAACAAGTATTTTCATGGTTGTTTTCCAAATTTGGAAACAGTCTTTGCTTCGTTTTGTAGTTTGGATCACAGGTGTATTGCTCTATTTCAGCGCTATTCCGGCCATGAACAGCGGTTATTTGTTTATGTTGCTTCTGGCTTTTTATGTGATTCCATTTCAATTGAAACCGAAAAAAGAACTGGATTACTTTATAAATCGAGTGGTTCTATTCACGTGTATGCTGCAACTCTATTTTGTGTATGTATTCTCAGCATTGTTCAAAGTAACCTCCACGCCATGGTTGAGCGGCGATGCACTCTATTATACTTTTTTAAATGATAGATTTAGTCTAACTTTCTTGAAGTCTATGGCTTATTACATGCCATTTGGAATAATCATATTCTTGGCCTATTTCATTATGATTTTCCAATTGTTTTTTCCACTTTGGAGCCAATGGAAACGAACGCGGAACGCGGCAATTTGGATTGGTATCTTGATGCATTTGTGGATTGCCTTTGTAATGCACCTATGGGACTTTGCATTTGCAATGCTTATTCCTTATTACCTGCTTGTTCGTAAAGAAGATCAAAATACTGAGGAAGATCTCCCATTGCCTCGAATTGTCTCAGAGACATACGATTACCATGGGAATACAACATCGGTGTAAATCCGAATTGCTCCAGGTAAGAGGTAACTGCCAGATAACTGTTGGGATTTCGGTCTGATTTCGGACCTCGAACTTCGCACCAAATGGATTGAATTTTATTTTGTTCCAAAAGGCCATGAAAACCTTTTATGGTATGCTCTTCATTTCCTTCCACATCTATTTTCAATAAGCGAATGTGTTCAACTTCGCGAAGCACTACATCGCCTCTATTCACTTGAACCTGGGTTCTGCGCGTGTATCCACTTTCATGATCATTGAGGTTGCTGGCTACAAGACTACTGCCTCCTATATTTTCATCTGATATATGAAATGTAAGCTCACCTGCTTCATGAGAGAGCGCAATGGGATGAATGCGACCAAAGGCCGATTTATTTTCAATTAAAAAAGCTGCAATTTCTGGAAAGGGTTCGAAGGCAAAAACGTTAAAGCCAAGGCGCTTGGCCATAAAGGAGTATCCTCCTAAGTTTGCACCTACGTCAACAAAAACATCATTTTCATGACACTCAAGCGTCATGAAAATTCCAAGGTTGGACTTATGAAAATCATAAAAGAAATTGTAAGGGGCATATCGAATAATACTTGCGCAAGCGTGGTTCTTGGTGGAAATAGTTATTCCGAATGGATCCACTTCATTGGCCTTGGGAGCTATTGCTTTTCCAATGGAGTTAATCAACTTTGCTTTTTTACCCGATACATTGACTGTGAAAGGCCAAAGGCTATTCCATCTCGCAAAAAAATTCATTTTTATCTCAGAATAATCACATGACCCTCCCACTCAAGTGGTTCTTGGCCATTGTTTGTTTTTAGTCTTAGTTTCCAAGCGTAAATACCATCTTGTGCATAGTAGCCACCTCCTTTCACACTTCCATTCCAACCTTCACTTGGATCTTTGGTGCTAAAAATAACATCTCCCCAGCGATTGAAAATATCGAACTCATAGGTAAAAATAAGTGATTCGCCTTTGATACTTGGTTTAAAGTATTCATTGATATTGTCTCCTGTTGGTGTGAAAGTATTTGGAATATAAACCACCAATTCATCTTGCACGGTGACGGTAGCACACTCGGTATCTGTACATCCGGCTGCATTGGTCACAAGTAAGCAAACAAGATAATCTCCTGCCTCTTCATTTGGGAAAGTGAATATTGGAGACGGTGCAGTAAAGTTATATATATTCATAAATGTCCACAAGTATTGAGACGCACCAAGAGATAAGTCTATAAATTGAACCGTGGAATTGTTAACCGTTGGTTGAAGGGGTTCGAAGGTGAAGGAAGCTTCGGGAGGAGCTAGCGCACATACCATATCGTTGATGGTTGCGGAATTAACACATCCGTTCGCGTCTTGCGTAGTTAGCATGATATCATAACAACCGGGTGAGTCAAAAGACGTAATGAGTGATCCGCAGTTATTTCCACTTGGAACACCTTCTATCCACCAAGTACATCCGTTTCCAACGGGTACGCTTGTATTGGTGAAGTTAGCCACCAACGGCGTGCAACCAGAGGTAACATCGGATGTAAAAGAGACATTTGGCAACGGATTTACAACAATATCTTGCGCATCTGTGTCGCCACAGTTTCCGGGAATGGTATAGGTTATAGTTGTTGTCACTCCGGCAACAGCAGGGTCAAATAAACCAGATGGTGACACGCCATTCCCAGACCATGTACCTCCCGGAGAAGCTGCTACCAGTTGGAATGGGGAGTCATTAACACAAAAAGCGCCTGGATTGGTGATTGTTGCATCTGTTGGACCAGTAACTTGGATTGTGATATTATCAGAGAGAGCACAACCTGCGGGAAGATAGGAAATGGTTTCAGGACCAATACCTGCTAATGCTGCATCAAAAATTCCGCTTGAAGTAACACCAGTGCCGCTCCATGTTCCACCAGCCGGAGAAGCGTTAAGCTGAATTGCTGGGTCATTGATACACAGTGGATTTTGTGGAGTAATGGTTGGAATGATTGGACCCACAAAAGGTGCTGAGGTGTATACAATTGGACAACCATATTGATCTGATACTATAAATGAAACTACGTCGCCATCTAAAAGACCGCCAATAACCATGCTTCCGCCGTTGGCTATAACATCTGTTACAAAAAATGCATTTGCTGGTGTCAGATTGGTTGCGGTGAGATTGCTACCTAAAAGTTCTGCGGCACCTCCTTGAAAAGAAACAGAGAGCGTTTGTGCTTGACAATCTTGAACTTCAATTCCATTCGACAATTGTGGCAGATAGGTATATGAATAGGTTTGTCCCAAGTCATAGCAATTTCCTGCAAAATTGGTTACGGAGTACCAACCGCCAGTAACATCATACATGGTAATTGGAACAAAATATACAGTGTTGATTGTGAAAGTGCCAGCGGGGAATGAAGATAAAATGGCACCGTTGTTTATATCGATTAAATCGGCATTGGAAACAGTTCCTACCAAGCACGGATCATTTTCAATATCGGCACCTGCTGGAATGGTTGGTGGACAAGAAAAAATCAACCACCACAATCCTGGATTATATCCTATTGTTGCGTCGTTCACATTTGGCGGATAAATAAAATCGCCATTTGACGTTATAGCGAAATCATCATCCCAACACAAATAGTTGTTGGTGTTTGAATCACCAGTTTGATTCACCGTATATGTTCCTGTATAGACGCCACAACCACATGGTGCGGGTGAAGTAAAGTCAATGGAGTTTCCACATGCCGGGTCGGCAGTAAAATAGCAATTAATGGAACATGGTAAGCCATCTGCCAAAATACCTGGAATGGTATAGTTCAATGGTGAAACAAAAGGAGCATTGAATGTGACTTGCTGTCCCCCGCAAGTTTCAACTATGAGTTGCCCTGATGACGGAGCATTTGAAAAATGAATGGTACCGGTGATGTCATATCCTCCAGTTGTACCATCGCACGCGCTGAGGTTCGCTTCAAAAAAATCTAAGTTGCAAGGAGTTGTGTTGCACGGACCCGGTGCTGTGAAGTTGGCCGTGCCTGTGCACGTTGGGTCAGCTGTAAACGTTGCGGTTATTGAGCAGGGTCCACCTGCGGCGGTTAAACCAGTGAATGAATATGGAATTGACGTAGCAAAAGGAGGATTCATGGTAATTGGAGTTCCACCGCACGAATTTGA
>Ga0194116_10008939_pt1 | contig 10048 bp, 8 predicted proteins | sample TA2MahsurfametaG_4_FD_148617 | JGI IMG/M metagenome (GOLD analysis project Ga0194116, IMG submission 148617) | Freshwater microbial communities from Lake Tanganyika, Tanzania - TA2015008 Mahale S9 surface | ecosystem: Environmental > Aquatic > Freshwater > Lake | place: Tanzania: Lake Tanganyika... | reverse complement strand
CGTCGATCTGCACAAAGATATTCTGATAGCGCTGCCCGCCAAAATGCCATGGGAAAGGAGCCATAGTTTGGGGGATCAGCTCTACGCCATCCATATCTAATTCGCCGAGGCTTTGGGCAAAGCGTTCGTAGTAGCCACGAATCTCGGCGGCCGGCAGCGGAGCATCCATGGTGAAGCCGCCAACGTTGGCCACGATGGGTGGGCGTGGCGTGTTGGGGAAGAAGCGCTTCAGGCTGCGGGTGATGTCGATCACGCGCTGGGTCTCGCGAACCGACTCTTTGCGATAGACATCGTCGGGCGTGGCCAGATCCATCAGTCGACTGCCGGAAAACAGCTCGGGTGCATGCACCACCAGTCCGGCCTGACACGGACCATCCAGATAGTCGGCCGGGTTCAAGTCCATATCCGAATACGAAAGATGGAACTCCCACAGGTCAGGTTGAATGCGAGCGGAGTAGTCGCGGAAGTCGTGGTAGCGGACCGGTACGCCCCACGGACGGGCAAAGCGGTACGGGCGCGGCTCGATGCGGGTCTCTAGCAAGTCGGACGGATAGAAGAAATCTTCTTCGACCATATTGTGGCGTAGCGTGCGGCCGAGCAAGTCTTCGTAACGCAGGGGCGATAGCCCCTGTCCGGGGCTACGTACCTTGATGTGCTCGGGCTTCAGTAACGTCCCTTGACTTAGTGGCACGGCTGCAACCAGGCTCTTGCCCAAGTTTTCGCGGTTAATCATCTCACCCTGAGAGAGCTGTCGCGACTTGTTCTGCCCTAGTGCCTGTTCGATTTCGCGAATGCCTTCGACCATGCGAGCGAATTCGTTTTGCGTCAGGCTAGCGGCATGATCTGGTCCTTCCATAGTGCGATCGAGTGTGAAGTGGCGCTCAATGATACAGGCGTCCAGCGCAACGGCTGCAAGCGAGACATTGATGCCGCGCTCATGACCGGAGTAGCCAACCAGCGGATGAAATCGCCGCAATGCGGACATCCATCTCAGATTGATGTCGTGCAGCGGGGCGGGATAAGTGCTGTTGCAGTGGAGCAGAGCGAATTGAGCGCCGCGTTTTTTTAAGAAAGCCACGGCAACTTCAACTTCTTCAGACGTACTCATGCCGGTAGAGAGAATCAACGGCTTGCCGGTTTGCGTTAGCCGATCGAGCAGCGGCAGATTGGTCAGGTCAGCCGAGGCAACTTTGTAGGCTGGCAATCTAAAACCTTCGAGCACATCAACGCTCTTACCGTCCCATGGGGTACACATGTACGAGATCCCAGTCTGGGCACAGTACTCATTCAGGCGTTGATGTTGATGGACGCTGAGTTCAAAGCGCTTAAGCAAATCTATAACGTATTCAGTGCCGAGATCGTCGCCGCATTTGCTCAGACTGCGCTGACGATAAACCTGATCAAGATGGCGCATCTGGAACTTGACGCAATCGGCACCAGCTTCGCGGGCTTTGTCGACCATTTCGATGGCGCGCTCGAAGCTGCCGTTGTGGTTATTGCCGATCTCAGCAATCAAAAAGACACGTCCAGCACCAATTTCAAACTGCCCAACTCTGATAGTCATAGTCCTTCGCTTTCGTAATGATTCCTGCACTCGCGCACCGTCCACGCCTGTAAACCATGTGGCTCGAAGCGGAACGGGCGGATTTTTAAACCTGAAGCCTCGAGGTGCGTAATTAGTTGGTGCTTCAGGTACGGGGGAACATAAAAAAGGAAGAAGCCTCCCCCGCCAGCACCCAGAAGTTTGCCGCCAATCGCACCATTGGCTTTGGCTTCTCCATAAATTTTATCAAGGTGCGATGAACTGATTTTGTCACTAAACTGGCGCTTAAACTGCCAAGCCTTGTCCAGCGATTGTCCAAATTGGCGAAGCCGGCCACGCAAAAGATTATTCCGCATTTCGTAGCTCAACCGGACATTGGTTTCCACCATCTTGCGGACATGCTCAGCTGCCATCTGCTGGCGTTGATCTTGGTGAATGTCACCGGAATCATGTGTCGTGCCGGTATCGCATAAGATCAGGCATTCTTCGAGTTCAAGCAAAGTATCGGGATTAATCCTCAATGGATGAACGATGTTTTGGTCCATGCGAAATTCCATGAAATTAAAGCCGCCGAAAACCGTAGCATATTGATCTTGCCAGCCGCCCGCGACGCCAAGATGGTGGCGTTCGGCTTGGTAGGCAATTTCGGCGAGTTCATGCAGATCCCATTGATCGCGGCGAAACTGATTAAAACAACCGAGGATAGATGCAGAGACCACCGCCGACCCACCTAGCCCTGAGCTCATCGGAAAATCGGAATGCAAAAACAGTTCGAATCCGAATTCCGGACGTACGGCCCGTAACAGCGCCTGAATCAACCCGAACCGACTCGTTGTTGCTAGGGCAGCGGGCAAGTCATCTGCTTGCAAGGTTTCGCCTAGGTCGAGAGATCGTACGATGACCTGCTCATCCTCTCGGATACGCAGAGTGGCGTGACTGTAGAATGAGATGGTGGTGTTGATAACTGCTCCGCCCTCGTTGCCGGAAAAGTAGTGCGTTAAGTCGGAGCCGCCACCGCCAAAACTGATGCGCACAGGCGCGCGAGCACGAGCGTATACAGCACCTTCGGCTTGTATAGGCAGATGGTCGCGACTGACCAGCCCCACCAAACCTCGTGTTTCATCAAGCAGCGGAATGACTCGAATGCGGTGATCGAGCTTTTTGAGTAACAACTCACGCGGTGTGGCTGGATTTCCCCAAACGAAATCAGGGTTGGCGCATTGCGTTATTGCGTCATTCAGCGAGCCACCATCCAGAAGACGACGACGAATGTCGCCATCCGTAGCCACGCCAGATACGGCACCATTGGCATCAGTGACAAAAATCATGCCGTGATGATTCGTCTCAATGCGCTGCAATGCTTCGTGCAAAGTTGCAGCCGCAGAAATAATGAATTTATCTAATTGCATAATGGAATTTGACGACCTGCTTCGACCCAACGACAAAAACGGTGGTACTCGGCGGGCACGCCGATATCGATGAAATCAGTTTGCAATGGGACTGCCGTCAAACTGTGGTTTTGGACTAACGTTACGAGCAGCTCACGTTCAAGCGAAAAAGGCTGGCCGCCCCAGTCTTTAAACATCCCTGCAGATAGGTGGCACAGCCCCGCATTTATCCAACCAGCGCCACTCTTAGCATTTTTCTCGGCGAAAGCAGTCACATGGTTGCTCTGGTCGAGATGCACTTGGCCGTAACGACTCACATCGGCAAGAAGAACCACAGCCATAGCCGGAGCCGCAGACTGCGTCATTTCGACAATGCCCGAACCTAGCCAGGTATCGGCGTTGGTCATCAGGAAGTCGTCTTTGATACCAAGCGCTTTCACTGCATGGGCAAGGGCGCCGCCAGTATCCAAAGGCGTTGGCTCGATGATCCAATCGATTTGACAGTCGTTGGGCAGCATACCCTGCTGCGCCTTCAGAAAACTGATTATTTGGTCGGCTTGATGGTGGAGCAGGAAAATAAACTCCCGTAATCCTTGTGATAGCCAGTGTTCAAGTTGTAGCTGCAGAAAAGGGACCTCTCCGGTAGGTGCCAAGGCCTTAGGTACTTCGGGAATAGTCGTCTTCAGGCGAGTGCCGAAACCGCCGGCCAATACCAGTAATCTCACTGCGGCACTCGCTGCAAATAGCGAATTGCTTCGCGCAGGGACGTAATGATCTCATAGTGGAGACCATTCAACTCATTGGGGCGCTTTGCGGCGAATAGGAGGTTTGTGCCAACACCGGCAGCAATACCGGCCTGAATGTCGCTGCACTTGTCGCCGATAAGAACGGAACGACTCAGATCAATCGATAGCTCTTCCTGTGATTGCAAAAACATTCCCGGATGTGGCTTGCGGGAAAAATCGTCTTTCAGGTAGTGGCCTAACCCAGCGATTGGGTGATAGGGGGAGAAATAAACCTTGTCGATCGGTGCGCCGGCGGCTGAAAATTGTTCACACATCCAGTCGGTAAGTTTATGAAACTGGTCTTCGGAGTAGTAACCTCGCGCGATACCGGCCTGATTGGTGACGACAATGATTTTATAATGTCGATGATATGCTTCCCGCGCCAAATCAAAAATATCGTCGATGAAATCAAAGTCTTCGCGCTTGTGCACATAACCATGGTCGTGATTTATTACTCCATCACGATCAAGAAAAACGGCCGGCGACGACATTAATCGTAGCGCTCCAAATGTGCGATAAGAGTGTCGGTCTTTCCCAAAGCGGCCAATGTATTAGCATAGGCGCATGTCATTTCCGGCGTATCCAAAAACGCCCAACACTGATGACCACCGGGCTTGCCTTGACTCAGCCAGTACAAGTGATTTGAGAGCGGATAGCGCTGGTAGTGCTGCAACGCCACCACCCGCAGCCCGGCTTGGCAGGCTAGCATTTCCAGCGTGGGCGCATTAAATAAGAACAGGTGTTGACTCCAATAGGTGAAGCGCTGAAACGCTTTGCAGTCGTACAAATTAAGCAACGCATCTTGGGAATTAGGCACTTCGACAATCATTCGCCCTTTTGACTTTAGCGCACCAGCAAGACTTGTTAACATCGACCGTGGGTCTGAAAGATGCTCGATTACGTGAAAGGCGGTAATTAAGTCAAAGTTATCTCCAGCACAATCTACGCTAGGCACGATGTTGATCTGCCCTGCCCAATAGTCACGCACCCGGGCTTCTAGTTCGATACCAGAAACATCGGCCGCAAGACCTTTCGCCCGTTGAAGAAAACCCGCCGCACCACAGCCGAAATCCAGTAATCGCTTATTGGGAAGCAAAGTTTTCACCATGTCAAAGCGGCGCTGATCATCCCTCTCAGTTTCCCTCAGCCATACTTCCATTGGCGCGAGGACACCACCATGCATACCTGAACTCTCATAAAACCCCGGTGCTATGTGCTCAAACGATGACAGAAAAGCCAAACCGCAACGGTCACATTGAAGCACTTCGAGGTTTTGACGATCCCTAACCTCCATCGCTCGCTGCGAATGACTCAAAGACCCGCATAAATAACAAACAGTCACAGCGGACATAATACTCAATCAACTCCCCGCCAAGGATGAATCCACTGCCCTGCTGAATTCGCTATAAAATTCTGAGGCCCTTCCCCTGACCACTACGTTCATTATTAAATTACCCGGAGCTAAATTTATAATAACTTTTATATCCAAATAAAGAATAAAACAACTGCCAAGCCAAAATCACTGATGATAGTGTGGATAACCAGAACTCAGAATGTTAAAAAGCTATCAGTCTTCATCAACCTACTGACCAAATCGACGCACTCACTCTTAAACAATTCTTGAGACGCTACGTCTGCCCCAGGAGATCCTACACCGATACCCGTAGCATTAGAAATAGTATTAAAGCTTAATCGGCTCTCCAAAAAGGCTTTTGCCTCAATGGCGATGCTCTCGCATGGTAAAATCCAAGTCTCAGGAATATCATGCAACGTTGGAATATCATTAATATGAATAGTCCCGGGTAAACCCTTATACCAAGGGTTACCAAAGACTAATGTCCGTAATCCAAGCAGTGAACGTTCAATAGCAATAGTTCCCGTTATAGTGACCGGAATAACATTTCGATACTCCTCGTTATGGAGTGGTATCGGATGATCCGACCGCAAGAAAACACAGCCAAGGTCCTGCAAATTTTTTAAATATTGCCGACTCCTACAAAGTCCAACGCGAGTGAGCCCGACAAACCGCTCGATGAGAAACCTTGTGCCATAATGTTCCTTGTAGTAGATCTCATCTGCATAACCAAGAGAGCGAATTTTTATGGCAATATCTAGATGATCAAAATAATCCCATCCCTCCGGAAATGAGGTGGCCTCCGGTTGATAATGCGCCGCTATCAGTACCTTAATAGGTTGGCGTTTACCGTCACTTAGATTAAACCGAGGCATTCGCTGCAATCTACTTCTCTCGTACAGTCTCAAATACGAAAATTGCGAAAATAAAAAAAATAAATGCCCTACGAAAGAATAATCCTTCAATTGTAAATAATTATCATTTTTCCCAAGAATTATTCTTCGTACTCTAGACGCAATTACCCTTAATCGAAGTAATATCAAATAGCCTACTGCTATACACATACTCTCCTTCCACCAGTTTGCTCTTTTAGTCTGCGGATCTGATGTGCTTGGAGTTTCTCCTTTTTCTCTTTTGTTAACATAAGATTGCAATGTCATGGAATAATCCTTTGCCCCTCGCTTCCAACTACAGATTTTCCTGTCAGGAATGCCTCCCCTCTGAATAACCGGTAACAAACCACCATCAAAGACATTTGGGTACAAAAATATCTGCGTCACGTCAGCCAACTCACAGGCAATCGACATTTTCATTGAATCATAATGATGCGGCACCGCTGTGTGATATAATACAAAGTGAACATTATACATCTTAATTTCATTTACTAAACACGAAATCTGCAATATCGCTCTTGAAAGAGTCTGCTCCACATCACTACCAATTGGCGTCCATCGATAGATTACAGGCAACCACTTATACAGGCGCGATCTGATTTTGACAGGATCGACATAATTAAGTGGATTGACAGATTTAGGCATAGAAATACAAGTGCGGAAACCTTGCTCGTTAAGAAATAACCAACCATCCTCACTGTAAAATATACAACTTTTATTCGTATAAAAGACCTTCGACATTAATGGTCCCGGCCACGCCACCACAAATCGACGGCGGAGACTTAACGTCCCAGGCACGGTTTTATTTGAAACTGCTTCACCCATTTAAATTTTTCCTGAACATCTCACTTTCACGCGACCTACAAACCGATTTCTATGTTAATGAACCAAAGATTAGATTAAAGAGCCGCAAAATTCCGTCCCAAAAAAAGTGCGATCCAGCGGGGTAGCCAGCGCAAGTCGCAGCCGGCAGCTCAAGCGAGGGGCTTCAAAGCATAACCGAGTGCGCCGTTGAGTAGGTTGCGGCGTAATCGGCAATCGACTTTAAAATGTTCGGTGATCGCCTTGATCGCCTGGACACGCTTAACCCACGACCATTGCCTGCCGGTGCGTCTTTTGATTTAGCCGCGGTGAATGTCTCCACACCCTCGAGGCTTCTCCTCGAATCGCCTTGGTCGGCGATGGCCCTGTGTGTCTTTTCGTCGTTCAGGGTTTATGCGTGCTCCCGTTGTCGAAGCCGTCGTACATCGAGCGCCTCAAGCTGTCCGAATCGCTTGCGCCATAGGTATATCGTCTGCTCAGAGATGCTGTGCTTCTTCGCGGTTTCGGCAACCGTCCCCGCGTCGGCTTCCCGCAGGATCCGTACCGTCTGCTCTTCCGAAGACCTTACCTTCTTCATCGCTTCCCCCTGCCCGAAGAAAGCCATCATCCCAAGAATCAATCGGTCCGAAAATCATCCGGCAAGTCACCCTGCCGCATCAAATTCATTGCCCTTAAGAAATCTATAATCAATACACGTAAAGTCGAAGTTCGCCAAAAAAGTCTTCCCAAAATCTGATTTGAATAGCTTTTCTTTTTTACCTTGGTACTCAAGCGCAACGGGGGTCCTATTAAAATACTCTGCGATTTACACATATCGATTCGAATGAGAATCCATGACCCTCATGTTTTCGATAAGGTTTTCCGGGTGGATATGAATTAGCACTCCGCAAGAAAACACTAGGTCATAGTTATCATTCAAACTAGATGCGTGGAGCAGCCCCCATTTCGACCGGACAGTGCTGTCGTAAATAGGAGCTAGGCGTAAGCCTAGTGATACGACTATGTCTTTGAATGCAGAGCGTGTTGAGATTTATTCGGGTATCCAACGCCGTAGACGGTATTCCGTCGAAGAGAAGCTGAGGATCTTGCAGGAAGCGTCCCGTCCCGGGATCACGATTTCCTATGTGGCTCGGCGGCATGGTATTTCTCCCTCCCTATTGTTTCACTGGAGACGGCGCATGGGTTAGTCCAACATTTTTCTTGCTCGTTCGTTTTTTGCTTCCTTTGCTTTAAAGGCGTACTCAGGAGGGGCGACATCTCACGCGTAGCATCAGTGCTCATGGGTAACAGAAAAATTTCCAGGCAACTTTGACGTTTGAAGATAATGCTTTTTATCTTTCACGCCTTTTGTCTGGCGTTTAGGTTGGATAGCCTTTTCCAATCGTGACGTACCGTCGAGAGCCATCGTTATCTATTTTCGAGGTCGCGATAAAACCAAAGGTCGAGTCGCCCCCGTCCTGCTTAGACCCTTCCCTCGTAACAGAATTCCGCGCTGCCCACCGACCAGGTTCAGTCTCCGCCCAGAATTGCTTGTTCCGATGATAGTCGACGATGAACTGCAACGCTCGTCGGTCAACTCCCAACCATTCGCAGAATAAATCGACATCCGGAGGTTCAACCTGAGAATACCGCGCGACAAGTGCAAGTCCGTGCTCACGAGTTAGGCGTCCGTGGCGAATCTCCCGACACGCATGGTCAGTCACCTTTGAGTACCCATGCTTCACCAGTTTGAGGTGATCGTGAATGCCCATGAAGTTCCAGCAATCGACGTGGTCGTAGGTGTCAAAGGTTCTTTCGAAACGCGCACCCTGATAGCCGTGCTTCTCGATCATTAATTCGTGCTGCGCCTTCGGATCCCAGCGCACATAGTTGCCAAGGTATATGCCGCGAACGCCAACGGCATTTAGCTCATCATCTTCTGGGTAACGGTACTGCCAGATATCGCCTTCGGTGAGCACGTCGAAAATTGATAATAATTCGTCTGCCTCCCGACCCATCAGATCGTGATCGCGACGATAACGCCGAGTCATCTCGACCTCATGCTCGTGCGAGAACATTCCGACTTGCTCCAAACCTTGGTGTGCACCCCAAATGATGAGAGGTACGCGATACCTCACTGCCGTCTGAACCGGGAACACGGTTTGCCCGGCGAGACAATGCCAATACATACTACCGAACTGCCTGAGCGTGGTGCGCGTGATTTTCTTAACCGATCTGGGATCAACGTTTTGCATTAGCAGATCGCAGTCGAACCGAATACGCAGATTCGCCAGATTACGGATACCGAGCGGGGTATTGAAATATTTGTTGTAGCTAACAAGTAGCGGATTAAGGCCGAGCCTCTCCTTTACGAGGTGGACGATAAAATAGGAGTCATTAGCACCAGACACCGGGACAATACAATCATAGTTACGAGCATCCCGGGAGCGGTACGGCTCCACTAACAACTCTAAGCGCCGCCACCGTTCACGCCAATCCAACCGATCTTTTTCCTCATGAATACGGCAACCTGAGCAGATCCCCTCGTCGTCTATCGTAAGGCCGAGCGGATGCGCTTCTGAATATAAACAGCGTTTACAAGTCAACGGTAACGTCATAACGCTCTCATTGATCGATAAATCGGCGGGCGCAATGCGACTCCGGCCAGCATCGAGCGGTAACTTTGTACAGCGTGCTCTTTGTAGTTGAGGAAGTTACCGATTGCAGCAGCAACAATGCGCGATGAACTCAGAAGACGGCGTAACTGCGAGGAATCACTAAGACCACCGAAAACGATCAGCGGAACATCGGCAATCGGAAATTGATTAACAAGTACCTCGTCGAAAGATGCGGGCTTCCCTTCGTTTCGCCAATCAATGACAAGCGCCTCTGACACAATGCCAGAAAAGAACAAATCCGATATCCGACTCGGAATCGGTGACTCGCTGCGATCCCGATAGTCGAGCCAGCGTACATCGCCTTCCATCATCGACAAGGGGATCGCACCGATCACGGCCTGGGCGCCCAGATGGCGCGAGATGCGCTCCACCTCGTCAGGATTATCGTGCAGCAAGGCGTCGACACAGATTCGATCAGCGGCGCTGTTTACCACTCGCTCGGCGTCTGAAAGCGATGAAATCCCACCGCTGTACACTAGCGGAGTAGACAAGCCTATCTTCCCCAAACGCGCCAACAATCCGAAGTCAGGACCATCTAGACCGAAAGACCGATCGATGACCTGAACCAAGATTTCATCCACGCCCCAACGATCGAGATTCTGAGCG
>Ga0194116_10008937_pt1 | contig 10050 bp, 3 predicted proteins | sample TA2MahsurfametaG_4_FD_148617 | JGI IMG/M metagenome (GOLD analysis project Ga0194116, IMG submission 148617) | Freshwater microbial communities from Lake Tanganyika, Tanzania - TA2015008 Mahale S9 surface | ecosystem: Environmental > Aquatic > Freshwater > Lake | place: Tanzania: Lake Tanganyika... | reverse complement strand
TAATTCAAATAATTGTTCAAATAAATTAATTTCTTCTCTTACAGAGGGATCTTTATTGTCATTAATTCTGTCATAAAATATATCTCCTCTATCTGTTTCGAATTCTTCTAAAATCATATCTTTTTTAACCATTTCCTTGCCCAAAGGACTTTAAAGTCCAATATTGAAAACTAATATAACTTTGGGCAAGGAGTATAGTTAAAAATTGATAAATTTTAAATTAAAAAATAAATTTTTTCATATTAATTATAAAAAATATTTAAAATTAACTTCTATTTGAAGAGATGAAATTTACAAAATTAACATTAAATGACATTTCATATGAATGTGAAAAGCATAAATTTTAAATGTATTTTGCAAATAAAAGCTTTTATTTTCTTAATAAGATAAAAGAAATAAAAATGAAAAAAAAAATTCTTAATTATACCTGTAGCAATATGTTATTTATTGGTTTAAAATCTATCATTAAATTTTTTTAATATTTTTAAATTTTTCATAATGATTTAAAAAATTTTAAACTAATATTTTATTCATTAATCTTATTCAATTTCTATTTGTTCGATAATTTTTTGGATCTTTTGACAGATATTATTAAGGAATGCTTTCTTATCTGTACCTATAACACCTCCGAGATAATCATAATAATTTTCATTATAATTTATCGAAGAAGTTCCAATCAATATAATTTTGTTTTTGTAGAATAAGAAAATATTAAATTCATTTTTATCGAAATTTAAATCAGGTATGGAAAATGATTCATGCATAGAAGCTTTTAAATCAACCGTTTTTATATTTAATTTGCTTTCATCCATAAAATAATTTTGGATTAAAGTATTTTTTATTTCTTCGAGGATTTTCCTTTTAGTAACAACTGAATACCCACAGCCACCAAAATATGTACCAATTATGTTAATTTTGTTTTGATTAATAAGTTCTTCTAAATTTCCATTATTAGTTGAAACAGCATCCATGATTATTGGGAATATTAAGAGAAAGAATTTTAATTTTATCATAATTTTACTCTTTTAGATTATTTTAAAAATTTTACCTGTTTTTATTTATATAATTTTAATTGATAGAATTAAGTTCATTAAATTAGTTTTGTAATATGTTTAATATTTAAAGTTTATTAGAATAAAAGTTTAATGTAATTGTAATTCCTATTATATGAAAAAAAATTTCCAAATTAAAAATTTATTCTAAGAAAAACCAAAATTTTAATATCTACTAAGATTAATTTATCAATTTTAATTTTTAAAATTAATTTCTTATTCCTCAAAAGTCATTATCTATAATTTAAATTAAATTCACTTATTAACAATTTCAAAATAATATAAACAAAAAAACTAAAATAAAGAAAAAATAACTTATATAAATAAATGTGCAACTTCGATGGATTTTTTCGATTAATTAAGGAAATGAGCATTGCTCAAAATCTCTATATTAACGTTTCAATAGTTCTATTCAGCATTATATTAGTGCTTGCAAGTTTAATTACAATGATTAATTTCCTCTCAAATAATTTTTCTTATAAAGATATGATTAATCTGGTAGATAACATGGAATTTTGGGAGTTGAATATGTATATTCAATCAACAGATATAGCTTTCTTAAGCTATCTTGACGATTATCGAGCTTGTTATTTTTTATTTTCTGTAATAGAGAGAATTTATAATAAAACCGATTCTTACTTTATTCCTGATGAAATTTATGATAAATTTTTAAAAAATGTATTTATCTTTGATAATGATAATAATTTGACTAAAAATGACTTTTTACTTTTTACTAAAAATAATCAAGAAATAGAAAAAAAATTAAATCTCACAAATCTTTATCCAATTGTCTATAAAAGGTATAACATCCAGGATTTCAATAGTGCCTTTGATTACAATAAAATTCTTAAAGATAATCAAGATAATCAGAAAAGGGAAATTAACCTTGAAAAAAATAAGAAAATTCTCAAACATTGTTTTTTATTTTTGAATTTATTAAGAAAGTTCAAATTTACAGCATTCGAAATAGATGATTCAATAGATAAATTGAAATTCATTGATAAAATTTTTATCAATATGCGAGAAGCCAATACATATTTTTATTTAACTGGATCTGAGGAAAAATTTTCATTTAATCCTGAAGTATCTAAAGAAACTATAGCAGAATATTTTATAGAAATGGCACAAAATATTTTTAACTCAGATATATTCATTAAAAAAAACCAAGAAAATTTAATTTCTAATATTGTCTCTAATCCATTATTTATAGACAATAATAAAAAGATTAAAGAATTATTTTATACTAAAGATTATATATCCAATAGCAACATACCTGAATTGACTATTCTCTTTAATAAATATAATGATAGTACAAAAGCTGAATTAAAAAATAAATATGGTGATAGTAAATTTGATCTAATCAATAATCAGAGTAATTACAATCTATTAAAAAAAATTCACTTGAAAAGCATCGAAAATATTTACTTTTTCTCAAATTTGAACATTTTAGATTTATTAGCTAATCAAGTTTTTGTTTATTCAGATTATTTAGTTTTTCCTATTTTTGCAATTCCTGATCAAAATTTCAATATTCTAAATAAAAAATATTGTTATTTTCTACACAAATTCTTTATCAGAGATCAACTTAAAAATATTGATAATTTAACAAATTTAAAAGATTGTTTTACAATTTATACAAATGATACACATTCTAATAATCAAATTTGGGTAGATTTTTTAAGCAATTCGGTTGATCTTTTAAATTTAAACAGTTCAACTAAATTTGATTTTTGCGAATTGGAAGATATTTTAGATGAAGAATACAATTATCATACTTCAGATTATTTAAATAACACTAAAATAAATAATAAATTTTGCTTAAACAGATTTTCATTGAAAAAGGAGATATTAAATCCTATGTATCCAGAAAAAAGTTTTAAATACAAAAACTCTATAACTCCTTTACTCTCTTATGATGACCATTATATTGAAAATTCACTTTCAAATTATTATTTAAGTATTTTCCTGAAAAATGAAGGAAATTTTAGATCTTTTGACACATTTCAAAGGAATAAAATTTTACTTTTTTTATTTAGAGGACTTTATGTTTTCGTCTCTATTTCTATCATTTTAGTTTTTTATTTTGTCTATAATATAATACAAGTGAAAGAATTTATAGATCAGCCTTTAAAAAAAATTGAATCCACTCTTAGTCATATTTCGACTGATAAAGCAAAGTTTAAAGATTCTAAAAAATTCCTCGATGAATATTTACTGGAAGAAAATAGTAAAACAATTAATGAATTTAAATATTTAATTAAAATGATATTGAAGTTGGTAGAAGGAAATTTGAATTTGAAGAAAATTCAAGTCAAAAATAATGAGTTAGATAATATTTATGTAAATATTGAAATTCAACCTATTAACATGGTTAAATTTAATCGTTATATTATATTCGAAAATAAAATTTTGGAAAGTATCGATAAAAATCATTATTGTCAAGAGCTTACAGATAAAATAGGAATTGAAATAGGAAAAGATGAAAAATTAAAAAATTCGACAATCTTTTCTAATTTTATTCAAAAAAAATTTTTGCAGGAAAAATATAATAAGATTAATCAAGATTCTCTTGTTTCTTCAAAGTATACAGAGGAGCTTTTTAAGACTAAATATAAAATTCTTTCGTTTGAAAACTTTAAATGCAGAAAATCTGAATATAAAATTGATGATGTTTTTAATGTTGATTGGGTTAAAGTCGATGAAATTTTAAGTGAATTTTATTTTGAGGTTGATGAAAAATATATGGAAAATTGGTACAAAGATGAGGAAGAAAAAAAAGTTTTATTTGATTGCTATGAAGAAATATTTAATGATTAAAGGATGCAAAAGCTCTTTGATTGATAATTTATTTATATATTTTTGAATAATTGATTATTTTAAAAGTAATTATGAATTAATGCTTTTCAGGATATCCTAATTTAATTAAGAATATTTAAATGAAAAAGTAATTTATTTAAATATTTAAAAATGAATTTTCCAGCAATTTATCCATCTGATCTGAAAAAAATTATCGATTAATATTCCAAGAAAATCATTTTCTTTAATAAATGACTGAAATTTTTTATTTCTAAATCAAATTTTATAATCAAACTGATAGAAGATGTATTTTTATATAATTCTTCTCAAAAACTTTAAAGTACAGTCTATTATAGTTAAAATTTTATATTAATATGAAAAATCCTCTTAAAATGATAATTTTTTTCATTGTTTATATATTTAAACAAAATTTTTTAAATTATTATTTTAACTTTAATAATTATTGTTGAATTGACTGTATTTTATTAAAAGAAATTTGTTAAGTTATTTGCTTAAATATGGTTTTGATCTCAATGGCTTATTTACAGAAAAAGAATTTATTAAAAAATTCCCTGTTAGAAAATTAATAATTTATAATTTATAAAATTGTATTTATGGCAAAGAATAATGATTCTAAAATTTTCAATTTGAATAACTTCATGCAAGAAGATATAATAGAACGTTTCGAAGACGCTTATCCAAAACGAAATTTAGAATTCTTCGCAAAAACATTGATTTTAGATCTTTCAGATACTAAATATCAATTATCAGACATAGATGATTTGGAACGAGATCCTGAATATAGGCGAATTTTCAGTCTAATAAACACTTTAAATATTTCTCAAAATAGGGTTTCAATTTTAATTTTAAATAATTATCAATACTTAGAAAAAATAAATGCTTCAAATAACATATTGTCAAAAGTGCAATTTTCGTTGGCAAGGTTAAAAAAGCTTGATCTTTCAGGAAACATGTTGGATAAAGTACCAGATTTATCAGGGACGCCTAACATAGAAGAATTGAGACTTGAAAAGAATTCTATTTTGCGCATTTTTTATGAAGATTTTAAAATGATTAGGTCAACACTAAATACATTGGATATGAGTAGTAATAAAATAGATTTTCCGAGAGTGAAAGATTTTTTTGATTTTATTGAAATATTCGGAAAAAATATGAAAAAGCTTAAGGCTTTCAATATAGAGAGAAACAATTTTTCACTTTCTAAAATATACAATCAAGATTATCATATGATTATAATTTATTATTGCGAAAATTTAAATTCTTTAAATTCTAAAAATGTTGAAAACACTGAAAGAGAAAACTCTAAGCTCTTTAGTAATTTTAAGCAAAGAATTTTAAATAATGAAAAAAATTACGGAAAAATATTAAAAAATGAAGAAAATTTAGAAGATTCAAAATTAAAAAAAAAAGAGAAAGAAGATTTTAGCTTGGCAGCTATTAGTAGGCAGATGGAGATCTTCAGTACTTTATCAAGAATGGGTCAATCAAATTTTGAAGATTTGAAAAATTCAATTGAGAAATATATTTTGATGTCAAAGCTTTCAGGAGATACAATTGAAAATAAAGCAAATAATATTAATAATTCTTTTGATGATTTAGAAATTGAAAATTTCGAGAATTTTCTCGAATCATGTAATTATATAATTGAGAACAATTCAAATTTGGAAAAACCATTATTTGATATAGTGGCTAATTTTGCGATTATTAAACATGGGAAATTCAGTGACCGTTGCCTTACATTTTTCAAGCATCATTTAGATGGTGTAGAAAAAGCAATATTAATTGAAGAAATAATTCAAAAAACGATTATGAAATTTATCAACAGCTCAAAAGAAGAAGATATCCCTTCTTCAATAATTAGAGGATTAGAATCATTTGCTACAGACTCGAAGTTCAGCAAGTTAATAAACGAGCTTATATACAAGCTTATACGAATAATAGAAAATTTCAATAAAATAGAAATCATTGCTGCCAAAACAGCTCAAAATACAGAGGAAGGAAGAAGAAGAGAGATATTCTCAGCTTCAATTCATTTTTTATCTATTTTATCTGGAGACGAAAATGTTATTGAAATGCTCACTAAAGAAAAATTATTTATTGAATCAATAGCTTACCACATAAAATCCTTGAATATTCAAGGAGAAGATATTATTATGAATGACGCAAATGTTTTAGAAATTATGACAAACTTATTTCAATTAGTTAAGGAGATTTCTCTACTTAATATAACCGATTCTCAAAGGCTTGAATATATAAATGAAATAATAACACTTGGACTCAAAGATAAATTAGAATTAGCATTGCAGTATAAAATTGATAATTATCAAAGATCATTAAATGATAAAAGAGAGATAAAAAACGCTAATGACTTAAGTGTTAAAGAATTAAAATATAAAAAATCGAATCTTTTGGCGAATATGATAAGATGCTTTGGCTCATTGATGAAAAATATCAACGATAAAGCTAAGCTGAATTTCTCAAATAGTTCAGTTGTTATGACTTTATTAAATTTACTTAATCAGCAAAATTTTAATGATCCGGTTGTTGCTTCAGGCATTTGCGATTTTTCTCTTTATTTACTAGAAAATAAAATTTTAATGAGTAATGAAGATGATCTATTTGGTATTGTAAGCTCTAAGCTTTATTCATTCAAGTATTTTTTAGGATTTTTATTAGAAGGAAAACCAAAATATTCTCAAGCCTGCATTGTAGCTGATAGCTTTGGAGAAAATTCATTAGATAAAGGAAATTCGGTTGAATTAGTGAATTTAACTTCTCCTTCAATGCAAGGTATGATTGAAAGTATTATAAATTTAATTACATTTTTTGGAAAAAATTCTCAAAGGGAGTTACCAATTAAGCAAATTTGTCAGCAAATTTCTTCTGATTTAAATGATATGGAAAGAGATGATGCTCTAACGGCTTGTCTATCAGTTCCTTCTGATAATGTAAAAAAAGCAGTGGTTCAAGCTTTTTTTTATGTGGATTCATCTGAATTCGAAGCAGAAGAAATACGTAATATCTACTATCAAATCTCGAATGTTAACTTAACAGCAGGGGATATCGAAGAAGTAATTTCAACAATATATATTATTTTAGCTAAGAGTTTTAAGAATTTTATGGAAGATCCAACTGGAAATTCTAAGGAAAAAGTTGAAAATAATAAGGACGCTTTTTTGATTGCTTTTGATATTTTACTGAAGAATCAAGAAAGAACTACAAATGATGAAGATGAAACAAGACAAAAGTTAATGCTAAGTACTTGTCTTACTGTATTTCTTATTAATTGTAGTACTTTTGAATCAATAAGAAAGTTTTATTCAGAGCGAAAAATTACAACAAAGCTTTTTAAAATTCTACATTATGAAGAAACTAGAATCAATGAAGAATTTAATCTCCCTATTGAAGTTGAAAAAACAAGAACAGGCTTTAATTTTTTTAATTTATTCGACTGTTTTAAAATGGAATTTCCACTCTCTCCTTATTCTTATGTTTTTTTAAGGGTCATGATTCATATGGCTGATTTACTCATGAATATACCTTACCCTATTTATCAAATAGATGAAAATATGGAATTTTCTGAAATAATAGAAGAATTAGAAGATCAAATTCAAAAGAGAGAAAATGATCGTGTTTACAAGGAAACATTAAATTTCAAAAAAATTATTGAAGGGAAAAAACAAAAAATGAATAACCCAAAAAATTTTATATTTTTATCAACAGCCGAGTTGAAGGATGAACAACTGAAATTTCTCAATATATTTCAGCAATTACTATTATTTTTACTTGGAAAATCAAGCCCAACAAGAATGATTGAATATGACCAAATCTGGGAAGATAAATTTGATATGCGTTTTTATAATATAAATTATTCATTAAATGAAATTCGTTATAATGATAATGAATTTGAATCAAGTGAAAAAAAAGAAATTTTGGATGAAGATTTTCTCAAAACTGAAAATTCATTAGAAAAGGTAAAAAGATATCTAAGAGAAGAATCAATAGTTAGTGCAGTTGCAGAGAAAGAGCAAATGAATGAATATGATTATATAAAATTAGATTACCAAAAATACAATTATTACGGCTTAAGCAGAGAAAATTTAATTAGAATTCCTCATGAAGAAAATGCACATAATCCATATTTACGAGGACTTGTAATAGCTACTTTTCTACGCTCGATTTATGCAATATTAGAATATCCAGTTGAAAAAGAAATAAAAGAAGAGTTAATATTTATGCTGAAAAAAGGGAATAATATAAAGGATTTATCAATGCTTGTTGATTCCACAAAGTTATTGGATTTTAATATATCAACTAAATATTTAATAATTATGCGTCTTATTTTTTCATATAGAAATCCAAATTCTAAAATATTAAATTCAAATACTCAAGGAAAAAAAAACTCAGTTGAAGAAAATGAATATCTGAATCAGATAGGAGTTACAAGTTTTGTAATTAGAAAAATGATAAATGTATATAAAGTTATTTTGCGCTTGGAAAATAATGATCACAAAATCTTCCTTTCAGAGTTATCTAAAACTTGTGCAGTTATCTGCACAGAAATTTACTCTCTTAATTATTCATCTCCAATAATAAAGGAAAAAACAATGTCTAAAATCATAAGTTATGAAATTATTAAAGTTTTTATAAAAATTGTTAAAGATTATATGAATAGAGACTGGGAAACTCCTTCATCCAATGAAGAAGAAGCTAATAAATTTACAAATAAGAATTCACAATTAAGTCTAAAAACTGGAAAGAACGATTATTCGCTTGTAGATATGATTAATACGATTTCCAAAATTTTGGGCGAATATATGGCCAAATGCAAAGAAAATTCCTACAATATTATTGAAAGCTTTACAAAAAGTTATATATTTGAAAAAATCAAGGTTCGAAAATCTTACTTGAGAGACATAATTAATAATTGCAAAATGTCTGAGTTTGAAATTAAGATTGAAAGTAAATATAAAAAAAGAATTCTTGCCATATCACGTGCTTTAATGATTGATTATAATGAAAGATTACAAAAAGTTGTTTATCTTGTTTTAAATGAATTATGCTTCGAGATTTTCATTACTGAAAATTCAATTGATTATTTTGAATGGGAACCTAAGAAATTTGAACAAGATCAAAAATATATTTATAGATACGAAGATATTATAGAAATTTACCAACTTGAGTTAGCTAATAGGAATTTCTTTAGGACCAAAAAAGGAAATTTTACATTTTTTTTTATGAAATATTTGACTTCTGACAAATTAATTGAAATCTTCCAAACCCAAAATTTAAATTTAAAAGTTTTCAAAGTAAAAAATATTTTCTCAACAGATTCGAATACTAAACAGCTATTCTTAAACGATGAAAACCGCAATGATGATTTTGATTTTAAAAATTCTGGAGTAATTTTTTATGCAACTGTTAAAGAAGTTGGTGGATTTTTAACCTTTTTCTCTACAATTTTTAAAGACAAAGCAAATATGGAAAACGGGAAAGTTTTTTTCATTTCAGGAGATCAAATCCTTTTGTATCAAGAAAATCAAGATTATTTATCCAAGATAAATATAGATGAATATTTACTTGATGAAAAAGGAGAATCAAAAGAATATCCTAAAAATAATTTTATTGAGTTTTTTGGTTTATATAATTCTTATTCTTTAAGCGATCTTACTTCTATAACATTTAAAAAAACTGATATTATCATTCTTGAATTTGGATCTTCGTCATTAGAAATTAATTTATTTGATGATTATTCTTATGTATTGTTAAGAGATTGTATAGTCCCTGTGGCGAAAGAGAAAAAATTTATTATTGATATAGGGGATGCTTATTCCAAAATCAAATAAAGGCTTAAAATTGTAGATTTTTTAAAAATGTAAATCTAAGAATTATTGATTTTCAATTTTATATAAAATGGAAATTTTTTTTTTTATTTATTAAATTTAAAATCTGTAATAAAACCGGTATTTAATAAAAATATATTCTTCTCTACCTTTCCTTTTTAAATCTAATTTATGTTTAAAGATAAAATTGAATTGAAAGAAAATTAAATTGATTATTTTATTTATTTTATAAATATTCGAATTTTAAAAATAAATTTAAATATTTATTTTTTTAAGGCAACATATTAATATTTATATATTATTCAAATATCTATTTTAATAATGTGGTTGGGATAAAC
>Ga0194116_10008935_pt1 | contig 10055 bp, 7 predicted proteins | sample TA2MahsurfametaG_4_FD_148617 | JGI IMG/M metagenome (GOLD analysis project Ga0194116, IMG submission 148617) | Freshwater microbial communities from Lake Tanganyika, Tanzania - TA2015008 Mahale S9 surface | ecosystem: Environmental > Aquatic > Freshwater > Lake | place: Tanzania: Lake Tanganyika... | reverse complement strand
AACGATTGTTCCACCCGTAACAATCCAGGTGTATGATTCGCCATTTACAGGCAATATGCTAAAATATTTTCCTTTTGAGAAGGCACAAAAACTGGTATCGCCTTTCGGCAATTGACCCGCCAATGCATGGTTTTTCACCACCCTCACTTTAACCGTATCGCCCACACACCCATACTTGTTCACCTCCTGCACGTTCACAAAACCGATGCCAATGCCACCCCAGTTCACCCGAATTACCGGACTCATGCCTCCGGAAGACTGTGTTCCGCCAGTTATGCTCCACTGATATACAGAACCCGGTGTAGGGGGAACAACAAGATATTCAATGTTGCGGTTATTCGGACATACAGATGCAGCGCCGGTTAATGGCGGTGTATTGGGAAATGAAACAAACACGAATTGCGTATCGGGTAAACTGCGGCAGCCAGAACCGTTCACAGCTGTGAGCGAAACCCAGCCATTGCGCTGGTTATTCCAGCGAACAGTTACACTGGCCTGATTGGCACTGCCAAGGATATTTCCGCCGAATGCTTTCCACTCGTAGGATATACTGGAAACAGGTATTGTACTATACGAGGATGTACTGTTCAGACAAACGGTATCAGCACCGGTTATATCCGGTTTAGCCGGTGAGGCGGAAAGGGATACATTGAGGGAGTTGGGCCCTGCCTTGCAGCCAAATTTGCTGATTATGTATAGATTCAGTTTTCCGGTGTTACCACTTCCCCAGTCTATCAGAACGGTATTTTTGGTAGAGTCACCCTGTACAACACCGCCCGTAACCCTCCACAGATAGGTGTTCCCGGCACCCGGAGCAGTGACGGTATATCGCACGCCTCTGGCATTCTGACAAACCTGAACTGGTCCTGCAGGCGTTTCTGTGGGGCTGAACGGCCTTACATAAATAAGCACATTCTCATTGATGAATTTAGAGGGACAACCGTTGTCGTAGGTTTCGAAGGTTACCCGATAAGGCTCTGTGCGGGCATGGTTGCAATCTGTTTTCCAGCAAAATTTGGCGGTAGTGGTTTTCACACCCGATGCCGGCGCCGGCGTAATGGTGGCCTTGGTTCCGATAAAGCCATTGGCCCCGGTGAAAATATCTCCAAATGCCCTTAAGGTTACCACATCCCTTACATCATCATCCGTGGCTGTAACATCTTTGCATATCTGTTCACCTGCCTCCACATACCAAGTTTTACTACCACCTTCATAGCCCAAACGAGGCTTATTATTGGGCTTACAATTGATGACCAGGATCTGCAAATCCTGGCGTATGGTGGATATGGGAATGCCATTTCTCCATTCGGTAACCTCTATGGCCACCGCAAATCGTCCTGTTGCACGCGACAAATAGGTTGTGAGTCCGTTAAATGCATCAATCTGCGCAATCCCCCCGCTTCCAAAAGGCGCAGAAGCACTGAATCCGCTTTTATATTCCACCGTTGGGAACGATGTCATTATGGAAGGACAATTATCAAAAATAGGCGTGTTGCCCGTTGCGCCCTGCCAGGGTGTTACAAAGCGGTATGAAAGTGAATCACCGTCCGGGTCTATGGTGCGGTTGCGTATGGTAGTGGTATCATTTACACACATAAATGGAATGGGCATATCCTGAAAAATAGGAGAACTGTTTTTCAAGGAAGATGCCGGTATGAAGCCATAATAGGTTTGTCCCTGGTAAGGCGAACCGGAATTATCATCCCTAAGATTATTTTGAGTGTTCCTGCAGCAGCGTTCCCATTTAAGGTGATAGCCTGTGCTGTTGTTGGGAAGGGTAATAGTGGTTTCATACAACCCCTGATCAAGACAGGCGCTTTTCACCTCGGGACAAGTGGTATTGCCCACGGGATCTACTTTCTGGGATTTTATCAGATCAATTGTTCTGGACAAATAAAATACACGGTTTGAATTGTAAATACACAGGGTAATCTGTTTGTCGAAGGGAACTTCATTATCGGTATTGTCAAAGATGCAATCTCTGTATACGTAAAGCGTTACGCGATATTGAGAACTGCTTCCGTTGGTGCCAATGAAGCGATAGGTAAGATAGCCTCCTACAAGGTGCGTGGCTGTAAGCGGACAAGCTGACAGAATTGTCAGTGTCAATAACCAAAACCACTTAGCAGAAAACCTCACCTTTAACCTGTTTTACAAATATAGACAAGAATTGTGCCTCTTTTGTTGTGTGTAAACCATAGAAAAAGACAATACCCTTATTTTTGCAATATGTTTTATAAACCGGACTGTCTTCATTTTCTGGGACATATACCCTGTAAACCCCATAAAATATCAGGATATCACTGCTCCGATTGTCCGGAATACACCCAAATCGAAAAGCGTATTCTCATCATCAAACTGGGTGCTATTGGTGACGTAATCCGCACAACCCCGCTGATTACACGTTACAAATCTTTGTATCCAAATGCTAGATTCACCTGGATAACCCTATCGCCTGATATTTTGCCTGCGGATGAAATTCATGAAATCCTGAAACTGAATACCGAAGCGGTTTTACAGGTTCAAAATACTCAATGGGATATTGCCATAAATCTGGATAAAGAAAAAGAAGCCGGTGCTTTGCTTAAATCGGTGAATGCGAAGGAAAAATTCGGTTTCATTTTGAAAGATGGCGCCATGCAGCCGGTAAATGAACTGGCCAATCATAAGTTTGAAACCGGTCTGTTTGATGACGTTAGCAAAGCCAACACAAAAAACTACTGTACAGAAATTTTTGAACTGTGTGGCATGGAATATGGCGGAGAACCTTATTTGCTGGATAACCACGCCGATAAAGGATTTAAATGGAATATAGACCGCAGCAAACCGATTATTGGATTGAACACCGGCTGCGGCGACCGCTGGACCACAAGGTTGTGGAGCATTGAAAAATGGGTAGAACTGGCAAAATCCCTACAACAAAAAGGGTACAATGTGTTATTGCTGGGCGGTGCTCAGGAGCACGAGCGTAATTTGCAGATACAGCGAAGATCAGGCGCTACGTATCTCGGTCATTTTTCGTTAAAGCAATTCATTAACCTAATTGACCAGTGCGATGCGATGGTAACGCAAGTCACAATGTGCATGCACCTGACGCTGGGCTTGAGAAAAAAGATTGTACTTATGAACAACATTTTCAATCCCTATGAGTTTGATTTATTTGACAAAGGCAAGATTGTGGCGCCTTCCAAGGCATGCAAGTGTTTCTACAAAGGAAGCTGTGTAGATGGAACCAGCTGTATGGAAACTCTCGAACCCTCCCTGGTGCTGAAAGCCTTGGGAGAAGTAATGGCTTTGTAATTCTCCATTCAGATTTTATCAAAAATCCTTATTTTTGCACCCTCATTTGGCGAGGTAGCTCAGCTGGTTAGAGCACAGGATTCATAACCCTGAGGTCGGCAGTTCGATCCTGCTCCTCGCTACGAAAAAAGCCCCCCCACTAAACGGGGGTTTTTTATTTGTTTTATATATCAATTCCATTAATATCTTGATTGAAATGTAAAATACCAGTAAAACAGCAACCGATGAAGGGTAAAAGACAAACTGGGTCTAACACCTATTTCGTAAAAAGCATTTGGGGCAAGATCAAACTTGCAGTGTAGCGATAATTCACCTGGGATCAGAGAAATTTCACTAAATCCGTTTGATAGTCCTTCTCATCAATATCATATGAGCGACCAATTTGATTAAGGTAATTTTCAAAATAATCCCCTGCTATTTTCTTTTCAAATGTTTTCCCATATTCCATTTTTGAATTGTGGGTGCGCTAGTATTTCTCAATAAAAGTAAATACAAGCATTTTTAACACAACTATAATGTATTAAAAAAGATGCCAAACAAACACCTGACGGTTGGTTACAACAAACTAATCGTTGTTGGCAGATTAGCCACATTTTTTACAAATGATTTATTTAATTGCAGCGAATTCATCCTGCCACAACCCGCCAAAAAAACTAACTTTGCAGTATGCGCATCGGTGGGCTGCAACTTTTTTATTTCAAGAACCACGAGGAACGGCATCTGCAGTTTTGCGATGGCATCAATTGCATTACCGGACCTAATGGCAGCGGAAAAACCAACATTCTGGACGCGGTATACTATCTGGCCAATACCAAGAGTTTTTTTAATGGAATAGACCAGCAGCTGATAAAACACGGACAGGAATTTTTCAGTATTCACGGTTTTTTCGAAAATGAAACCCCCACCGAGATTCTGGTAAACTTTGGCAATAGTAAAAAAACGCTGAAGAAAAACGGTAAGGTTTACAGACGTCTGATTGACCACATAGGCATCATACAAACAGTATTCATTACTCCTTACGATATCTCACTGATACTGGACGGCAGCGAGGAGCGCAGGCGGTTTCTGGATTTTACCATCAGCCAAACCGACCGTCCATACCTTGAACAGCTGAGTTTGTACAAAAAACTGCTGGATCAGCGCAATGCTTTTTTAAAGCAGGCCGAAGGAAGTCATGTAGACCCTGTATTGCTGGAAACCTTCGACGACCGCATGGCGGAAGCCGGACAGCGCATTTTTGAAAAACGAAGGGCATTTATATCGGCATTCACACCCTACTTCCAGGAATTTTATGTTTATCTGAGCGGCGATGCAGAACACCCTACTCTGCTGTATGTAAGCGAACTGCACGAAAAACCGCTGAAAGATTTATTGTACCTAAGCCGCAATAGAGACAGGGTCATGCAGCGCACCGGTAGCGGCATCCACAAGGATGATCTGGAGTTCTTACTCAGCGATTATCCGCTAAAGAAATACGGCTCACAGGGTCAAATCAAAAGTTATGTAATTGCACTGAAACTCGCGCAGTACAAGTATTTCCTTGAAAAAACAGGCAAAAAACCCATTTTGCTGCTGGATGATATTTTTGAGAAAATTGACGGAAACCGTGCCGGAAAACTCATGGAACTGGTGGCAAGGGATTATTTTGGGCAGATAATCATTACCGATACGCATGCAGAACAAGTGAAGGATCATTTGGAGGGATTGACCGTAGAGAAAAAATACTTTGCGCTTGAAAAAACCCTCAATACAAATGCTGCACCGGCTCAAAATTCCAGCGAAGACCCAGCATAATCCAGTTTCCGGATGAAGCCTGCCAGCCGGTTTGGTTTCGATACAGCCAGCTCAAATCAATATTCACATTGTGGTAGATCATGTAGGTTACATCCACCTTAAAAGAGCGAATATCTGAAATTTTGCCCTGCAGCATTTGTATCCCTTCATCACCCACCCTCACCTCGTTATCGCGACGCGGATTGCTGCCAAAGTTCGGCCCCATGAGCCAGGGATCGTTGCCTTGTTTGGCCAGCATGGCCAGTGCATGAATGCGCAGGTTTGGCAGGGCTTTGGGCTGAAAAAATCCTTTAAAACTCCACTCCCTGAAATTGCTGCCCAACGGGTGCGCGAGCGGCTGATTATAATGTGTGTAGCTGTTTAAAATATCCGAGTGTGAATAGGTGTAAGGTCGAACAGTATTGTATTCCGCCTGCAGCAGTCCATTGAATTTCGGGGTTCTGAAAATCCGCATGAGACCCAATTGCCAGCCGAATTTATTGCCCCACCAGCTACCCTTTTGTACTTTGCTCAATTTAAATTCATCCAATCAGCCCCAGTTTTGCTATCCACAATTTTAAAACTTGAAGATTCGGCACATACATAATCACAGCGGTTGCACTGAAATTGTTGCAAGAAAACGGCCATCAGCAACACCAGCGAAGTTAAAATCCATTTCATGTTTAAAAGGTATACAAATTGTCGATAACGAACCCCCAAAAATACCCGTAATTTGTGGTATGCGAATCTTAGCCGGTCTAATTTTTACATTTATCCTACACATGAGCCAAGCCCATAACACAAATCTCATTCATTACTCACTCAGCATTCCTGAACCGCACAACCATTATGTGGAAGTGGAAATGGAAATAGTTGCACCCAACAAAAAAGAGGTACAACTGAGCATGCCGGTTTGGACACCGGGAAGCTATCTGATAAGGGAATTCAGCAAAAAGGTGGAACGCTACGAGCACACTGCTTCAGGAAAGCTGCTGTTGGTAACAAAAACCGACAAAAACACCAACATCAGCTATTACACCAAAAGGCTGATTGTTGCTACCTTACTGGATGCAAAAATCAGTATGGCTAAGATAGGCAAAAAAAATCTGGATGATTTGATGCGGGTTCTTTGGAAACAGTATTACACTGAAAAGCAACGTGGCTCTGCCGTGGCCGAATTTGAAGCCGCGGCATCGGAAGTTGCCAAAACCGATTTTAAAAACTTTTTTGACAAACATGTAAGATCACTGGAAACGTCGGATTATCAGGGGATTTTAAGCGATGCAGTATTAACTATAAATATTAGAACGGATAAACGGCGGATAAGCGGCATAAATGCCTCCGCTGAAAACGTAAAAAAAGTGGTGAAGTTTTTAGAAAGCGGCACTACTGCCTGCAATTCGGGCGTGAATGTAAATGATGAACTTATTGCGCTAAATGGGTTACCTGTCAACAACGATACCGATGATTTTATGAAAAAATTGTCATATCCCGAGAAATCAAAATTGCTCATCTCAAGGGGTGATATTGTCAGAGAGATTGATTTCGTATTTTCAGCGATGGGTCGCTTTTCACTTTCACTGGGTTTTGAAAAAAAAATTACCTGCCCTTGAGAGATGGCTGGGAAAAATTAATTGATAATGGCAGAAGTACTGATTGATTGCGAAAAGCTGCAAAACTGGGTTGAAGGCGTTTTTACGCATGGTGGTTTTTCGACAAAAGACGCCCGCCTTTGCTCAGATGTGCTGCTGTCCGCCGATTTGCGCGGCATCGATTCGCACGGTGTGGCGCGGTTGTCGGGCTACCTAAGGCTGATTGAGAAAAAACGTATCAATCCGGCCCCGCAGATGAAAATTTTGCACGAAACACCATCCACAGCCTCATTTGATGCCGATGGCGGAATGGGTCTCGTTTCGGCTCCGGTGGCCATGGATATTGCCATTGAAAAGGCTAAAAACGTGGGCAGCGGTTGGGTTGCCATTCAAAATAGCAACCATTTTGGCATAGCAGCTTACCACGCCATGAAGGCCCTTCCCCACGATATGATTGGTTTTGCGGCAACAAATGCAAGCCCGCTGGTGACACCCGCGCTAGGTGCAGAACGTATGCTGGGCACCAACCCCATCTGCCTGGCCATACCTGCATTACATGAACCGGCTTTTGTGCATGATATGGCTACATCTGCGGCCAGCAATGGCAAACTGGAAATTGCGGAGCGTGATGGAAAAAATATTCCCAAAGGCTGGCTTACCCAAAAAGACGGCTCGAACAGCGAAAACCCTTCTGAGCTAAAGAATGGCGGAATGCTGCTGACATTAGGTAGTGATATGGACCACGGCAGCTACAAAGGGTACGGTCTTAGCGCAGTTGTAGACATTCTCAGTGGTGTGCTCAGCGGTGCCAACTACGGCCCTTGGGTTCCCCCGTTTGTCTCATTTTTGGATCCGCTGGACAACCTGCCCGGCAAAGGCATCGGGCATTTTGTGGGTGCATGGAGAATAGACGGTTTCAGGCCGGCTGCAGAATTCAAAACACATATGGACCAATGGATTCAGCGGTTTAGAAACACCAAATCACTTGAAAACAACAACCCTGTTCAGATTCCGGGTGACAAGGAACGATTTCATCACAGTCAAAGGGCCTCGCATGGAATTCCGCTGGTTGAAAAAGTTTGGAATGACCTTCAAAACATCGCGGCCCAAACCGGTATTGTATTAACAACGTAATTCATGCAAAAAAAATCGCATAAGATTATTGCCCTAATTCTGTTTATTACCGTCATAATCGGCACCGGTCTTGTTATTTACCGTTACAAACTCAAAGGCCGAAAGTCTTTGCGCAAAGGCGGTTACCGCACCGATTACAATCCTCGGTATGTGGATTCCATGGTGAGGGCAAAGCAAAAACAAAAACGTGACTAAATCTTATGCATGGTTGTTAAAATAAAGTTTTAGAACTTTATTGCGGCATGCACTATGCCATCCCTCCAGGAAGCGCTGAATGGTGGATTGGAATTGCCTTTTCCCTTGCCTTTATTGCACTTCCACCCTATATTCTTAGAGATACAACGGATAAAACCAAACTCGGCACTGGGAAAGCCATTGGCGCCTTCATCCTTCTTGTTATTATAGTACAGCACTTTTATTTATTGAATGTCGGAAAATGGCATCTGCGCACTGCACTGCCCCTGCATTTGTGTTCAATCAGTGTCATCTTGGCGGGTATCATTCATTTCAAACCCAGCCAGGGCCTTTTTGAACTGTTGGTATACTGGGGGCTTCCCGGCGCTTTCCATTCTTTGATTACGCCGGAATTAACACATGGATTCTCTACTTTCTTATTTGCTGAATACTACATTGCACATGCAGGTATTTTTTCCATGGCTGTTTTTGCAACAACTGTTTATGGCATGAAACTCAGAAAAAATAGCTGGTTCAAAGTATGGCTGTTTACCCAGCCGGTGCTGGCAGTCGTGGGTATAATCAATTATCTCACCGGTGGAAATTATATGTACCTGAGCGAAAAACCCATTGCTGAAAATCCATTTGTGATAGGTGACTGGCCCTGGTATATTCTGGGACTGCAACTGGCTGGATTGCTCCATTTTGCGGCCGTTTACGGCATATTTTACTTGTTTAAAAAAGTATAACTCAATCAGCCAGCATCTGCCTGATTAATGGCTCCATAAATGCCTTATCGGTAAGTCTGTCTTCAAGTTTACCTTGTATGATATGGTTGAGCAGCTTATCGTTTTTTACCCCTATATCCAGCGCGTATTTGTAGGGTGTGGTATGGAAAGTGGTAAGCTCATACTGGCTTTTAAACAAATCGGGATATAGCTCAGTTAAATCATGCTCCACATGTTTGCGGTGGCGGAACGCTTCTGTCCCCACCAGATCGCGCATTTCCACAAAGTTCTGTATGGCAAGACTGGCAATCGCATCCGCATTGGGTTTGCGGGATTTTTGATAGTCATCAAGCGCTTTTGACCAGTTACCTTTATGCGCTGTTATCAATTCATCCATGACGATACAATCCTCAAAACAGCAGTTCATGCCCTGACCGTAGAAAGGAATAATAGCATGGGCAGAATCGCCCAACAAAGCAGCTCGCTGTTTAATCCAGGGATAGCATCTCATTGTAACCAGCGTGCCCGTTGGATTGCCAAAGAAATCATCTACCAGGCCGGGCATCATATCCACGGTATCACCAAATTCTTTATTAAAAAATGTCATTACCTGTTCGGGTGTGGTGAGCGTAGCAAAACTGTTTTCACCTTCAAAGGGCATAAACAATGTACAGGTGAAATTGCCGCCGGGGTTAGGCAGGGCAATCATCATAAAACTGGTTCTGGGCCAAATGTGTAGTGAGTTTTTCTGCAAACAAAATTCCCCGTTTTCATCGGGGGTAATTTCCAGTTCCTTGTAGCCATGGTCTTCGTAGGTTTGTGCATAATTGAATTTGCTGGTCATAAAAGCATCGCGCACCGCACTGAATGCACCATCGGTGCCAATAAAAATGACAGCTTTATCTTCAACCACATTGCCGTTGGCATCCGTATAACGGGTAATCCCAGATTCCGGATCGCAGAAAATGCATTTATGGTCGAAATACATGTGAATATTTGGGAATGCATCCGCCAATTGCAGCAAGCGTATATTGAGCGCTCCGCGCGAAACCGAATAAATGGCCTGTCCGTCTTTGCCATAGGGCTGGTAAGCCAGGTTTCCGGCAAGGTCATGCATCATACGACCGGTCATGGGAATGGCAATTTCCATAATATCTTTGGCAATACCGGCTTTTTCCAAACCACGGATCCCGCGGGTAGACAAGGCCAGGTTGATGCTCCGGCCACCCTGATAGTTGCCCTGACGCATATCGGGTCTGCGCTCATACACATGAACTTCGTATCCTTTGCGCGCCAGAAATACGGACAGTAATCCTCCCGACAAGCCTCCGCCAACCAAAGTAATCTTTTCAGC
>Ga0194116_10008934_pt1 | contig 10055 bp, 18 predicted proteins | sample TA2MahsurfametaG_4_FD_148617 | JGI IMG/M metagenome (GOLD analysis project Ga0194116, IMG submission 148617) | Freshwater microbial communities from Lake Tanganyika, Tanzania - TA2015008 Mahale S9 surface | ecosystem: Environmental > Aquatic > Freshwater > Lake | place: Tanzania: Lake... | reverse complement strand
CATCCCGGCCCTCCCGAGCTCGTCGCAGCCGACGACCTGCCCGCAGTGGGGGCAGGTGAACTTTGCGATTGTTGCCAAGATTTCTCTCCGCCGCCTCACAGGTTTAGGAACGTAAGATTCTCGAGCGAGCCGAGCGGCCCACGGGGCACGGCGTTGAAGGCGATCGTATAGCGCGGTTCCGGGCCGGGATTGGCGCCAACTTGGTGCTGCAGGTACCACGGGAAGATGTAGACTGTGCCAGCCTGCTGCTGCGCCTGCCGCGCGCAGCTGAAGGCGTCTAGGTGCTCCGATTCGCCGTTGGTTACCCCGATAGAGCTCTGCTTGAGCTGCATCGACTGGTCGCGGAACACGATGCTCTCGCCAACGTCCCCCGGCGAGTACACGCCCGAGAAGAACGCGTTCGGGTGGAAATGATGGTGGTGGCTGTCGCCCGGCAGCGTCTTGTTGCCCCACATGCAGTTGACCTCGAACTCCTTGCACTGGAAGGTGTACGCCTGCCGCACGTGCTCGAGGCAGCTCCGGAGCATCGTGTTTAGCTCCGAAAACCTCGGCCTAACGTGCAGGTCGCCCGAGGTGGTCAGAACCCGGCCCTCGGCCTTCTGCGTGAACTCCTGCTCCTCCAGCAGCGCGAGCTGCCTGGTGTTGAACGCGTCGTCCCCGATCTGGAACTGGAAGACGGGCACGGGGAACAGCTTGTGGACGGTGTGCTCGATCTTCATCGGACCTCCATGTCGAATGCGACGATCGCGCGCTCCGTGTCGGAGTTGTTCGGGCGGGTGTAGTGCAGGACGTTGCTGGGGGCGAACACGATCGTGCCCTCGCGCACCGGCGGCGCCATGAGCACGGTCATGTCAGAGGCCGGGTCGTTCCAGGGGCTCACGTGGATCGACGGCGTGTGCACGCGGTCGTCGTAGTCCAGGTACAGGATGCCGCTGTAGCCGGTGGAGCGGTGGTTGTGCACGGAGTGGTAGTCCCCGCGCCGGTACCTCACGGACCAGATGGACCGCACGTCGAGCTCCCGCAGGTTGGCGTCGACGCCGAACCGGTTGAGCTCATCGGAGAAGATGTTGACGAACGGCTCGACGTACGGCTCGTGCTCGCTGTGCCGGTCCGTGGCGAACTGGGCCGAACCGGCGCGCTCGAACGAGCCGGGGTCGATGTGCTTCAGCAGCTCGGCCTTCTTGGCCTCCCACCCGTCGCACTCGTACGAGTAGTACTTGACTGAGAATAGTGTTCCGATCATGCTCTGCTTGCTGTTTTGTGCCCGGGCCTCGGTGGATTATGCCGGCTCGTCGTCGGCGTAGGCGCCGAGCACGACGCGCCTCACGATCCGCGGCGTGTTGGTCCAGCCCTCTATCGCTATGATCGCGTGGGCGAGGTGGCCCTGGATCTCGTCGTCGTCGAGGCCCTCGGCCCTCAGCTTGAGGGCCTCCTCGACGGTGTCCGTGAGAAAGTCGCGCTGCCGCTCGTCGAGAGACAGCACGAACATGGCCTCTGGACCGAAGCATTCCATGTGGTTCAGGCGAGTGCGAGTGCTGCGTCGATGGCGCGGCGGGCGACGCTCGCGCCGGTGCCGAAGTTGGCATAGCCGAAGCGGTCGGTGGACGTCTTGCCCGACGCGTGGGTGTTGAACTCGGTGATGGCGTTGAAGGCGTCCCACAGGGTGGAGCCCCCGTTGCCGCGGCCGTTGAAGAAGTGCTGCACGATCTGGTCGCGGTTGCGCACGGTGTCTCCCTCCTTCTTCCTGTAGGCCTGCAGGATGATGCGGTCGACGTCGGACACCGTGGCCCGGGTCGACGCGAGCGTCTCGGCGGCCTCGGAGAAGCGGCGCATGCGCTCGTTGACGAAGTCGAGCGTTTCGGTGATCTTCAGGGCCTGCTCGTTCACTCCGAGCTTGTGCTGCAGGCGGGTGGACATGTCCTCCATCGCCATCGCAAAGGTATTTTGGCAGATCACGCGGGTGTCGGTCACGCCTGCGGCCAGCGGCGAGGTGCCGTCGTGGCTGTTCAGCAGGGTGAGCATGGCGCGATGCTCCTCACCGGCGATCTCGTAGCCACGGGTCATCTGGGCTTGGACAAACACCTTGCTGCCGGCGCCGATGTACCCCTGGTTGACCACCTCGAGGAGCCCCTCGCTGACGAGCGGCTGCACCAGGTTGGTGATCACGCTGTTCTGCACGATCTCGTAGCGGCCGCCGACCACGCCCACCTGGGCGAAGTTGTCGTCGCGGACGAGGACCTTGCGGTTGGGGACGGCCCGGCTGGTGCCGTCGGGGAGCTGCACGCTCACCGGGCAGGCGAGGACTTTCCAGTCGAGGGAGGCTTGGGTCGCGATCTGCATGTGTTTCTTTCGGTTGATGAATCAATCGTACCGCGGATCGGGGCCTTGCGGCCCAGAGAATGTGCGCTTTTAGAAGTGGTCCGCCTCGTCCCCGCCCGGCGGGTCTGCTCTGGTGATCGTCACGGTGCCGTCGTGGTTGAGGTCCCAGTTGACGTACTCCCACCCGTCCATCCCGACCGCCCTCGCGACGTCGTCGGGGAAGGTGATGTAGAGCTCGCCAGAGATGGGGTCCTCCTCGATGGTCGTCGCGCCGGCGATGGGGTTGGTCATGGCTTCTCAGTCCTGGAAGAGCGGCTGCGTGAAGTACTTGCTGAGCTGCTCGAACTTCGGCGCGCCTGTGGAGCAGACGAGGCCGAGCCCGTCGAGGATCGTTTTGACGTCCTCGAGGTCTTTGATGGTGTCGATGTCGAGGGCGTACGCTTGCGGGGCTTGGGTTGCGGTTTCTGACACTGTTGTGATTCCTCTAGTTGCTTGAGTGCTTCGGCGTACGGCGCCGGGCCGGCGACGGCCTGGGTCTTGAGCCCGAGCATCGCGCCTATCTTGGCGAGCCGCTTTGAGAGTGCGTTGAACTCGTACTCCTCGAAGACCGACTGCGCCGTGCGGACGTTGCTGTTCCCCAGCGCGAACTCCGAATAGTCGAGGTCCTGCAGCTCGGGCACGTATGTCGACGTCGTGAGCATCATGTTGTCGCGCACGAGATCGGCGTGCGGCGCGACCTTCTTGTCCTCGAGCACGCGCTCGAAGGTTCCGTTCGCCTCCTTGATGATCTTCACCGCGGTCTTCGGGCCGAGGCCCTTGATGCCGGCGATGTTGTCCGAGGTGTCGCCGGCGAGCGCCTTCACCAGCGGGATCTGCGACGGGGGCACGCCCCACTTCTCGACGGTCTCGGCCAGGCCCATCTTGGCGATCTTCTTCGCCGAGTTGAACAGCACGACGGACACGCGGTCGCTGACGCACTGGAGGATGTCCTGGTCGCAGGTGAGGATCACGACCTCCTCGAAGTCGAGGGCGTTGCGAGCGAGCGTATAGATCGAGTCGTCGGCCTCGTAGCCGCGGACGCCGATGAGCGGCAGCCCGAGGGCCGGCAGCACGTCGTCCATCAGGGCTGAGGCCTCGGCCTTAAAGGTGTCGGCCTCGGGGCCGTCCTCCTTGACCCTGTTGGCCTTGTACTCGGCGTCGGCCTCCTTGCGCCAGTTGCCGCCCGCGTCGTAGCACACGGCGACGTGCGTCGGGCGCTCGGCGTCGATGACCGACAGCAGGTTGTTTGTGAAGCCGTAGGTGCCGGTCGTCGGCCGCCCGTAGCTCGTAGACAGTCCGCCCGTGGCGCGCATGAGCGCGTTCCGGCTGCGGTGGAACAGAGCGTAGAAGTCGACGAGGAGGAGCTTGCTCATCGGTTGTAGAAGGCGGTCTCTAGAGCCATAAATGCGCTCAGTTCGGCGCGGAGCTGCCCACGTGTCTCGACGTCGGTGACGGTCACGGAGCCGTTGGGGTTCTTGAAGATCAGCACCCCGTGGCCGCCCTCGTCGCCGCCGTCGCAGTGGATGTAGCGGATGTGCTCGGAGAGCTTAACGCCACGCAAAGGCTTCCCTTGAGCGGATGTCGCAGTAGGGCCCAGCTGGGTTACAGATGCGGTCATTCTGTTTGATCTGGCGGAGTTGAAATTTGCGGAGCTCGAAGCTGATGAAGCCGGCGAGCCGAGGGTCATCAGTCTTTCCAAGTGCCGCCTGTAGGCGTCGTACATACTCGTCGTGTGTCGGCAGGTTGCCGATTGTCTCGCGGTCAGAGTCCCCGAGATCGGCGAGGGAGCTCCCGGCCCGCACTTTGGCGCGGCCGAAATTGCCTGTTAGGGCACCCTTGGTCCGGAGGAGCTCGGAGGTTTTGATTCGGTTGGTTGTTTGCATACGTTCATCATACGGAAAAGGGCAGCCCGAAGACCGCCCTAATGTGCACTTATTGTACCGTCACACTCGCCGCTGGATCATCTGCCTACTCAGACAGGTGGCCTTGAGCTTCCCGAGGATCATGTCCATGCCGGCGTCCGGGTCGGTGTGGTCTCCGCACGTATAGATGTCCACAGCGGCCTTATTGAGCTCGGGCCACGTGTGAATGCTGATGTGGGACTCCGACAACAGCAGGAAGGCCGTGATACCGTGCGGACTGAACTTATGGTACGCGGTCTTAAGTATGGTGGCGTGGGCCTCCTTCGCGGCGAGCGTCAGCGCCTCGAGGATCAGCTCCGCGTCATCGAGCAGGAACGGATCCTCGGATGTGATGTCCGCGATGATGTGGCGAGAGACGGTCAATGCGTGCGCTCTCAGCGTACGAGACAGCTATAGATTATACCTCCCGCCGGGTAAGAGCGGACATGAGCCAATTTTAGAATCAATGAAACCCACTCAGGATTGCCTCGACCTGATCAAAAACTTTGAGGGTTACCACAAGCTCCTCCCGGGCGGCGGCGCGGCCGCGTATCTCGACCCCGTCAACATCCCCACGATCGGCTGGGGGACAATCAAATACCCCGACGGCAAGCCCGTGCGGCTCGGCGACGAGCGGACCAAGGCCCAATGCACGGAGTACCTGCTGCACGAGGTCGAGGGCAAGGCGGCCGCGGTCGAGAAGCTCGTGAAGGTCTCCCTCACCCAGTCGATGTTCGACGCGCTCGTCTCCTTCGCGTACAACGTCGGTGTGGGGGCCCTCTCCGAGTCCACTCTGCTTCGCATGCTTAACGCCGGTAACTACGAGGCCGCCGGACAGCAGCTGCTCGTGTGGAACAAGGGCGGTGGCAGGGTGTTGCCCGGACTGGTGCGCCGTCGCGACGCCGAGATGGCCCTGTTCTTCAGAGACGGGCGGAAGGCCGGCGCGATGCCGGAGGTCGAGCGGACGAAGATCGTGGCCCGTGTCGGCACGTACCTCAAGAAGGAGCCGCTGCCGGCCGCTGAGCTCAGCCGGGACGAGAAGGTGGCGGTGCCCGTCGGGCAGGCCTACGAGATCGTCTGGCGTGGCAAGGAGGACGGAGGGCACGTGAAGGTCTCGCTGGCGTACGGCGCCGGCAACTGGTTCGTCTACGAGCCACACTGGGCCGGCCTGGCGGCGGCGGAACCCCCACACAATCCCCAGCCGCAGCAGCCCGGTAAGCGCGTGCTCGACGTCCCGTACTACTCCCAGCGGGACAACGTGACGAGCGGCGACGACAACTGGACCCGCACCTGCTTCAGCTCGTCGTGCGCGATGCTGGCCAGCTACGTGAAGCCCGGCTGCATCAAAGGCGACGACGACTACATCAAGCGCAGGCAGCGGTTCGGCAACTCCACCAACGCGTCCGCTCAGATCAAGTGCCTCAACTCGCTTGGGATCAAGGCGCGGTTCGCCCAGAATCTCAACAACAAGACGCTCGTCCAGCAGATCGACCGTGGCGTGCCCGTGCCCGTCGGCATCCTGCACAAGGGCCCGGCGAGCGGGCCGACCGGCGGCGGCCACTGGATCGTGGTGATCGGGTACGACGACAAGGGCTTCTTCGTGCACGACCCCTGGGGCGAGATCGACAACCCCTCTGGCGCGTACGTGAGCACCAACGGTAAGGGTGTGCACTACTCGTACGGGCTCATGGACGCCCGTTGGACCGTGTACGGCTCCAGCGACGGGTGGGGCGTCGTCGTAGATTAGTTGATGCCGCGGTTGAGCTCGCCGCTGATCAGCGCCTCGAGCTCGTCCCTCTTCTTCCGCTTCTCCGCCTGCTCGTACTGGCGGATGAGCTTCCGCAGGCGCTTTATCTCGTGGTGGAGCGCCTTCTCCATTGCTAGCAGCTCGGGGACGCTGATCTTATCGTTTTGGGCCAGGCCGGCCTTGATCTGCAGCTCGTACGCCTTCCGCTCGATCTCGCGGAGGACGTCATACTTGAGTTCTTTCGAGAACATGGTCAACTCCGACGAGTGGTGAGGTGGCATCGTAGTGGGTGAAACCGCGTAGGCCGCCCTGCCACATGCGCGAGCAATCGCGGGCGTACTTGTCACCGTGGGGCGTGAACGCGCTCAGGGCGCGGATAGCCGAGGCCCAGCGCTCGTACGTTTCGTTCAGGTTTATATCGCACTTCCACACGAGACGGTAGGAGCGCAGGCCGCGCTCGGTGCCGTCAGAGAAGGTCGGGTACGCCAACCACGGGCGCAGGCCGGCCTCGGAATAAGTCCGGACCATCTCCTCGGGCGACACCGGGCAGTGGTCGAAGTCGGCGCCAATGAGGGTCTGGGCGCGCCAGCAGAGGCGCTGCTGGCCGGTCTCCATGAGGTCGTGGCCGTTGAAGAGACAGCCGTAGAAGGCGGTACCTTCTTCGGTGACCTTGCGGATGAACTCGTGGTCGTAGAGCTGAATCCAGCCGCGCTGGATCATCTTGTCGCGCAGGCGGCCCATGAAGCGGACGTCGGTCGGCTTGCTCGTGAAGCCGACGTCGTTGATTTGGCAGAGGACTTTGTTCATAAAGCTATCATACGACGAAAGGGCCCCCTTAGGGGTCCCCTCGTGACGCTTTTCTGACTGGCCTAGAATCCCTTGCCCTTGGACTTGGCCGGTTTCGGGTCGAGCACCTCGACCCACTCCATGCCCCATCCCTGCCTGAGCATCCAGTGGTCTCTCAGCTCCCCGTAATCTTCCCAGACGGACCTCCCGCCGCCGGACAGGTGCAGCACGTAGTAGTGCCTGTCGTAGGGCTCGTGCGAGGTCTGGGTGAATGTCTGGAGGCCGTTCATACTTGCGCCGACGAGAGCAAATATAGTATCTGCGTGCAGCCCTGGGCGAGCTCCTCGAGAAGGTTGACGAGTCCGGCCGACATCGCGTCGTCCTTGGCGGCGTCGCGGAGCGAGATCAGCGTGGCGTAATACGTCGTCGCGTAGCCGACGAGCATCCGGATCAGGTCCTGGCACGCGTACGATTGCAGTTCCCCGCCGGGGCCATTGAACTCCTCGAACGTCGGGCTGTAACCCAAGCCGCGCAGGATCTCCACCAGGTCGTCGACCTTCTCGGAGGCTTCGCCGTACACACGTTCGAACAGCAGGTGAGCCTCATAGAAATTCATCCCGCGGACGTTCCAGTGGGCCAGGCGGGAGGCGATGATCAGGTCGTTCTGCGCCTTGAGCAGCTGCGCTGCGAGGGCTGGGTTCATCGTGCTTCCGAACGGTCTCCGGGGCATCTTACCCGTCACCTGGTCGTGTCGAAGGCGTGCTGCAGGTAGTCCCCGTCGGCCCGGACGTAGTGGAAGAAGCCCTGGTGCAGATAGGAGTCGCGTTCGCCCACCATCGGGTCCCGCCAGTGGGGCAGCGTGATCCCGTGGTAGATGACCCCGTCCCCGGGCTGCATCGTGAGCTCCTCAATCTTGCCGCCTGGCAGCTCGAAGAGGATGGGCCAGTCGTAGTCCAGGTTGTGCGAGATGTTCACGGTCACGCTGATCTCGCACGAGCCCCGGTCTGTATGGCGCTTCAGCTCCTGCCCGCGGAAGTAGAAGCGGTCGTAGTAGTAGGTCGGGTAGAGCTTCTCGCCGATGACGGCCTGCACCCGTTGCTGGATGTCCTGGTGGGCTGCCCTGAGGCACGGCACGGAGTACCTCGCCAGGCTGCCCTCGACCTGCGCTTCCACGGTCTCATGGTTGATCAGCGCGCCCCTCTTGTTATAGTTGAGGATGCCACGCTCGGGCGGAATCTCCTGCGCGTAGTCGGCCGCGTTTATGATCCCCTTGACGGGGATGACGTGCCAGTCCGAATCTTTCATGTCCCCCTCACTTCCAGCGCGGGCCCACGGTCCACCCGACGATGGATCGCCGCGTGCCCCTGGTGACCCTCTTGACCCTGTGCCGGGCCCTGCTGTCGAAGATGATGATGGTCCCCTTCTTCTTGGGCGCGAAGTACGAGTTGCCATTGTCGTCCTGGAACTGGAACTCGCCGCCGCCGTACTCGTCCGCGCCGGACAGCTGCAGCGTGAACGACAGCTTCCTGATGCGCTCGGAGCTGGTCTGGACGAAGTCGTTGGCCCAGTGCTCGCGCTGTCCCCCGGGCTTGAAGGCGTTGGCCAGTCCGGCGTCCGTGTGCCACTGGTAGAACTCGCCCTCGCCGTACTCCGTGTACTGCATGTTCTCGCCGTCGAAGCCCTCGATGTCGTAGAGGAAGTTCTCGCGGTTCGCGCGGAGGACGTACGACAGGCAGAACGCCCCGATCCAGCTCGATGTCGGGATCCACGTGTTCTTGCTGTTGCGCTGCTTGAGGTCGATGTGGTCGCCCATCAGCTTGGAGACGTCCATGCGCTCGTTGTAGGCCTCTAGGTCCTTGAGGAGGATGTCCACCATCTCCGACGGGAGGTCGGTGTGGTACCACATCGTCTGGAATGCCATGCTGGTTCTCTCTTTCGTTTAACTGTTCACCACGCCCAGGAGACGGCCGAGTAGCGCACCCCCGACGTGACCTCCAGGACTTCGTGCGGGTACAGAAAGCAGGACGGGAAGAGGATCACGTCGCCCTTCTTGAGATTGTACTGCCGGTCGCGGATGATGAGCCCGCCGCCCTCGTACCCGCTGTTGAGGTTCATCAGGACGGAGAGCACCGGAACGCCCCTGGTCTCGCCGTCGAACAGCGTGTGGATGTGGTCGACGTGGCGCCGCATGACCGTGCCCGGGGCGTAGCGGTTGAGGCGGGCGTCGTTGAACTGCGACAGGCCGACCTCGGGAAAGGCCATCGAGTACGCCTGGATCAGCGTGCGGGTCACCTGCGCCGTCACCTCGAGGGCCGGGTCGCCGTCCTCGAGGAACAGGACGTCGAGCTCCTTCTCCTCGTTGGAGTGGAAGCCGCCGCTGCCGTAGTCGTTCCAGCAGTGCGGGCGCCAGAGCGCCTCGTCGGTCTTGCCCTCGAGGACGCGGTCACAGACGTCCCCGCCCACGTTGTACACCTTGATGTAGTCGGCTAGCTCCACGCTGTCCAGCAGTCTGGGGGGATTATACCGATCCGCGCGGGGGGTATAAAAAAGACGAGGGCGCGAGCCCTCGCCTGACCCTTAGTCCACCACGGACCCTCAGGAGATCAACATGACCAACATCCCAGGCCTCCACACCCTCACCATCCGCGGCGAGGGGCCCAATGTCCCCACGATGGGGAGCATCGACCGCGTCTTCAGCGACTTCTTCGGCGACGGTTTCAACTACGGCCGCCAGACCCGCGGGCTCTCGTACGAGATCGACTCCGACGAGCACGCCGTCTACGCCAAGGTGGACGTCCCCGGTGTCGACCCGAAGGACATCAGCGTCCGGGTCGAGGGCCGCGCGATCCACGTCGAGACGCCGCGCGGCAACGCCTACTTCACCGTCGGGGCGCGGGTCGACGGCGACAGCTCGACCGCGTCCGTGAAGCACGGGCTCCTCACGCTCACGGTCCCAAAGCGGCAGGCGAAGACCGTCGCCGTGACCGTAGAGGACCTGGGGTGACACGGGCCTAGATACTACGAGGGCCGCCCGCGAGGGCGGCCTTTCTTTTAGGCGCTCAGAGGTCGAAGATCTTGCACTCAGGCGCGTCCGGGTTGTACTTGCAGAAGTCACGAAAGCCGGAGAACGCGTGGTCGCACTCGTCCTCCACGGCGCACCCGCAGGGTTTCACCTCACCCGATCTGATCCTGTCCCTGATCTCCCAGGGACTCCGCTTGTTGTCCATCTTGCTCTCCCTCGATGCGATTAGGGTTGCGCGGCG
>Ga0194116_10008933_pt1 | contig 10055 bp, 6 predicted proteins | sample TA2MahsurfametaG_4_FD_148617 | JGI IMG/M metagenome (GOLD analysis project Ga0194116, IMG submission 148617) | Freshwater microbial communities from Lake Tanganyika, Tanzania - TA2015008 Mahale S9 surface | ecosystem: Environmental > Aquatic > Freshwater > Lake | place: Tanzania: Lake Tanganyika... | reverse complement strand
ATTGGGCCCAATCCCCAATCCCCAATCCCCAATCCCCAATCCCCAATCCCCAATATTTGCTACTAATTTTAAAATTTTTCTATATATCGATTTTTTTTATAATAAATACGATTCCTTTTAATTTGATTTTATAGAAATAAAATTAAAAAAGTTTTTTTAAATAAAATGAAAATAATTCAAAACACCAAAAATCCAATAATTTTACACAAATCATTTTTATTCAAAAACTGTCAATTATTATCATTCCTAATTAAATGCTTTATTTTTCTCTCTTTTCTAACATCCACTTTTCAGAGGAGAGCAAGATGCTATATGATTCCAGATCCATCATTAAATTCAGGTGTTAGTGGCGAAGTAAATTTTTCTCAAGACTCTGAAATTTCTCCTGTAAAGATTGAAGGAAAAATCTATGGTGCAAGTCAGGGAAAACATGGCTTTCATATTCATGAAAAAAATAGTATACAAGATGGATGTGCATCTACAGGAATGCATTTTAATCCAACAAACTCAGATCATGGAGATTTAGAAGGATTAATTAGACACGCTGGAGATATGGGAAATGTTGTTTCTGAAGATGGAAAGAATATTGTTACAAAAATGCATTCAACAAATATGACTTTATTTGGTGATAATTCAATTATTGGTAGAACTTGTGTAATTCATGAATTAGAGGATGATTTGGGAACAAAGGATGATGCTGCAAGTAAATTAAATGGAAATTCTGGAAAGAGACTTGCTTGTGGTATTGTTCAAACTCATGATCCACTTTATTCAATGATTTTTGGGATTATAGTTTTATCTATTGGATTCGCACTTGCAATATATTACTTTATTTATTATAAGAAACATCATTCAGAAGATAATGCTACTGGTAATTTGGCAGCTGGCGAAGTAAAGAATATTTAAAAATTTGAAATCAAAAAATAAACATACCAAATTTTTTAATAGAAATAATAAATTAATTTTTTTAGATTACAATATTTAAATATATTTAATTTAATAACTTTTATTAATAAAAAAGGCTAATAATTAATAAATATCTTTCGCTAATTTTATATATAAAATAAATTTATCAAAAATATTACTAAATTAATTCTTTTCTTTTAATAAAGATATGCATAATAACTTTTAATTATAAGTAGTGTTAAAAGATATTAAAAAAAATTACATAAATTTATAATTAAATATATGTATAGATATCAAAATCTCATTTATAATTAGATATATAAAATCCTTCTTCAATTCTGTATAAAACACGACATCGTAAATATTTATGATAATTCTTACAGAAAAATGTAAAGTTTAATTTAGTAATAAAAGAATAAATTTAATTTATTTATCTAATTATAAAATAATTGTAATAAATTCATAATAATAAGGGAATAAGAGATTTTATGAATTTATTTTATTCCTATCTCGTTATTTATTAATCTGAAGATGTCTTTAACTAATAATTTTATATCATTTTCCTTGCTTGTGATAAACTCTGATAATAAAGGCATAAGTTGAAACATATGTGATTTTTTATTTTTCATTATCAAATCCATCATTGTAACATTTTCTAATGTGTATTTATTAAAATTTGGATCTTCATCATAATTGAGATAATTAGGATAAATTTCCAAATTTTTCAATTTTTCCAAAACATATTTTATATCAACCAATCTCGATCTGAATTATAAGAATAAGTAATTAAACTTATAAATATGGATATAAAAGTTTCATGAACTAATTAAAATTTACCTTGCTAATGGCATTGAACCTGATTTTATTTCATCATCTAAAAACTTTTTTAATGTTTCTCTGCATCTTTTAATTAAAATAGGAGTAGACATTTTTGCAATTTTGGTTTTAAGCTTTACATACTCTAAACAGTCTGAACTAATCTCTAAAAATCATATTTTTATTTATTTATTCTTGATTTATTAAAACAAAGCTTAAATCAATTAAATTGATTTTTAATTATTTATTCATTCTTATTTAATTAATAAGATTTTTTATATAGGAATTTTAAGCAATAAATTTAAAGGTTTACCTTTTTTCAAACTCTCTTCGGTTCGATATTTACACAATTCAAAAAGATTTTCGATACAAACTCTTGATATACTACTATTATTCGTTGATGTTTGTGTCATATTATTTAAAAAATTATAATCAAAATTTGATCCAATATCTAAAAGAGTCAGTAATTTTATTTGCATTTCTTTTGGTATTTTAAGAGAATTAGGTAAAAGCGAGTTTACTATAAAATTTATAATTTGTATTTCCATTTCTTGACAAGATTTTAATAAATCTTCAAGTAAATTTCTTGATATGTTTTTGTATCCTACTTCCGATTGCCTGAAGATAGTTTCAAAACATCTAATTGCAGATTCCCAAATTTCGTTCATTTGGTTATTGTTTTCAATATTTTCAAATATATTTTTAATGTAAAGACTTTGCCTTTTTTCTTCATATTTGTTTTTATCACTATTAATAATTGTTTCTGCTACATTACTAATTCCAGAAAGCAAGTTATTACCAGCAACACCACTATTCGATAAGACATTAAGGTTCTCAAACTCATCTTTTTTCTTAAGCTGACTTTTACATAAAATAAGAGATAAAATTTTAATAAGCTGAAAACTTGCATAATGCCAAATTTGTAATTGCGATTTATTATTTTTAATCAAAACTGCAACATAATCATTTTTATTTCTCAGAGAACATAGTTCTTTAACACAATCCAAAAGCTTTGGGAGATGCTCATTTATAAAAGCTAAAATGACAAAACTTTTTTTCTTTTCATTTTCATTTTCGAAAATTTCTGGTTTATCCAAAGCAAGATTTTTATCTTCAATACCATATAATTTAGCGACTATTGAACTGAAAAAAGTTTCGAACATTTCTAATGCTTTTCTACAATGAGCTTCTGAATGATGTTGTTGAATATCAAACTCTATATAATTGCAAAGAAATTCTGTATAAATTTTCCAAGAATTAGGATTATTAAGAAGCTTAGAGATTTTTTCAACGAACTCAAAAATTATTTTTTCATCAAATAAGATTCTTTGAGGATTTATTACTGTTTGAATTCCTTCGCTGTTTTTCGAAGATTTTACAAGCATATTTGTAAAATTTAACAAATTCTCTAAATTTTTACCTTCCAATAAATCAGCTTTTAAAGTCAGGTTACTTTCTTTAAGAAAAATTTCTTTTAAAATGTCCAGAACATTAGCTATCATTTTGCTACTTGTTGCCATAGTGCATAGATTATTCAAATAAAAGTCAGTAGTAATAAACTTCCCCATTTCTTCATAAATTTTCCACAAATTTTCAAATTGGTTCATGAACAATTCGATATTGGAATTATAAATTTCCTGTAAAGATCCTAAAATAGTTCCTGCTAGTTTGGGAGTGGCCATTCGCATTATTTTTGTGTATTTCTTAATAACAGCATTTATTAAGCTTTCTGTATAATAAGAAAAATCTTTTACAACATTTAAATTTCTATTTAAAAAACTACGTAAAACTTTTCCAATTGCTTGAGTCAATAGAATTGTTGTATCTTCCCATTCTATTTCTTCTGCACTTGGTTGGTTTAGTTTTTGTATAGTTTCTTCATCAAATTTAATTTTCTTTTCTGGTAATTTTAATTGATCAACTTTGAAATCTCCAATTTTAATATCAGATACGTCATTAAATTTAGGAGTTTTAATTTGCGATTGATTTTCTGCACTAATATTTTTCTTAGAACGATTAGATTTCATTTTATCTTCGAAAATTGAGTATGATTTATCAAGTATCTCTAGAAAGTATTTATTAATTATTTCTATTGCTATGGAGTTTTCAATTAAGAAGTTTTTAGCTACAAATATATCAGCAAAAATATTTATCGCAGATTTCCTAACATCAAATAAATTATCTGAACAAATTCCGACAATTTTGCTAAAGAAATCAAGCCAAACATTACTTGTATAGTTAAGCCTTTCTTCAGTTGTTTCATACTTCCTAAAAAAGTCTTTTTGATAGTCAGACAAAGAAGCATATTCTTTACTATTCTCTAAAGTACCTTCAGGTAATTTAATCATTTTAATATATTTTTCTGCAATCCCACTGATGTTCCAAAACATAGTAATTGCAATGAAAGAAATGTTGGTATTTTTTTTATATTGAGCAAATATCTCCAAATTATTAATAAGACAATTAATATTACTTAAAGTTAAATAATCAGCATATTCGTTGATAATTTGCTCAATAAGTCGAAAAACATTTTCACATATAATTTCATCGTTTTTAGATACTAAAATATCGCAGATTTGAATATAATTATTCCAGCCTTGATAATTCAAAAAATGCCCAGAATTCTGCAAAATTTTTGATAAATTATAAATAATATTTATATTTATATTCTGGGAAATATTTAACTGAGCAATGCTTTTGAAAGGTTGGAAAATTGTATTCTGCCAAGAATCTAATTCCCATAGTTTTTCAATTAAATCTTTGTTGATTGAGCTTCTCATAAAATATTCGATTTTTCCTGAATTGTACTCTCCAAGTAAAAACATGTCAATTATAGTATAGCAATCTAGTGCAAAGCGGGATATATTATTCGCATTTTTCTGTGCAATGAAGCTAATTAAATTAATTATTGAATCCCAAAACAGCGGAATTCGATGAACATTTATTACCGATAGTTCTAAAAGCTTTGTTAGATTGAAATTTATATAGATATTTGAAATATCATTTGCAATTGGATTATTTGCAAGAATGGTTCTCGAAGACTCTAAAAAAGCTTTAGTAATATCCTTCAAAGTTTCTTCTTCATACATTGTGGAATTTATAAACAAAGTATCAATTGCTCCTGATAGTATTTGAATATCAATATTTTCATCAGGATTTTGCCCCTTTTTAAAATTATTTATTTGTGTACTAGAAGAATCAGATTTTGTTGCTTTGCTAAATCCAAAGGCATTTTTTAAAGTTGAAAATAAACCTCGCTTTTTCTCAGCTTGTCCTTCTGGTAAAGAATTTGTTGTTCCTGCTGCTGAATTAATATTAGAATTTATATTTGAATTATTGTTGTTTTTTGACGTAGAGTTTTCTTCAAATGTATTTTCAGCAAAATTTTCTGTGTTTTCATTATTGTTGTAATTTTCTTTTTTTATATGAATATCATTTTTCTCATCCAAAGAATTATTTATTTTGTAGTTAGGGTTAAATTTGCGAATATTTGTTTCTAGATTTTTAATTATAACATCAATATCAAATTCTTCATTCGGTTTAATTAAGTGATTATTGGAATTAATAAGCATCAAATAAATTTTCTGCATCGTTTCTATTAATAGAAGCCAAGAATTGCTATCAAGAATGTTTACACAATGAGCAATATTAAAGAGTGTTTTAGTAATCAAAATATTCTTTGAACTAAGTTCCAAAGAATTCTCGAGATTATTGGGAATAGCAAGCTTGCATAAATCATTTAAATAAGAATCTCTTGCGATAGGTAATGCTAGGCTCCCGAAAATATTTATATATGATTGAAATAACATTAAGTAATTCTGACTGATGCTTTCATCTGTGGAATTCAAAATTAATGCAGTCATTGAATTCTTGATTGCTTCATAATTATAAGCAATTAAATCCTTACAAAGAATCTGTTCTTCATCATAATTTTGGTTTATAATTCCTAATTTTAAATTGGCACTCTCGAGAATGATTATATAAGTATCTCTAATATGTGCATAGCATTCAGTAATTAATTTAAAAAGCTGATTTTGAGTATAATTAGGTATCTGAACATCAGAATCAGTTAATATAGAGCTATTTTCAATATTCTTAGGCATTTTTGAAAACTGTGATGCTGAAAAATTATCTGCCGTATTTTTCTTTTCAGCAGCTTTTTTAGATTCATTTGGCTTATTGGTGACACAAGCATATGAAATTTTAGTAAGAGAAGATATTATATCATCATAGGCATTTGAACGTAATTTTTCTTCGGGTAAAAATTTTTTTTCATATAAATCTTTCAAGAGAAAGCTATTGGCAAGAAGGCTACTGATACATTCTATACCAATTAATTTTTGCCAAGGAACTAGCTGATTTTCTGAATATTTTAATAAAAAGCTAATCAAATCATAGCAAATATTAACATTTTGAACTATTTGTATAGTGAGTCTTGAGAGTTTGAGCCCTATGGCATAATCATTTGTTGTTTCGAAATTTTTTTTAATAATCTTATGCAAGTCAGTTTTAATTAAATTCACATATTCTGGAATATATTTGAAGACAAAACCCGATTGACAAATAACACCAGCAATTAGTTCAATACCAAGGCATTTAGAGTATATTGAAGATGCAATCCAGTCTTTTTTTTTCCCTTCAGCTATAAGAATCAAGTTTTTAAATATTGCAATCGATGTCTGATATATTTCAAAAGAATTATATTCACTTAAGTCTATATCTTCAGGTCTAATTTTTATGCTTTCTACTGATTGCATTATTTCAGGATCCCTACAGTATATTCGTTCAAGTTCGCTTATTGGGCTAATGCTACTCTCTAAAGCTTGTTTTGAATTTATGATTGCATCCAAATTTTTAGTATTATTGAGAGAATTCCTTTCAATGATATTTGTGTTAATATTATTTTCAGTTTCATTGTATTCATTTGTGAAATTTTCTTCATTTTCTTTTTCTTTAAGTTTAATTTCAGTATCAATTTCAGGTTCAATATTTTTTTCATTTACTTTTTCCTTTAATCCGAAATTTTGTTCCTCCAGAGAAGTGATTTTAATTTCTTCCTTTTTTTCAAAAGAATTTTCTTTTTCAGTTTGAGATGTTTCTGTGACCAACATTTTTATGTTTTTATCTAAAATATTTCCTTCTGTAATCCCTGATGAATCAATGTTTTTAATAGGATGAATACTTCCTTCTTTATTTTCTATGAAATCATCTATATTATTATTCAATTCATTTAATTTGGGTTTTATTTTATTTTCGTTTTCTAAATTATTAGAGACTTTCAAACAATTTTCACCATTTATATTCGTTTGAATGTTAATTAGATTTTTTTCAAGCATCTGCTCATGATAAATACTCAATTTCTTTTGAAGAATCTTCTTTTCAATAATAGGACGTAAAAAAGAGTCTAAAAAACCATATATAGATATCATAAGCTGCTTAAATAAAGCAGATACAGGATTTTTGAAATTATTATTTTTCAAAGAAAAAACTTTCAAACACATTATTAAAATCTAAGAAAGTAAATAATATTCAAGCAAGAATTAATTAGTAAACATTTATAGCTAAAATTTTAAAAATTATCAAAATACGATTTCAATGATAAAGGCATATTTTTGATCAGTTATCAAAGAAAAGAATATTGAATTGTTTATAAAAATTTTTTAATTTTAAATAAAAAATATGTTTATTGCTTATTTACATTGTTTATGATACTTTCAGTTAAATTTATTATTTGTGGGTTGACCATCGGTAATAAAGTTTCCAAAACTTTAATTTGTATAAATTCTTCAGAAGTATAGTCTAGAATCTCTTTTAAAATATTAATAACATTTCCCGTGTAGCTTTGCTTGATTAAATTATAAGTAACAAGCTTTTTAATAATTGAAAGCATACTCCCATATAATTTATAATGTTTAGTCTCTGACGCATGCGCCACTGGCTTCATTAATATTTCTATTGAATTTTTAATTTTAGTTTCGATGTTATTGGGGTTATTTGTTTTTATATCGTTTAAAATCTTTAAAGTGGCTTCGATTCCCTATGTTATAAATTAAATTATGATTTATATTATTCCAACTAAAGGATACTTTAAAATCCAAAATTTATTTTTACTTCTCTTGTTGTCCCAAATTTCTTTTTACAATCAGCAAGGAACTTTTTAAATTCTAATTCCAGGTCTTCAACGATATTTTGCTTTTCCATTAAATTTTTTAATTTTCAATTTTTAATTTTTTAATTACAATTATTAATTCTTTATTTTTCAATTTTTAATTCTTTATTTTAAATTTTATAATCAAAGCAAAATTACTTATTATTGATTTATCTAAAATTTAAGCTAATTTAAAAGTCAGAATTTAATATTTTCAGTGGGGCAATCAATTTTATTGACAAAATTTAATATATTTAATTTTTTTATTGAGAAAAAGTTTCATATATGTCGCTTGTAGGTTAAAATATTTTGTATCATTACATTATCAGCATTACAGAAATAAACTTTACAAATGAAGTTTTTTTTTTTAAACTATTGATGTATATGCTGTTTTCATTTATGTGAATAACATAATTGTTTATAAAAATTTTGAGCAAATAATATGTTTTTTTTTTTAATTTTCTGTTAATTATTAAAATAGTTAGAATTGGATCATTCGAGAAAAAAAGAATCTTTTTGGATAATGAAATTTTATATTTCTAATTTTCATTATATTTGATATCTTTACGTTTAATTAAAAATTTTGCTTGATATGTTAATTAGAAAATTTAATAAAAAAAAATTATTTAAATGATTTAATAAAATTTTTAATTAAATAATAATTGTTAAAAGAAGTTAAATATGAAATTATATATACCTGGTGTTAAGAATGCTCTTAAATATGTTACTTTTGCTATTGCAATCTTAATTATGATAATACAATTTTATTTTATATCAGTTGAAATAACCAATCAAGAATTAAGTTTAGAATCTCTCGCCATAAAAGAAAACTCAAAAAATGAATATTGTCAGGAATCTGGTTTGACTAAACTTCGAGACCTAATATTTAAAAGTGTGATGGCCTTTTTTGCAGGATGTTTGTTATCAGAAAAAAAATTTATACGGATAGGTATTATATAAATAAAGCCTAAGAAAAGAATAAAAGAATATTCAGAAAAATATTTGAATTTCAATTAACATTTTTTAGTTTAAAAAGAAACAAAAATGTAACAATTTGAGTTTTATTGTTAATTTTGTTACTATTAAAATCTATTAAATATAAATTCATATTATTATCATAATAAAGAAATACAAAATTTCACAATAAAATTCAATAAAAATTGTTAATTGAACAATGTTATTTATAATAAATATATCTATTATCGCTTTAAATTCTTGTTTAATTAGTATATAATATTCTTTTAAAAGAATCTTATTATTTTTCTTTTGTAAATTTGTTTATTTAAAAAATATCTTGATTCAGAGATGTTTTAAAAATAAATAAATAAATTTATTAATTAATAAAGATATTTTCGTAAACCTTCCTTTAGGCTTTTTATTATAAATTTAATTTTTGATAGAATTTATTTATTAGATAATTTTAGTTGAATTACCAATAAAAATATTTTTTTTATGATTACTGTTTTAACTTTTTTTAGGGAATGTTTTAGAATTATTGATTAGAAAAATTTTTAATTTTTTTACAAAATAATTTTTTAAATTAATTAATAATTTAACGAAAATTTTTAATAAAGAATTGAAAACACTGTATTAATTTTTAATGTAAAAATTAGACTTTGAATTTTAATATGTTTATTTTTTAATTTATCTAAAGAGCAAGCTTGCCCGAGCGGTCTAAGGGGCTTGACTTAAGATCAAGTGGTCCACGACCTCGTGAGTTCAAATCTCACAGCTTGCAAATACTTTTGAAAAATCATACATTTTTTTCCTTAAAAATATTTTTACGAAATTTTTTAAAGAATTTTAATTTATTGGAAGATATTCAAAATATCAAATTTGATTATAATCAAAAATAGCATTTAAATATAGGTTTTATTATAGATAATTTATGTCTCTTTTTCAAAGTTTATAATTTATCTAGATTGAGAAAATAGTTAAAAAATTTATTTACAAATTACAAGTTTAAAAGCATATTTTTAATCAATTAAAAAAATAAATTAATATTATATTGATTTATTAAAATTAAAAATTTTCAAAATTTAAATATTTTTTAATGAATTTACATCAATCATTATTACTCAGACAAATTTAAATCAAAGGTAATAGGGCTGAGTGCAACACCGATTATTAATAAATGGGGATTGGGGATTGGGGATTGGGGATTGGGGATTGGGGATTGGGGGTT
>Ga0194116_10008930_pt1 | contig 10056 bp, 8 predicted proteins | sample TA2MahsurfametaG_4_FD_148617 | JGI IMG/M metagenome (GOLD analysis project Ga0194116, IMG submission 148617) | Freshwater microbial communities from Lake Tanganyika, Tanzania - TA2015008 Mahale S9 surface | ecosystem: Environmental > Aquatic > Freshwater > Lake | place: Tanzania: Lake Tanganyika... | reverse complement strand
CCCAATCCCCAATCCCCAATTTTTTCAATTTTTAATTTTTTTTTTCAAAAATTTGACTTGCAAATACAAATTTTTGTTATTTTTTATAAATGAAATATATATAACTTAAAATAATAATCAAAACTTAAAAATTTTATAAAAGTATTAAAAAATTTCAATATCGAATTATTTTATTATCTATAAAAATTTTAGCATCAATAAAATGAAACAATTTTTAAAGATTTTTTTTATTTATTATGATTTATTTTAATTAGAATAATTTTCGTATATAAAATCTTAAGTTTAGGTGTATAAATATAAAATGATTATTAAGTCAGCTTCATAAAAATGTTTTTTAAACGTAAATTCGATAAATTAATCTATTTTTTATATACTTTATCTGCCCATTCTTGTCCATCAGGAGCAGTTGGCCTGTCTTTTCCATCATATTCTTTTTCCTTAACTTCTCCCCAATTTGTAGATAAAACTGTACCTCCAGAAGTTTGGAAAGATTTAATCATTGCTCTTCTCGTTTCCTCATTACCATTTTCATAAATTTGTCTAAATAATTTCATCATAGCATCATTTCCTTTAACATCTTCACTTTCTAATTCTTTTCCTATTTCCTTATCAATATTATCCCAATCCTTTTTTACTTTAGAAGAAGTCGGATAGGTGGGTTTAAATCCTTGAATATTTCCTCCGCTAATGTTTGTGACTGCAGCTGCATTTTGTTTTTCCAAAGTAACCCATTGGAAATTTTCCACTTCTTTTTTTAACTTAATCTCTAATTTTCTATTGTTAATAGAACTAGTTGATTCTTCAGGGATTACTCCATTACAAAGATTTATTTCAAAAATAATGTTTTTTTCTTCTACATTTATTATTTTAATCAATTTTTTATCGATTTCAATTTTATAATCAGAATTATTAATAGGAATAGAACAATCAAGGTTTACTATAATTTGGGTGGAATTTTGATACCAATTATGTATGAATTTTATATTGTTTTTGTTAGATAAATTCGAATTTGTAGAACTTGAAGCTACAGGAATTTTGAAATTTATATTCAAATTATTTTCTTTCATTTCCAATTCTGTCTTATTCAACCAAATGATTAATTTTTGCCTTTGTTCTTCAATAGATGAAAGTCCAAGAGCTTTTTTAAAATAATCATTAGCTTCTTCATATTTTTGCAAATCAAAATTAGATTGCCCTAATTTGAAAAACAATTCAAAGGAATCGATTTTTGAGCTTTCTGAAGATGACTTGTTTAATAAAGATTCTAAATCTTCTAGAGAATTTAAGGATTTTCCTATTTTTCTATATGCTGAAGCTCGAAATAGTAAGGCTTGTTGAATTAAATTTTCTGACTTTGTTTCAATTATTTTTCCAAATTTTTCTAAGGCTGAGTCGATGTTATCATTTATATAATCTTTACATGCTGAATTATAAAGTTCTTCCATTATTTAATTGATTTTTTGAGAAAGGATAATATATAAAATTCTTGAAGTTAATTTTTATAAAAAAAATAAGTATATTAATAAAATTCTTCAACCAAAATTCTATAATTTAAAGTGTTTAGTAATTAAAGTATAAACTAATTAATTCTATCATCAAAATAAAAATAGAAAGAATTTTATACATAAAGATAGATAAAATTTAAAAAAAAAATGAAAGATGAATAATTTTCAATTTAAACATTTAGAAATAAAATTTTTTGAGTTTATATTTTAGTTTAAAAAAAATGAAATTTTAATTGAAATTTTAGTCTTTTTTTAATCATTTGATTTTATCAACTAATTGAACTATATATAAATTATTTTATTCCATCATCCTTCAGCTATAAACCATATTCATGAAAATTTCTCAATTTTTAGTTTTGTGAAATATAGATTTTTTATGAATAATCTCTTTTTAAAGTTATTTTATTATTTCATTTTATCCTTTCTGATTTTTATAAAAAGAAACTCAACTTATCTTCATGATAAATTAAATTTTTTATTATTGTAATCAATTTTAATTTTGGTTTGAATAAAATGAAATTAATTTCTGTTTGAATAATTATTTATCAAGATTAAAATAATCTTCATCCAATTTGAGTATTCTAATAGTTGCATCTTCTGCTCCTGATGCTATAAGTTTACCATCTGGACTAAAAGCAACTGTATTAACTGGACCAAAATGGCCTTGAATCGCACCAAGCTCTTCTCCATACATAATATTGTAAAAAAGAAGTTCAAAACCTCCTTTTTTGGCATGGGTTGTTGTTACATCTCTTGATTCCTGACCACCTGCAAGTAAAGCATGGAATTTTACTTCATTTTCATCGCCTATTGAAAATAATGGCGAAACTTTACATGAATTTAAATTCCTTGTAGGGTCCTTTGGATGTAAAGTGTGCATAATATCAAAAGTATCTGGATTAATTATTTGTGCTCTTCCATCTTTGGATGCTGTAATGATTACTTCTTCTTTTTTACTTATATCCATATCCATAATTGTTTCTGAATGAATTTTTGCTGTTTTAACAATTTCTTTTGAATCAAAATCTAACATATTAATAGTTCCATCTTCTTTTGTGCATACTAAATTTCTGTTAGTATTTATCCATTTGCAATTAACAAATTTGGAAGATGTAGATTTTATTTGCTTTAATGGGTTTAACTTTCCTTTTAAAATGTTTAAATCTTTATCAGTATCTGCTTTCAAAATATCATCTAAGCTGTAAACATAAATAAAGGATTCAGAGTCTTTGTTTCTACCTCCGAAAGATACACTGAGCATTTTATCACCATAACTTAAATCAGTAGAACGGACATTATAATAGGGTTCAGTTTCAATTTTTTTGAGTAGTTTTCCTGTATTAACCTCCCAAAAATAATTTATTCCTGTATTATCACCAGAGATCAATATTTTTGAATCTTGGGTAAGAGTAATATTGTTTATAGCAGCTGAATGATCGAATGTTCCGATTCTCTCTCCGGTTTCAGCAGCCCATAATGTGACTAGTCTATCGTTTGATGCTGTGAAAATCAAATCTCCATCTCGGTTGAATTTAATATCTTTAATTGGTCTTGAGTGTCCTTGTAATATGATGGGCTTCATCTTTTTGCTTTTTTGATTTGATTAAATTTATTATTTTAATGATTATATAATAAAATTTTTATTATTTTTAAATTAATTTTAATTTTTTAATATAAAAAACAATATGTACAAATGCTTTTCGATATACTCAATAAAATTAAACGGGACTAATTAATTAAAAAGTTTCGGAAAATATCAGATATATTTATAGTTTATTGCATCTTTCAAAAATTTTTCATAAATTTATGAAAAGTTTATAAATTAAGCAAAAATATTTTTCAATTTTAATGAAAAAATTCTTAATTTTGTTTTACTTTTTAATAGAATTATTCAAAAAATAACTAAATATAAAATCTTTAGAAATACATTTTCAAATGCGTAGATTTCTTATTCAATATAGTAAAACTCAATTACTTTTGGGTTATTTCATTAAACTTGAAGAGAATCTTTGAATGAATTCAATAATTATCATATATAAAATATTTATTAATATTTTCGTTATTTAGAATAAGAATAAATAAATTATATTTCGACTAAGATTACTTTTGAAAAAACAGATAATTAAATACCTAAAAGTATAAATATAGTTCTGACTCTTTTTTAATTCAAAAAAATTGATATCTTCAATTTTTTTTGTTGAGATTCGAAGAATTTATTCTCCAATAATTGATCAAATTTGACAATTAAAAATAATTAAAAAGAATTTGTTTATTTTTTTATATAAAAACAATGAAAAAAAAAAACAATCAATATTCATATAATCTGAATGCTAACTCCTATGTCCCAAAAAATAAAGATATAAATAATCAACAATACAACAACAATGTAATTTTTTAATGGAAATAATATATAAATTGAATTAATTGATTCTTTTTCTTTTTAGATTTTTTTAAAATCAATTCACTATTCCTTAAAAAAATTTCAATAATATATTCCTATTTTTATGCTTTTTATGCTAATAAAAATTAAAACCTATTAAGAATTACAATAATCAAGGATATAATAATTATTATAATCAAGGTCAATCAAATTCTAATAACCAATATTATCAAGAATACAACAACAATTACAACAATAATTATTATTACGATAATTCTCAAAAATATGGAAATTATCAAAATCAAAATTATTATCAGGAATATAATCAAAATAACCAAAACTTCAATCAATATGATAATCAACAACAGAATTACTATCAAGAATCTAACAAAAATAAAGGAAAAAAAAATTATTCAGATAAATACGATTTTGATAATAAATCTACATACAACACGCCAAATTTAGATTATGAAGTGGAAAAAACTTATGCAAACAATAAAGGCAATTTTAATAGTAATAAATATGAAAAGGGAAATAAAAATAAATATTCAAATAATAAAAATGATTACTATTATGAAGAAAAATCTAATGATTATAATAAATTCAATAAACAAAACAAAAATTCACAACTAGAAGAAAAAAATCAAAAAATTGAGGTCATTCAACGAGTTGTTGATTCATATGGAAATCCAAAAGTCCAAGTAATTCATAAAGAATACAACGAAAAATCTAAACCAATTTTTCAGCAAGATTTAGAAGATGATTTTTTTGATGAAGAGACATTTGGAGAAAGTAATTACAATGAATTCGAAGATGGAGAAGAATTATATGATGATGATATATATGATTATGCCAACAGAGAAGGTGGAAATTATAATGAAAATTTTGATGATGATATTGAAGAAGATTATGGAATTGGTAAAACATTTAATGAAGAAAAATCTAATAAAAAGGGAGGATTTAATAACTCTCAAAAAAAAAAATTCGAACCAATTGAGGAAATAACAAATAAATTTTCTAAAAATTTATCTATTTCAAATTCATCATCTACATTTAATCAGACATCTTTGAATAAAAAATACAATTTGATATTTGAAAATACTGAATCATTTACCGATTACGTTGATAAATTAATGTCTTCAGAAAATAAAAAATACTCACAAGATATCTCTGACTCTTTTGTTAACGTTTTAATGATTGCAGAAAAGCCTTCAATAGCAAAGAGTATAGCAGATGCTTTAGCAAGTAGTAAATATAAAGCGAAAACTGCTGGAAGAGGTAAAACAATTATAAATTTTGATGGATATTTTGGTAATGCCAAAGCAAAATTTACAGTATCTTCTGTAATGGGGCATGTTTATACTTCAGATTTCCAGAAGGAACATAATCAATGGAGTGCAATTGATGCTTTAGATTTATATGAAGTCCCAATTGTAAAATTAGAGGCAAATCCCAAAACACGTATTCCTTCTTTTATTTCGAGTCTCGCAACTGGAAAAGATATTTTATGTTTGTGGCTTGATTGTGATAAGGAAGGAGAAAATATATGCTTTGAAGTTATTAATAATACTTATAAATTTATGAATAAGAAAAACTATCAACAAATTTATAGAGCTAAGTTTTCTTCTTTGACAAAACAAGATTTAAAAATAGCGTTCAATAATATGAAAGAGAGACCAAATAAGAATGAATCTTTATCAGTAGATGTTAGACAAGTTATTGATTTGAAAATTGGAGTAAGTTTTACTCGATTTTTAACTTCAAGTATCTTACCAGGTTTAAAAGAAGAAGAAATCAAATTGCTTTCTTATGGTCCTTGTCAAACACCAACTTTATGGTTTTGTGTCAATCGTCAAAAAGAAATTAACAGTTTTATTCCTAAAGAATATTTCAGAATTTACACGGATGTAGAAGTCAAGAAAATTAAAAAAAGAATATATTATGAAAAAAATTTTTATGATAAAAAAACAACAAATGATTTCTTGTTGAAATTCAATGAGACTAAAAAAGCTAAAGTTATTGAAGTTGAAGTAAAACTAAACCAAAAAACTCCACCTGCTGGTATGAATACAGTTCAATTGCTTAGAATTGCATCAAGTTATCTAAAAATATCACCTCATCACACTATGGTTATTGCAGAAAAATTATACACTATGGGATATATAACTTATCCAAGAACAGAGACAACAAAATACGCTCCTACTTTTGATTTCAAGAAATCTCTAAACGATTTTTCCAATCATTCTGTTTTTGGTTCAAAAATCAATACTCATATTCTAAAAAATTATCAAAGGTATTTTTTTAAAATAAATTTAAATTTTGATTTTTTTACAGTCTAAAGCAAAATTTCAAAACTTCATTTTTTTTATTTATAAAAATTATTTATTTTTAATTTTCATTTTGAAAAAAATCAATTTTTAAAAATAAATAAGAAATATTTAAAGCCCAAAAATTTTCTTTATATTTGTGATTTTATATAAAAAATAGACCAATATTAAAAGGAGTTGATGTTGGAGATCATCCCCCTATAACACCTGCAAAAGTAGCAGATCAATCAGAACTTAAAGGTGATTATTGGCGTCTTTATGAACTTATTTGTACAAACTTTTTTGCAAGTTTATCTCCACCTGCAGAATATGAAGAACGTATAAACTCAATTTTAATTGAAAATGAAATATTTGTTGCAGAATCAATGAACATAGTCAAAGATGGCTTTTTAGCTTTTATGCCTTGGAAAAGAGGTAATTACATTAAAGATTTTCCAATACTTACAAAGGAGCAAGAAATTAATATAAATACTGTAACTTACGAATCTAAATGGACTGAACCTCCTACTTATTTATCAGAATCTGATTTAATTAAGCTTATGGAAAAAAATAAAATTGGAACTGATGCTTCGATGCCAGTTCATATTGAAAACATTTGTAATAGAGGTTATGTCGAAGTTGATGAAGGAAGAAAATTAATCCCAACTAATCTTGGAAAAGCTTTAATTGAAGCACTTTCTATAGTAGACCCAGAATTAGTTAAACCAACTGTTAGAGCAGAAATAGAACTGTTGGTAGAATCTATTTCAAAAGGAAAAAAATTATTTTCAGAAATTTTAAAATATTCTTTAGATTTATATAAAAATAAATTTTTGCTTGTTAGACAAAATTATGAAAAAATGATTGCTCAATTCAGAAGATATTTTACCGTTGATACAGCAGGTATTACTAACATCTCCAAAAATATTAAAAAGCAAAATACTGAGTATAGATCACAAACTCAAGTTAAAAAAGGGTAAAAAATTTTTTAAAAATTATATTCATGAATATTAAAATAATCAAATTAATAATTTCAAAAGAGAAAAAGAAATACAAGAAAGCATCGTTAGAGAAGGATGTGTTGATTGTAAAAATGGAAAAATGTATATTGATTATGATTCATTTGATAAATTCATTCTTTTATGTACAGCTTGTAAATTAAGGGTATATTTCTGAAATAATGAAAGAATATTTAAAATAAAAAATAAAAATTAAATAAATTTTTTTAAAATTCAAACATTTATTCTTTTAGAAAAAATTAATTCGAGATGCTGTCAAAATTGATATTGAAAAAGATTGTAAATGTCCTCAATGCAATACTTATTTCTGTTGTGTTGAAATTCAATACCCTTTAATCACAGGAGAAAAGAAATTAACAGGATGTCTATTTTGTGATGACAGAATTAATTATGGATTATAAGAAAAATTAAAAAAAATTGTTTTAGGAATAAAGAAAATATTCTAAAACAGAATAAATATTCTAAAAAATAAAAATAAATGAAATGAAATCGATAATTTTAATTTCAAATGATAATTAATTTAAAAAAATTTTTAAATTTTTATTTATGATAGAGAACGAATTATTTGTATCTATCTCAAATAATTTATTTTTTTGTATTTTGCCAATTATAATTTGATTTCAAATTTTAAAAGTATTAACTATAAGTAAACTTGTTTTTATTAAATTAACGAAAATCCCATCCGTTAAGGTCATCTTCTGAATCTTCATCCTCTTCTTTTTTGGTTAATTGTCTTTGAATTTTTAACATTGCTGCTGTATCTTTTTGAATCTTTATTTCAGTTTCCTCAAATTTTTGAACATCTTCAGAAATCCATTTTTCAGGGAGTTTCCATATCTAAATTCGAAATATTATTAATTGATCTTATAAATACTTTGACACTTTTGTCTTTACTAGCAGTAATTAAAATTCTTGATTCTTCTTCATAATACATTTGTGTTATTGCAGATTTATGAGGATCAAAAGCATCTTAAAAATTTAAATTATGTCTATAATATTATTTACATATTGGCTCTCCTTTCTTAAGACTCCAAATTGTAACTTTTCCATTTTCGTCTCCTGCAATTACTTCATTATTCCCACATGAATAACGAATTATTCTTATAAGCTAAATATTTATTTAAAAGATGTTTAAAATAAGAATAATTAAAACTAATTATTTAACCAAAACACAATGAAATAGAATATTTTATTTTAATTAATTTCTTACTCTTTTTCCAGAATCAAGAGAAGTTAGTTCTTTAACAAATCTTTCTTTTCCTGGAAGCCCCAAATCGAGTACTCCCAATTTTCCATCAGCTGTTCCAGTGAATATGTACATTTTTTTAAAATCAACATTCAGAGCTCTAATACTGTTTTTGGATGAAGTTTGAACTGAAGTTAGAAGAGTAGGAGGAAATTGTGCATATGAATAGATAGATACAACTCCAACTTCATTTGTAAGAAAGAATCTACTATTTTTTTTATCGCAAACCAAATTTGTAAATCCATGAGACCCATTAACAACTTCATTGACAGATTCTTGATAATTAATTTCAGAAACAATAAATTTTTTATCACTTGAACACGAATAAACATAGCCAGTTTTAGAATCATAAAAAATTCCCATTACTCTTTTCGTATGTGATTTTAATTCACAAAGCTTTTGTTTTAGAATTTGTTAAAAATTTATTTAAGATTATTTAAAAATAAATCATTACATAAAGTAAAAAAATATTTAAAAATAATATTTACTTCTTCAAATTGTAAATAACTAGATTCAGGACTTGTCTTGAAAAATAAGATTTTTCCGTCATCTAATCCAACTCCTAATGTTGAACTTTCACTATCCCAACAAAGACATCCAGTCTAATAAAATTATATAATTATTTAATTAGGTAAGTAATTTTCCTTTAATCATAATTGAATTACATTTGATATTATTTTAAAAAGTTTATGTAAAATATTTTCATTATATATAAAATTCAGAATACCTGTGTAGGAAAAGATTTTGCCCATAATTTGTCAAAGTGATAATTATTCTCAGAATTATAAGAAACCTTAAATGCAAATACTGCTCCTACCGAAATATGTGCATCCGTTTTTTTTTCCCAAGGTAAATTAAAATTCGTAACATAAGCATCCAATCTACTAGCAATATTCATATCAGAACAAGCCAAAAACATTAAATTTTCATATTTTAGAAAAATCATGTCACGAACTCCTAAAGGTAAATCAGGTATTTCCGTCATTTTAGTCGGACCTGAGATTGCTAATTCTGGAGAATTTTTCTCTATTTCAATAAATTCTCTGAAAATTTCAGAAGTCACAATGTCTTTTCTTTGAACACAAGATTTTAAAAATTGATCTAATTGATTTTTTCTTTTGGTTAATTCATCATAGGACTTCATTTTAAAGAAACTTTTGCTTGGAGGAACTGGGCAATTGTTTATTAATTTTACTAATTTGTTATATAAATCATAAAATTCAGAATATCTTTTTTCTAAGATCCATTTGTATTTTGAATAATTATTGTAAATTGCGATTTCGTAAAATGTTACTGATTTTTTGTCCACTAATCTGTCTTGGAAATTAATAATATCTATCTATTTTATTAATAAAACATGTTTAAAATAGTATTAATTAGTATTTTTTATCAATTATTGTAAAATTTCTACTGTTAAAGTTGAAGAAACAACATCTTCTTTATTGCTTTGATTTGACATTTATTTTTATGAAATTAAAATAAATAAAATTTAATTATAGCTAAATTTTGTTTTATTTAATTACTATAAATTTTTCATTTTTATATTTATTGCTTGAAACTCTTTATTTTTTTTAAAAATTTATAAAGTATTGGGGATTGG
>Ga0194116_10008928_pt1 | contig 10058 bp, 8 predicted proteins | sample TA2MahsurfametaG_4_FD_148617 | JGI IMG/M metagenome (GOLD analysis project Ga0194116, IMG submission 148617) | Freshwater microbial communities from Lake Tanganyika, Tanzania - TA2015008 Mahale S9 surface | ecosystem: Environmental > Aquatic > Freshwater > Lake | place: Tanzania: Lake Tanganyika... | reverse complement strand
AAAAAAATGAGAGACTTCAAAAGGAATTTTAACTTTCAAATTTTATCAAAATTTATAGCATGGAATATTAATTATTATATTTAATTTAATTAAATTTTAAGATTAAATATTTATTTTGATGCTTTTTGATCATTTTACTTGATTCCCCAATCCCCAATTTTTTAATATTTTTTTTAAATTTTATTTTTAAGCTTTTTAAAAAGAAGAATAATAATTTAATTAATATTTTAATAAAATGCTAAAATTGAAGTTCAAATATTTAAACAAATTAATGTTCATTTTTTCAACAATATATTTACTTATTAACTGTAAATTAGCAAATTGTCAAAGTCCTTACCTAATTGCTAATAAAGATATCCCAAATCAACAATCAAACCCAGTTGTTGTGGCTAATCAAAACAAAGAGTTTATTATATTCTATAAATCATGTGCCTCAACATCAACCATATCAAATCCAATATGTGATATATATGGCAGAAAATTTAATAAAAACGGGTCTGAAATTAAACCACAAACAAAAATTCCTACAAGCAATGAAAATCCTCGTGATTCCCCAGATGCAACTCTATTGACTGACGGAAAAATTATTGTTGTTTGGCATGCTGCAGTTAACTCTTCAAATAAAATTAGAGGAAGAATTATTGATTTTGACTTTTTAGGAAACGATGAATTTTATATAAACTCACCTTCAAATGATAATAACCTCATCAATCCGTCTGTTTTTAAACTTTCACAAGCGAGGTTTATTGTTTTTTATCAATATAAAAATGATAATAATGAGTATGATATTTATAGCACTATATATAATTCAAGCCAGACAAAATTAAAAGATTATTTTAAATTAAATGACAGAAAGACTTCTTCATCAGGTGATAAACCACCTTCCTGCGCAGAATTTTCAGATGGAAGTTTTGTTGTTACTTATAGTTCCTATAATACTGACCTGAGTAGTCAAGAAGTTTATGCAAAGGTTTTTAATCCAGATTATAGTCCTAAAACCTTAGAATTTATAATAAATACTATTGTGACTTTATCTCAATCTAGATCTTCAATTTCGATCGGACCAAACAACGAAGTATTAATTGTTTATCAATCAGAAACAACTTCTAATTTATTCGATATATATTATAAAGTTTATAATATGGATTTCACAAAATCAATAAAATCAGAAACAACATTAAATACTTATACTAAAGGTGATCAAAGTAGAGCAGTGATTAAGAGAATTGATGATACTAAGAATTTGATTTGTTGGAAAGGTCAAGTTACTGATACAGATACAATTGATGATATTTCATGTAGAATAGTTGATTTTCAGGGGAATGCTTATTGTCAGGATTTCCCTATAATAAAAGAACACTCGAAACAAAAAGCTGACATCAGTTTGGAAAATTTTAACAGTCAGCAAATAATTGTAGCATTCGTAATTGATACCTACACGGGAGGAAATGGGCTTGATGTTTATTTTGAAATGAATTATTTATATCAGAGGGTAAATGATTCCATAGATAAAGAACAAACAAAACCATTAATTGTAAGTTTAAGTGATGGAGGTTTTATAATTTTCTGGTTATGTGAAAAATGTAGTGCAAATGGTGTAAACAATATTTTGAAATTCAAAATATATAATCGACTTGGATTATTGTCTTTTAAAGAATCAGATTTAGTTACAATTTCTACCATTGATACTAATGATTTCTCTGCAATCACACTATAAGACGGAAATATTTTAGTAATTTGGGATTCTTATTCATCAACAAATTTAAAAGATGTTTTCGGTGCAATAATAGATCCTTTTGGAAAATATATTAGAATTAATATTCAAATCAATACAATTTCGTCAATTGATCAATATAAACCAAATATAGCTACAAATTATAATGGAATAAATTTAATTATTTGGGATGAAAAAAACACAACATCTCAGACGGTGATGTCGAAATTTTTTGATAATTTAGGGAATTCTATAGGAAATGAAATTAATATCCTTAGTGTTCCAAATCTCCAATTTATGACTAATTCAAATGTTTGTTATATAGGAGATGATAATTTTTTGATATTATATGATTTATATATCTCTACTGATACATATACTTTTGGTAAAGTTATTAAATTAAATACTGCAGTTCCTATTAATGGAATCCAATTATCACCTTTTTTAGGTTTTAATGTATATAATTCAGGATGTACATTAATTGCTGATAAAAAAATAGTAATTATGTACATAAGTCAAACTAATATTCGTTATAGGATTTTTAAGAATGATTTCAATGTATTTATGGAATCAAAAATTGTCGATAATTCAACCACTAATAAATTATATAATCCAACTTTGATCAATTTAAATGATGGAGGCTTTTTAATTGGTTGGGAAGAGCGAGATAGAGATGGATCAGGCTTAGGGGTTTTTTATAAAAGCTTCGATAAAGATGGAAATGAAAAAGGATCTACAATGATTGCAAATACTTTTACCTATAAAGATCAAAAACAGATCATTTTCGCTCAGTTAAAAAATTTAAGTATTTTAGTAGCTTTTTCTTCTTATGGAGATGGAGATGGGAATGGAATTTATTATGATTTTATTATTAATTGCCCAGAGAATCGATTTATTGACTCTCTTTACAATAATAGATGTAGTTTGATGTCTTGTAAAGATTTTATTAATAATTGCAAAATCTGTCCTAGTGGATTTTACTCTTTAGAGCCTGATCCTATTAATTGCATCAACACTATTGTTCCAGATAATTATCTTAAAAATCCATCTCCTGCTTATGGTTATTTTCCAAAATGCTTAGATATATGTGCAACATGTGAAAATACAATTGATAATTGTAAAACATGTAAAAGTTTGACAGCAAAGTTAGTCCAATCTACTTATAATAGGATCACTTGTTTAGAGGATATAAATGGTTATTATCTACCAACAGGAAAAAATATTTATCAAAAATGTCCTGTTTATTGCTCGACTTGTTTTCTTGATACATATTGCATAACTTGCATAAATAATTATAATTTGGCAGAAATTTCATCTGGAAATGTAAATTGTATCAATGATCTGAAAGGATATTATCTCCCAATAGGAAAATTAATTTATCAAAAATGTTCTTTTCCTTGTCTTACTTGTTATCAATCAAACAACAATTGTCAAAGTTGTGAAGTTAACTATAGTTTAGCTACAAAAGATAAAATAACTTTTTCTTGCATAATCGATAAAACTGGATATGTATTAGTAAATTCTTTATATTTAAAATGTTCGGATAATTGTATTTCTTGCACATCTCAAACAATTTGTACAACTTGTGTATCTTATTTTTATTTAGTTGAAGATAATAATGGAATTAGAAACTGTTTTCAAAATATTGATACGAGAAAATTTTATCTAAATTATTACAATAATGTTAAAGTTTATAAACCATGCTCTCAAATTTGTCTTTCTTGTATAAATTCCGAATATAATTGTACAGCTTGCAATGATCCAAGTAAACTGGCAGAATCATCTAAAAATTCCTTATCCAAAACATGTATATCAAATTTTGAAGGCTACTATTATGATAATTATGCACAATACTATAAACTATGCTCTTTAAATTGCAAGACTTGTGAAAATTCTGAAAATCAATGTACAAGTTGTGTTTCTGGACTTAATTTGATTTTAAATTCTATAAATAATCTTGAATGTGTCAAAGATATTTCTAATTATTTTTTGGTTCCTGGTAAAAATTATTATCAAATATGCGATGAAAAATGCACTTCCTGTACTGAAAATAAATCCAAATGCTCGATTTGTAATGCTGGCAAATTGTATGTTGCTATAATAGACATACCAAACGAGTGCATTTTTAAATATTCAAATAGAGATGGTTATTATTATTCAGAAAAATCTCAAATATTTGAGAAATGTGATGTATCCTGTAATAAATGCACTTTGTCAAGTGAAAATTGTGAAAGTTGCGAAACAACAGAAGGGTACAATAGTTTATCTGATAAGCCTAGCACTTGTGTTAAAACCTGTCCTGATAATTATTTAGAAACTCCTTCCAATTATATTTGTCAAAAATGCTTTCCAAACTGTTATTCTTGTCAATTGCAATTAGATAATTGTAAAAATTGTTTAGAAAATTATTTTCTCACCGAAATTTCAGATAAAAATTTCAGATGTTTAAAAAATACAGATGGCTATTATTTAGATTTAAATCAAAATTATTTTAAAAAATGTTCAATTAATTGTTTAGAATGTAAAGATCAAAATGATTTTTGTACAGTTTGTAATTATAATCAAAATTACTATCCAAAATATGATGAACCAAATAAATGCATTTTAAGTTCCCAACCTCCAGATGGATATTTTTTTGATTATTCAACTAAATTACATGAAAAGTGCGCAGATAATTGCTTAACATGTCTTTATAGTAAAGATAGTTGTAAAGAATGTAATAATCAGAAAAATTATTATGCAAATGCTGATAAAAAATATGAATGCTATTTAGAAACCTCATCTCCAATAGGATATTATTTTAATAATTCGAGTAATTTACATGAGAAATGTGCAGATAGTTGCTTAAGTTGCATAAATAGTAAAGATAATTGTAAAGAATGTAATAATTCTCTAAATTTCTATTCAAAATCAGATGAAAAAAATAAATGCATTTTGAGTTACCAATCTCCATATGGATATTATTATGATTATTCAACTAAAATGCATGAAAAGTGCGCAGATAATTGCTTAACCTGTTTTAATAGTAAAGATAATTGTGAAGTATGTAATAAAGAGAAAAATTACTATCCTAAGGCTGATCAACCAAATAAGTGTATTTTAAATAATGAATCTCCAGAAGGATATTATTTTAATAGTTATACTCAAATTTATGAAAAATGTTCAATTAGTTGCTTGACTTGTATAGATAAAAATGATTATTGTTTAAGTTGTAATGTTAATCAAAATTACATTGAAAATGTAAATGAAAGAAAAAAGTGCATTTTAAATAATCAGTATCCAGAGGGACTTTTCTATAACATAGTTACAAATAGACAAGAAAAATGTGCAGAAAATTGCTTATCATGTTTCAATAGTAATAATAATTGTATGGTTTGCAATAATAATTTAAATTACTATGCAAAAATAGATGATATAAATAAATGCATTTTGAAAAATCAATCTCCTGAAGGGTATTATTTTAATGATTCTACTGGATTTCATGAATTATGTTCAATAAATTGTTTAACTTGTACTAAAAGTAAGGATAATTGTATAAATTGCAATACTTATAAAAATTATTTTCAAATTTTTAATGAAACTAATAAATGCTATTTATCAACTCTTTCTCCAGATGGATATTTTTTTGATGATTCAACTAAACTTCATGAAAAATGTGCAGATAATTGCTTGAGTTGCATCAATAGTAAAGATAATTGTAAAGAATGTAATAATCAGAATAATTTCTTTGCAAATGTTGACAAAAAAAATGAATGCTATTTATCTACCTTATCCCCAATAGGCTATTATTTTAATAATTCAAATAAACTTCATGAGAAATGTTCAACAAGCTGTTCAAAATGCAAAGATAAAAATGATTTTTGCACAGTTTGCAATACAGATGAAAAATACTTTTCAAAATTTGATGAACCCTTTAAATGTATTCTTTATAATGAATCACCAAACGGATATTTTTTTAATAATTCAAATAAATTACATGAGAAATGTTCGTATATTTGCTTAACTTGTATCGATAATAAAGATAATTGTAAAGAATGTAATACTGATAAAAATTTTTATGCCAAAGTGGATGAAAATAATAAATGTTATTTAAATACATTATCCCCAATAGGATATTTTTTTAATTATTCCACTAAATTACATGAAAAATGCTCAATAAACTGTTTAACTTGTAAGGATACAAATGAAAATTGTTTACTTTGTAATAATGATCTTAACTTCTTCGCAAAAGTTGATGAGAAAAATAAATGCATTTTAAATATTAAATCACTTGATGGATATTATTTTAATAATTCGACTAAATTCCTTGAAAAGTGTGCAGAAAATTGCATAAGATGTGAAGATAATGAAAAGAATTGTAAAGAATGTAATAAAGAGAAAAATTTCTATCCCAAGTTTAATGAAACAAATAAATGTTTTTTAATTAATGAATCACCTGAAGGATTTTATTTTAATAAATTTACGCAACTGCATGAAAAATGTGGTGTAAGTTGCTTAACTTGTAGAGAAAGCCAAAATAATTGTTTAATTTGTAATAAACGGATGAATTACTATGCAAAAGCTGATGAAAAAAATAACTGCATTTTGCATGATAACTTACCATCTGGATATTATTTTAACAATTTAACCAAATTGCTTGAAAAATGTAATGAAAGTTGCTTAACCTGTATCAATAACGATAATAATTGTATAGAATGTAATAAACGGATGAATTACTTTGCAAAAGCTGATGAAAAAAATATATGCATTTTAAAAAAGGAATCACCTGAAGGATTTTATTTTAATAATTCAAATCAATTACATGAAAAATGTGATGAAACATGTAAGACATGCATAGAAGATAGTAAAAAATGCTTGTCTTGTAATACTGAGAAAAATTATTTATATATATTGGAAGATAAATTAAATACTTTTGTTACTAAATGCCCAGATGGTTATAATAATCTTGTAGATAAAGGGGGATGCAAAAAATGCTCAAAAATTTGTAAAACTTGTGAAACTGATATTAAGAATTGCAAAACATGCGAAACTGGATTATTTTTGATAGAATTGGAAGCTAAAAACTTCACTTGTTCGAAAGAAATTGAAGGATATTATTTAGATAAAGAAAATAAATTTTATAGAAAATGTGATAAAAGTTGTAAAACTTGTATTGACAAACATAGTAACTGTTTGATTTGCAATTCTGATTATTTGAAAAAAGAAGGAGAAGAAGGGTGTCTGGATAAGAAAAACATAAAATCAGATGAATTTATTGATGAAAAAGATGGTAAAATCAAGCAATGTGAAAAGTCTTGTAAATCATGTAAGCTCAAAGCTGATTCTTGTATACAGTGTAATGAAGATGCTGAATTTTTTGAGATAATGAATGAAAAAGAGAATTCTATAAGTAATTTATCTTACATGAAATTGATAATTATCAATTTTATTTTTTTAATTTATTTTTATATTTTGTTCTGATATATTGATTATATTTAAATGAGAGAATTTTCAATTTTCGTTAAGGTTGCTTGAAAAAGAACGTTGGAAAAGAAGGATATTATATTGATCAGTTAGCTAAAAAATTCAAAAAATGTCCTGAAGGTTGTAAAAAATGCGTGAGTTTAGAAGAGTGTTTAGAATGTGATTTCGATAGTGGATATTTTTCCTTAAAAATTAAAGAAGACTTTAGCTCAAAAAATAATAGTAAATTAGATTGTGTTAAGAAATGTCCTGATTCTTTTGTTAAAAGCAATGAAAAAAAAACATGTATCGCTTAACTTAAAATCTTTAAATTTTGAATTATCTAATCAATTTCTCAATTTCATTAATTTCTATTAGGTGAAAAGATCTCGATAAACAATGACTTACTTGATAATTTAAAGAATATTACTTTATTTTCCAAAAACTCTACTAATTCTTCAGCTGGTAATAGCACAGAACCTCCTAAACTATCCAAAGAAGAATTAGCACAATTAGGCAATTTAACAGACTGTATAATAAATATTATATATGTGTAATTTTTCATCATTTAGCTTTAATTTCAAGCATGGGTCTGGAAAAAGTCTTGAAAATCTCGACAGTTTAAAATCAATCGTAAAATTACAGAGTGATGCTATTTCACCTAAGGCAGCCGATAACTTAGTGAATTTATCATGTAAAATACAATTTTAAATATTTTAGCTAAATTAATGGAGGATTTGAAATCTGGAGACCCAAGTCAAGCTCAGAAGATCATGGAAGTCCAAAACATTGCTGTAATGGCACAACTTAATGTGTACAATTCAGGCTTTTTTCTTAGTTTTATAGATTTTTTTTTCAAAATGGCATATACCATCTTTTATTTTACTATTTAATCGTATTTTTAAAAATTTAACTTTTTTAAACGTTCAAAATTTTTTTAAATCCTATAGAAATTAAAAAAATTCAATTAGCAAACTAATTTAGGCTATTGATAATTTAAAGTTAAAAAAAATAAATTATAATAGAATAAAAGCTGGATTAACTTCAAAAGAAGGAGAAACTATGTCGAATGAAATGCTAGCAGAGAAACAAAATCTTATTAATAATATGAAAAAAGATTTCGGTAGTGTTCTGGATGTTATGATTTCAAGTAGTTTTAGTTCCCGTAAATATATTTCCAAATAATTATTTTTATATTATATATAGAAAATACAACAGCAAATGACACAGGAAAAATTATAAAAAATGATTTATTTTCAGCACAGATCGTAATTAAGACTCCCGAAAATGAAAAACTTGTGAATAAAAAATCAGTCGAAAATGGATTAGCTATTGGAAATTACAGTCAATGTGAAGAAATCTTGAAAAAAGAAAATAACATAAGTGAAAGCATCAGTTTAATTATAAAAAATATGCAATTTAATCCTATGACTAATTTGGAAAAGTTGAACGATGCAACTGCATCAGATATTGTTTCTATGGAATTTATTAATCCAGAAAATGGAGAAAAATTAGATTCAAGTATCTGTAGCAAAGTTCCAACTCCAATAAGTATTCCATTCAAAAAGTCAGAAAGATTAAAACCTGATTTATATGCCAAGGCAGCAGTTCTAAAAGGAGTGATTGACTTGTACGATAAAGAATCTCCTGGATATAAGAGCAGATGTTTTAAATCAAAAGAATTTGATACAGGCGCGGACACATCGATTAATTACCGAAGAACTAAATTATATCAAAATGAAAGTATTAATTGTTCTCCTGGATGTTCTTATGAAGGATTAGATTCAAATCAATATGTTATATGTAATTGTAACATCACAGAAGGAGGTGAATTATCAAATAATTCAACTGGATTTGATCCTCTCTTCGCCTTCCCAAAATTTAACTATGATATTACCCTTTGCTATTATGAAACTTTTTCAGATGTAAAAAATTTATCATTATTTTAATATAATGTTTTATTTTATGATAATAATTATTTAAATTTAAAGAAAAATTTAATTTTTTAAATTCAAAATAAAATATAATCCAAAAAATAGGAAAATCTTCCTCGAAATTTAGGTTTATTCGTTATAATAATTTGCACATAATTAGGAGTGTTTCCTCATTTTCTTTTTCGAAAATTAGTTATAAATTTGATCAAATTTAAAATAAACAATGTAATAAGAAATGATTGTTTAGTATTTGATGATGAAGAATATTCGAAAGAAAACTTCTTCAATAAAACAATTAAACATTTTCAATTTAGATCGCAAAATATAAATATATTTTTCCTTTAGAAACTGCAACACTTATAAATAGAAATTTAATTTATTCTGATATTTATAGTAAATTATAATTTTAAAATCAGCTCATGTAAATGAATTAAATATAAATCCTTCATTATATTCTAAGAGAAAAGGAAAAAAATATTATACTCAAATCAAAACTAATAATGAAAATCAAAAATTAATGATATTTTTGATAAAGTTGAGAGCATTCAAAAACCAAAGCAAAAATCCTTTAATTTTGAAATTGATTTTTATAATAAAATTAAACATCCTAATAAGAATAAATGTTATTACAATTTACAAAACACACTAGCAATGAATTATTTCTTTAAGGAATATACTAGTAGTATTAATGACACATTAAAAATAAATAACAATAAAAATTATTTAATAAGTAAATTTCAAAAAAGTGTAAATAATATTAATGAGAGAGATGAGACTCTTTATAAATTGAAATTTTTAGGTAAAAACTTTTATGAAATATTAAAAAAAATATAATCTAGGTATATAATATTTTTTAAATCAATATCAATATATTTAAATAAATAAATTTATAGATAAAGATGACATTGGAAATGTGAAAGGTTTTAGAAAAATTAAATTCATCACAAGAAAAGATTATGACGAATTAA
>Ga0194116_10008923_pt1 | contig 10060 bp, 13 predicted proteins | sample TA2MahsurfametaG_4_FD_148617 | JGI IMG/M metagenome (GOLD analysis project Ga0194116, IMG submission 148617) | Freshwater microbial communities from Lake Tanganyika, Tanzania - TA2015008 Mahale S9 surface | ecosystem: Environmental > Aquatic > Freshwater > Lake | place: Tanzania: Lake... | reverse complement strand
TGATCTTGTCCAAGCAGTAGAGGAGGCGGACAAAAATGCTCTCTACTATCACCACGAATTGGACGGGGTTTCTGGCAGATACCAGATCACGCCAATTGGATAGAAACTGGAGCGGATCTGGGCGAAGCGGTCATGACCTCCATTCAGTGGGTGCATAACGGGCAAAACCCTGTCCCAGAGGCGAAAATGGGTGGAAGCGACCAGTCCCAGTGACCGACTCAGCGACCTTCACCACCCCTCAAGCAGGCGATGAGGACCTGGGGGATCTGCTGCTGGAGGTGCTTCCTGGTGACGGCAGCACCATTGGGAACCAGTCGGCACGGGAGGCACTGAGTCGGGCAGGACAGCATGCATACAACAACCCAAATGCTCACATAAAATAGGGTTTTCAAGCATCCATCAAAACTAGTTCGAGGATCAACCAAAATGCAATTCAAAAATTCTCTAGTCAACGGAGTCGCATTAGGAATATTCAGCACGACCCTCTTCTGCCTAGTCGCACCACCAAAAACGAAAGCGATGCTAACGGACTGTGTTGAAATTGAAAAACCGTTCAATACACCATATAACACCAACTATCTTGTATGCCAAGACATGGGCAGCAGATGGTTGGTCCAGTGCGATCAGTTTAATAGAAACTGCCTCAAGGTATGCAATATAGACGGTTACTATGGCAAAAGATGCCGGTAAGTCGCCACAAGAATGAGCAAGTACATCGAACATAGTACACGGTAGGGTCACTCAGAACGCTTTCGCTCTATACAATATTTGTTGAACCACAGCAACACATCCCGAGGACGAGCACTTTCATATGTATACGCTTCGTGCTCAATGAGTCGACCATAAGCACCTCCCGCATGCCTGAAGGTGCCTGAGATGTAACTATTGCGCAATATCATGCGAGAATCATTATGAATAGTCATGAATCCCTTCTTGCCATTATTTCTTGCTCTGCAGAATTGCGCAGCATGCACCATCTCATGTTGAACGGTCTCTCTAACGCCTGAGACCCCCGCCTTAAATGCTGAACTGCAGATAGTCATTGTACCTATATTGGGAGGATTCGGACTAAAGATTCCCAGCAGACCCGGATTGCAATTGGTTTGGCGCAGACGTATTCCAGATCTAGAAATGAAGTCAATCATGATCCGAAGATCACCAAGATGATCAGGTAGTGCACATCCTCGAGCATCACAATAGGTTTGCGCCGCCACGGGAGTCATTAGCAAGGGATATAAGGTTAACGAGACCAAGATATAGCGCATAGCACTTACGCCTGAACATCTATTGAGCAACATGCGAAGTCAAGAATTAAATGCTGTTTTGCCCGGGTTGAGCAGACAGGACCGAGGATCTAGTCGTCAAGATCTGATACAAGTTTAATTTTACTCGCTGAAATTTCAAATACTTCTAATAAATCTTCAATCCCACAATCCAGCACCGTCACGATCTTGGATGCCAGATCCAGCGACAGTGCTGATGCTGCTTTGTCGTCGGTTCTCGCCAGTCGGGCAACGGTGGTTGCTGCTACCCCTGCCTGAGTTGCCAGCGAGTTCATCGTGATGGGTTTTTCGCCCGCCTCAGCACGACGCAGGTTTGCCTTGGCGATTGCCTTGGCGAGGGTCAGTCGAACCTGTTTTGCCATGGAGACACCATACCTAGCGCACCTGCAGCAAGACAAGAGGCAGTTGGCACCCTTTTCCTTGCATTAAGCACTAGGATCTATGCATCAGGCATTCAAGATCCGTGAAATACATCGCCGAAGTGCTGGCATCCATCCCCATCAAGGCAGAACGCTTCCCGCACCTGGCGGAACTGAGCACTGACGCCATGCTGCTGAGGCGGGTCGAGATCGCGGAGGAGATCAAGCACTTGGAGCAGGAGCGCAAGGAGATTGACGCTGAACTGGCGGTCACCTATTCCGATGCCGAACTGCGCTTTGGCGTTCAGTTCGATGGCGGGTGGATCCTCAAGCAGTGCCAGCGCACCTCATGGATCTACGACCAGCAGACCCGTGATGCCATCAGGGCAATCCAGCAGGAGGCGCAGAGGCGTGGCAATGCCATCCAGCAGACGACTGCGTACCTGCAGGCATCTTGCATGAGACGCAAAGAAGTAAGCAGATGACCACCAAGGTCTTGCGCCATACACTCGCAGTCATGCTATGATCTGTGCATGAAATAAAGATTTCTAGTGACTGCCGCACTCTTCAAAGCATCCAACGCCAAGTTTTCGCTCCGACCCACTGCCGAAACCTTGGCGGATCTGTCACGACCCATTGACCCTCGGCACCTCAAGACCAGGAAGCAGGGCAGCACGACCCTGACCTACTGCCCCTGGAACACCATTGCCCGTCACCTTCACCACCGTGCCCCTGGTTGGTGCTGGGAAGTTCAGTCGGTTCAGGAGGTTGGTGGTGCTGTGGTGGTCACTGGGCGTTTGACCATTCCCACTGCGGATGGAGACCTGCTGCACTACTCAGCAGTGGCATCGGAACCGCTGGAGTCCAAGTCCCAGGCACCTGCTGCTGAGGTTGCTGCTTCCTCATGCTTGCGGAGGGCGGCAGCATTGTCAGGACTAGGTTTGCAGTTATGGAATTAACTTACAATTCATTCATCACAAAAGGTTTAAAGGACATTCTATTGGTAGAATAATGACAACCTCCAAAGTGACATGTGGCAAAGATTCAGATGCAAAAAAAGAACCGAAGATCACTTCTCTGGCAGGAAAAAACCCTGGCAAAACAGGTTTACTAATCCAAGATGGGTACATATTGCATGGATAATTGTTGCAATGGTGGGCATTGCTCTATATGCGTTCAAGCGCGAATGGATGGATTTTTATATGGTTTATCTCTTCGCCTCCTTATGGGGACTCAGTGAGATAGAAAAAGGCAACTACTACAAGTTGGGTTACGAGGACAGCGCCGAAGATCAACAATGCAAAGGTATTATCAATAATGCCAATACGCTAACAAGTAAAAGGGTAACACTAGATCTAGATAGTCGAGTTTATCAAAAGATTGAGGAAATCAGGGAGGAATTGAGCGTCAGATCACGAGGCACTGTAATTAATCGGATTCTTCAAGAGGTGATACTTGCCGACGAAGACGAAAGCAATGCAGAGTATTAGTGTGAACCACAAAAAATCTTGAATGAACTCGGATGCGACATTCTAATGCCACAAGGCAAGTACTGACTATAACCAGTTTGCAATATGTCTAGACGTGCACTGAATTCCCATCAAGAATGCGGGCGTAAGTTTAGAAACTTAATCATTAGAAACTGCCGCTATGTTGAGGACTTGAATCCAACAAGAGTGGATAGTGCTCTCAAAATTGTTGAGCAGGGTTTCACGAAGGTTGATCTATGCATCATTGAATTCTTATCGAGTGCATTCCTGCCGAATATCTTCGCTGCGAAGGGACAACTAGCAAGGAAGCACTCGCTCCAACTTATATTGCAAGATAAATGCTTACGACATAATCCTCAAGGATTAGAGCACGTTCTTGAATTTGCAAGTGGAATGCTGGATGGAGCAGATGATCTGTATGGAGCGTTTCTAAATGAGTCACCCAGTGCTTATGAATACACAGATGAACCTGATCTCAGAAATCAGGAGTATGCGAGTGTCTATAGCAAGCATGGCAGCAATGATAGTGAAGAATTTACCCTGAAACTCGATGATCAGAATATTATGTTTGATTCAAGTGATGAGTTACTCCTAAAAATCACTGGAGCAATCAGGGAGATATCAGATAACGAATACAAAGAATGGGTCACACTCACTAGTCGATCAAATCAAGAGATTTGGATGATGTGCTGTGGATACGCAGGCGACATGAAATTGATCTATTGCTGGGGCGACCAAAAAGATGTATTCGCGACGAACATGTACGAATATGTCTCGGTGGAAAAGGCAGTTCTGACAATGTTCCAATATGCATCAGGATGCGAAGAATGGTGGATCGAGAATAATTGGTTTCGTCAATACATATGATTGGTGTTATTGATTCCTCTAAGCATCCGATGACGATCAACATCGAATGGCAAGACCAACACGGCAACTGGCATCACTACCAGACCAAGCAGAACCAGGCGGATGCCTATAGAGTTGCTCAGCGGCGTGCTGAGTCCACTGGGAAGCGCCATCGCCTAGTGGATGACGATGGGCGCTTATTGGATTTGATTGATGCTTAATCAATATCTTGATAGTTGCCCTGAGGATCTGTATACCCACTGAATCTGCGCCCCTTTGAAGGATTAACTCTGCGTGAGTACTCGACAGGACTTCGCTGCCCATAGGCGCTGGTGAAGGTCTTACCGTCTCTGCTCACCCCGAACTGCTTCTTGGGTGCTGCTGCCGTTGACCCACCAGCAGCAGTTCCACTGCTCTGGTTCCCATGCTCCGCTTTGAACTTCACCTATCCCAATTCAACCCGTGGGACTTCCGCAGTTGATTTGCTCTTGCCTTTGCTGCCTCAAACCCTTGGATGCCTCTAGCAAGCACTGTGTTGGTATCCGTGCGAAAGACGTAGAAGGTGTGGTCCTCCCCCAGATACTTAATCTCTTCGATCGTCAATAGGGCACTAGGGATCGTTGGCATCTGTGGTGCCTCATGCTTTTTTCTGCGGTGCTTCTTGACCACCACCATCACGCGCTTTGCTGCCTTCTGCAGTTGAACCATTGTCAGTGGGTCCTCCTCTCTCCTGCTCATCTGGACCCCTGCGCTTTGCCCTTTGGCGTCTTGGCATACTCCTCACGAATCTGATCAAGCAGGAGGGTCTCCAGGTCCCTGTAGCGCCTGTTGACCTTCTGCACCTCCTTGAGCATCTCTGCGTCAACGGGGTGCAGGTGGATCCTGATGGTGCTCATCGCCTTAACGTGCTGGTGGGTGCTCCAAAGACCGCCTGATGCTTTTCACGCAGAAGGGTTTTATAGAGACCGCTGATATCCATTTTGTAGAGATCCATTAGATCTTCCATTTGTTGAAGCAGATATGGATGCTCTTTTTCTTTAAAACTTATTTGCTTGACTCTTGAGATTAATCTCATTTGAAGAATAGAAATACAACTTATTTCTATTTATTCATGATGAATCCCTAAGGCGATTCAGGAATACTCTTGTTGATGCAACCTAAGATCAATTAAAGGGTTCTATTTAAAACTCTATTTAAATCCTGATTCATGATGTCATCTGGATTTATCCTGCATTGATTTAAGGATAAATACTTGAAGATTAATTCAGGTGATTCTATTGATTATTTTATGGTGACACTTGAATCAATTATTGAGTAGATACTGGTTTGATTTTGTCTTGAGTTTTTTTGGGTCTTTTTGAGTGGTCTTGAGGAGTCAATCAATGAATCAACTTAAGATCACTTGATCAAGGAACCACAAAGTTATTATACAGGATTCTTTAGAGTTTGTCAAGCGTCTTGTGTTTATTAGGGTTTAATGACTGAACCCATCTTGATCAAACCTCTACAAGGTTATTTATGCTTTTCATGATTTACAGATCAAGAAATAAGTGGTATAATATAAAAGCAAGAAAGAAATACCCGATATGCCAAAGACCATAGAAGAATCATTCATTGAATATTTCTCGTCATCACTGCCGCTGTTTCAGAAGAAATCTGTTGCCTACCAGTTCCAGTGCCCTTATTGTCAAACCAGTGGCAAGAACAGCAAAGGGAAACCCTATGCGCCATCTGATGCCAAGGGATATCTATATCCCTACGGCAATACCTGGAACTACAAGTGCCATAAGTGTGGTGAGCGCCAGTCATTCACCAAGTTCTTGGAAGCGCAGTTCCCTTTGCTTCACTTTGAGTACGTGCGCCTGCGTGACCAATTAGGAACAACTGGATTCCAAACCAACTGCCCATCACTTGAGACCGTGCTGAAGAAGCGCGGGATCCTCAGCGGTCAACCACCCGAGTTTCGACCAGAGCGATTCCATCAGCATCTTCAGCACCCTGCAGTGCCCCCAGCGGCGGATGTTGCTCCTGCAGCACCCAAGGTGACCAAGTTGCCACCGATGCGCTCACCACAGCAGCAGGCGGGTCACCAGTCACGCCTCAACCATCTGGTGAAGCAGCGAGCGAAGTGGCGTCTTGAACAATCTGGGGAACTCTGGTGATGAATGGGTCTTTAAATCTTTTTGTGTCCCCATTTCTTATGAAGGCGCTCTCTTTCTTTGTTGACGTCTTCTTTTGGAATCCTGCTATCCCCTTCCATAACCTCTAACCAGGCATAGTCATCTTCTTTTTGTTTTTCGGTGGTCAATTTGGTATAATAACCATCGTAATGAAGTTTGAAGAACTCTGGATTTTCGCTGTATTCACAATATCCAACCCTGACGTTGCCTTCTTCGGTTATTTCATAATCTTTATTTGGCATCGTTGCTTTCTCTTCGATCACTCTATGGATCCCCTGACCTTTCGTGATTTCACCGCTTTTCTTGAGTGCCGTAATTTTGGAATACGTTTGTTCAATGTAGTGGACACTCGTGCCAAGATTTAAGGCGACGTCGTATATCGAGACCCCTCTCATGAGGGCATCTGTGGCGGCGTAATGACGTGCCGAATACTGTGTGATGTGCCTTCCAGATTCGTCTAATATCTTTTTGAGACCGCTCCCCTCGATCACTGCTTTCAGGCGCTTCTCCATGGCGGGTTGATCGTAGGGGGTATTGGTTCCACGTTTTGTATTGGCAAGATTGATGAATACGAAATCCTCTCTGCCAAACCTTGTAATTCCCAACTTCTTATAGTGTTCCTTTATCCTTTTAAATTCAAAAGCGACTGGGGCGACACACGTTCTTGATCTGCCTGTCTTGGAGTTCTCGGCAGGAATAAATAATCCTCGATTGATTTGCTGTGATTCTTTGTCTTCATGTTTAATCGTTGAGATATCACCCCACCGTAATCCCAGCATCTCCTTGTTCCGACACCCTGTGAAATAATTGATTGTCAGGTAGTGACTATAGATGTTTCTCTTCATGCGCTCCAAATCGCTGATTTCCTTTTCTCGGCACCATGTATTCTTCATCCACTCCCGAAGCATTATGAACTCTTCTGGTTCTATGATGTCTCGCTTATGTGCTTTTTCTCGATTTACCTTTAGGTATCTAAAGATTGGGAATTCCGCCATCGTAATATATTTCTCGTCGATAGCGACGTCTCGATACATCTTTTTGACTGCTGCTATCGTGTGATTAATAGTTTCGTTGCTCCTTTCTCGCCCTCCATATCGTTGTTTGTGTAGTTCTTTAATCCATAAACCAAAACCTTTCCCAATGTCTGGTGGAATGTCCTCCAGTTTCGTTTTTCCGTGCTTCTTTGAATCTATATATTCCTGCCAATACTTAAGATGCTTCAGTAAGGTATTGAAACTTCCTTTCGTTATTCCTTGGTGGGGGATCGAAGTGATCGTTCTCATCCTTTCATTTGAATAAACTCGTATCAACTCTTTCGTGTTTATGGAGGTTGTCTTTACGCCTCTTCTAAGAGTGTTCTTTCTTTCGGCATATATTTCTTCCGCTTTCGTCAGCGCCTCGATTCTATTTGTCGTTCTTAAACTTTGAACAAAATCTCGTTTTGTTTTCTCGTCATATATTCTTACGTAGTATCTCCCGCTTTTTGTCGCCCCAGATCTGTATATAAATACATCCCTTCTGGTTTCAAAAACGAATTCTTTTTCAAGGTAATGGGTCGTGCCCTTCTTATCTTGCTCCTCCCTCGCTTCCTTAGTCGCGTCTTTCTTTTTGATATTACCTAAGAAGTTGATGACATCAATGATGTCGCTGGCATCGAACCCGCTCCGGTCAAGGAGATTTGACAGGGCGTCGTTGCTCTGCCGCTGCTGGTCGGGCGGGGTCAATTTTCAAATCTTCCTAAAACGGGTCTGGAAATTCCGTGCCCGAATTCCCAGTGGGCACCCAAATGCTACCACTTTTTTGAAGCGTCTTCAAATCTCTGTCTGCTACGAGCGTGTTGGGTAAACCCCTGTGAGAGACATCGATCTGGGCGATTGTCTCCCTAAAGTGGCAATCAGTAGTGAATCCCAACCTTCTTGACTGGCACTGCTTTTGAAAGTGCCTTCAAATCTTTTTGAAATTGGATCTCCACCTTCTAAATCCCTCGTCCGCCAGTTCTCCTCCCATTATCGGTGGGTCGAGCAGAGGTGACGAGGCACGTAACCCCTCACCTGCCAAAGCGACAACCTCTACCGATAGGGGGCAACCTCAGCACCAGCAGTCCAAGCGGTGCCTGAAGACGCAACAGACGGCGTGATGGAGCGACTAGGTACTCGAGTGACCAAAGGGAATGGAATGATGCTGTTGGTATGCAGGAATCAACGATTAAGCGCAGAAAATCAAACAGAGGGAGAAAATGTCCATAGAACACTCCCGCGCGAAAAGGCGCGTTAAAAAATAATAAACCAAGTTGACAGAATTATTCGCAACCATCTAAAGCAATTACAACGCCTGGATTGGCAATGAAGCGAAATCTCATGCTGTCGTGCCTAGTTGCATTGGTTGCGACCTTGTTGACTCCACCTGCGCTGTCACAGTCAAAATCAAAACAGTCGGCAGACCGATATGCAGAAGCAAGAAGAGAATTGCCAGAAGACCTGTACCCCGTATACAGAATGCTTGAGAGGATAATTCAAACAAACAAAACAAATAACGCTGTAGGAATCACCGTCAGAAGCACCACGCCAAGAGAGTGCTTTGAAATGACAGGAAACAAGGAACTTTGCGCAATTGTGGGGGACTTGCCAGACGTACAGGCAAAAGACAGCATGATTGCGTGGGCAATACAGGTTGTCTCTTCAACCACATCTTTGCCTAACGCTAGCGCGGATGGTGGGAGTTTAATACGAATGGGGAAATCGCTGGTAAACGGACTTAGCGGTAGACCCGAAGCAATTGCATGTGTAGTTGCACACGAACTTGCGCATATAAACCAGGACCACATCAAGAAAATAAGCGAAAAAGGAAACGAACTAGACGAGAAAACGTCATCAAAAATTGCGAGTGCAGTCAAAAATGCACAAAACGCCCAAAAAAGCGCAGAAACATGGGCAGCAATTGCTATGGGACTCAATGCTTTCAGCAGTGGTTTGAATGCTGGGATGGGCAACTATGCGATGGCAAACCAGGCAGCGATGAACAACCAATACCTTGCGATGTCACTACAAGCGGAATCAGCGGCAGGCGTAACGGAATATGCAAGATACATCACGGAAAACTACGCGACGCTACAAAATAATGCTCCAAGATCTCTTGGGGCAATGAAGGGTCTCGATGGGTTGTACGCAACGTACGTTAAGCGCACCAAAAAGGATATCGATCAATACCTGAACGAGCATCGAATGGAACTCATGGGGTTTTCAAGAGAACAGGAAAGTGAAGCAGATAGGAAAGCAATTGAATATGTCGCGAAAGCGGGTATCAACCCCAAGAGTTGCCTAAATGTTCTTGATTATATCCACAAGACCACTGGCGACAAAACAACATCGCCCACGGATTCCCACCCAGGCGAAAACGAACGGAGGGCAAATATGGAAAAAGCAATTGAAGAATTATCCCCTTCGCTTAAAAATCGCCACAAAATGCAGCAGGCGAAATTGCCACTGCTTCCTTATGTATACGACAAGAGTTCACAGGTAGTCAGAATCATGCCGCAGGGGACTGCAGGAATGAAGGAAGGTAAAAATAGCAAATCATCCTCTGTAGATGCACTTCTTGGCAACTAATACTGACGGCATAGGCACCAGAAAAAATCAAGAGAAGTACCTGAAGGGGCATCAGAACGGGTCTGACACGAAACCTGAAGACAGTAAGAACTAGGGCACAGTGCCCCCATAGTTCCTTAAACTGCAGAACCTAATAGTTCAGACCCTGCTGTAAGTTGCTTGGAAACTGGGTTTGCCACCACTGCTCTGGTTCCCATGCTCCGCTTTGAACTTCACCTATCCCAATTCAACCCGTGGGACTTCCGCAGTTGATTTGCTCTTGCCTTTGCTGCCTCAAACCCTTGGATGCCTCTAGCA
>Ga0194116_10008918_pt1 | contig 10063 bp, 10 predicted proteins | sample TA2MahsurfametaG_4_FD_148617 | JGI IMG/M metagenome (GOLD analysis project Ga0194116, IMG submission 148617) | Freshwater microbial communities from Lake Tanganyika, Tanzania - TA2015008 Mahale S9 surface | ecosystem: Environmental > Aquatic > Freshwater > Lake | place: Tanzania: Lake... | reverse complement strand
AATTCTTTTTAGCATAGCATTATTAATTATCAATGATAAAATTCAAAATTTTACTTAGTACTTTGATTATTTTAGTTTCAGTCTATTCAAGATATAATTATTTATTTGAAATTGTGCACAGAAAGGTTCACAGTTTTTTGGGTTTCCCTGAAATTTTCACGTTTGACTTATCCATGTTATAAGATAAGTGAGGAGAGGGAGAAAGTAAAGGGTTGAACTTCGTGTCAAATTGAAGGAAGTTTATTTGTCGTTCAACCAATTCTGCCAATCGTTTGCGACTTTGTCCGAATTGAATATGTCGTAATTTGGTTTATTGTCCTTTGTCAATGGGAAAAATTATATTCCTTTTCGATATAAGGCTGGAATGTGAAATTGTTTTTAAAAAGGTGACCTGTCTCTAATTAGTTCAGCCAGTTCTTCTTCAGTTAATTCAATCTTCAAATACGGGTTGGCATCACGCGGGAGTATTTCAAATTCTAATTCTGAACCACTGAGAAACCTGAATTCAGGATCGTATTTGAATATCTTATACTGATAAGTGTCTACCTTACATAGGTTTGTACATCGGTAGTCATCAACTAGAACTGACTCAAAATTTATGATATAAAAAGATTTTTCAAAAATGAACCCAAATTCTTCATCACAAATATTTTCTCTAGTATTAAAATAGAAAAGAACCAAATATGAAGATAAACATACTGGCGTATAATAAAATATTTCACTATGACGGTGTATGATAATCTTTAAAAAATTATAAATAAAACTACTACCTCTAATGACTTCGTATGAAAAATGTTGATAATTATCTTTAGATAAAAGGGTGACTCTACTTTTATTTTTAGTTGTAAAATTCATTATAGAAAATATTTATTATTGTTTATTAATAATACTCTTAAGGAGTTTCGCATGCTCCATGCCATCCGCTTTGATATACTTATAGAAATTCTTCTCAGTCCTATGACCAGATATCGCCATAATTGTAGGGACTGGTATACTCCTTAGATACATATTGGTACAAAAACTCCTTCGTGCGGTATGGGTCATCACCATTTCCCACTTCATCTTGCGAATAATCTGTTTCTCCCTTGCCTTTGTAATGCGTTTTTCAAAAGGCCTGTTAAGTTCAGGAATTCTCCTAGAGATATCCTTAAGGGTTCGATTGAACTCCTGATTTGTAGGAGCAGCTGGCAACTGGCCTTTATACTTGGAGATAATACGTTCTACCTCTGGCAGAATTGGAATAGTGTTCTTAAAATTAGTTTTTATGTTGATAACCTCGATGTACCCATCATTGACAAGGCCAAGATCTAGGCTAACGTAATTACCAAATCGGAGTCCGGTGTATGCCCCAAGGATGAAAAGATCCCTAACCTCCTCCTCCAATTTTGACTTAAAGTCTGTGAGATTAATCAGCAGCTGTAATTCATCTTCGGTAAGGTATATGTTATCACTATCCTCCCTGCCAGTCTCAAACTTAATATCAAAAAATGAAACCTTGGAAAACTCATTGCGTTTGATGGCATAGAGTAGTACCTGCCGTATGTTAGTTATGTGTTTCGAAGAAGAGTTTCTAGACTGCTCCAGCTCAATTTCAAGATATTCGATAAAGTCGTCGTGAACTGATTGATTGAAATCCTTCAAGTAAATGGTTTTCTTATAGTTTTTTTCAAACTGCTCAAAATGGTTCTTCGTGGTTATAAAGGTCTGAATCGTGCTGTATCCCATTTTTACCCTTTTACTTGTTAGGCGCTTACCTGTTTCACAGTCTCGAATGAAAGTGTGTATGAATTGACTGAGGGTATAAAATAATTTCTCCTTAGTTGCTTGGTTATTCCTACTAGGAGCATCAAAGATCTTTGACTTGAGTATTTTAGGCCTAACCCTTGTTGTCCCATTCTGAGAAAGGTCATTATAAGACTTTGCGATTCTAAGTTCTAGTTCTTTCAATCGGCTGGTGACAGCTGCATAACTCTCGTCTCCTTTTACCTTTCTTGGAAGTCCCCTTTCGAAATCCCAATTTTTGGGATTGTAACTTATCCCTGGGCTAAACAGTATTCTATTTCCGTCAAAACAGACTGATGCACGGATTGAAGACTTTCGTGGCGCACCCCTATCTTTTAGATAAAACTTTACACTGATCATTTTCTCTTATCATTGAACATCTTTATTATTTGACTTTTCAAAAACATGTACTCCCTTCCAAGAATTTTACCTGGCAGCTCACTCCTCTTTACCAAGTAAGTAACCTTCTCTGGTGAAATCCGAAGAAAGTTGGCTACAGTTTTACGATCCCAAACTTCATCGGCAAACCCTACGCCGAACCGATTATCACTAATACACTTCTCAATCTCGGCTCGAACAGTATGCTGTATCAACTCCTGTAGCTCCCTTAATTCAATTCCTATTACTGAATTTCTCCCTTTAGACACTTTCCTATTGGATTTAGTAAAAGGATAAAGAAAAGAAATCAGAAAGTCAAATAGATTGCCCGATTTTTCTGGAAGGTAGGGCGTAATAATCTAGTGGCCGCCCCCCTTCCTACCCCCTTGGTATCCTCCCTCCTCTATATATAAAACCCTCTTTCTGAAATAACATCAATGCTATGAAAGAAATTTTTCCAGATTTTTTTCAAACTCACTAGCGTATGCTATTAAAATTTTTAGTTCAACTCTTTACAAAATTCCTTGGATGTAATATCATTTAGTATCACATAACCAATTGCGGCAGGATTGGCAGAAGTGACTAAAAGATATTAGATACCCCCTTAGAGTAACTGCTGCCGCCAGTGAAATTTGGGGGTATTCTACTCAAGTGTTTAGTTATTTTGATAGAGGCATAAAGAATACGATACCTAATAAGATCATTGATCTTCCAGAACTCGTTTACATAATCAAAACAAATAATCGTAAAGACGATGTAGGTCTTGTTAGGACATTGAAGAGTAACGGTGATAATAACTACAAGAGAATTAAAGAAACACTTCCCAACATAACACCACACTGCATTGTAAAGAAAAGGTGCTTAAGGGATGTCGATTTTGAGTCTAATTTTATATCGGCGTCTGGATACGTATACATCGATATTGATAACATAGAGGATGCCGCCGAGTTAAAAAGAGATCTAATACTTGAATATGGCGACAAGGCCAACCTCATTTGTTTATCAGCAGGCGGAAATGGTATAGCTATGCTGTTTCGGCTGACAAATACTATTACCCAAGAGAATTTCAATACCCTTCGATCAGAACTCATACATTCATTACTTAGTAGTATAAAAGTGGACAGAAACTCCGGCGGCTTGGGTCGTGCTATGTTCATCAGTTATGACCCAGAAGTATGGTACAACTATGATAACCGTATCACACTCAGTATAGAAAGTAAAGAAGATGTGGTAAAGAACCCTAATTCATACTCTTTATACTATAATAGGGAGGATTACCACTTTTTATATCAAGAAAAGAAAACACCCAGTCAAGAATACCCAACACAATCCAGATATAAGATTTATACCATTGATGTAGTACTATCTAAGGTAATAACAAAGACCCAAGTCCCGGTACTTAATCCTATTGTAGATTTCAAACCAATTGACTACGTAGAATCGTACATACCCGAAGTGATTAGAGATGGCAGTAAACACCGTACTTTCTACCGATTGATCCATCAGTGGTACTATCTCAATCCAAATATAGAATTGGACTATCTATACTCCTACCTGTTTTTTATAAACAACACTCGTTCGAAGCCTAGAATGGAGGTACGAGAATTAGTGAGATTTTTTACCGCCGTGGTTACCCAGATAAAAAGATCAGGTCAACTATATCCTGCCCCCTCTGTCAAAAGAGTTCACTTCAATCCTGAGGCAGCTCTCACGCCAAAAGAAAAAATCAGGATTGCTGCCCAGCTAAATAGTGCCTACATCAGGAGTCAAAACATTGACAAGATCACCCAGGCTCGGCTAGAATTTGAACGGCAAGGTAAAAAAGTGACTAACCGTAGTGTGGCAGCTCTTACTAATCTAAGTGTAAAAACTGTTGGTAAGTACATCAACTGTACCCCCATTGACATGAATTATGAGGTGAGCCGCTGGAACTAGAAATTAATTCAACCTCTCTGCTGCTGGAGTCAATTAGTATCAGTCAGTGTGGGGAAGGCACATACCTAATATCCAAATTGACTGAGTTTATTTCACATCCCTCCATTTCCATTTTAACTAGGCGATTGATCCTATGGTAAAACCAAAACCTTGTTCTTGAGCATGAATATGGTACGAGGCCTGCATTAAGGCACTCTTGCTCCACCATGTCAAAGATCTTCCGAGAATAGTAGAAACCATTGTGACAAAAGAGTATAAGAAAAACCATATTGTAATCCGGATGATGTACACTTATACCTAACATTCGGTCGAGGAAATTATCTGTCAGCTGCTGTATATATTCGGATATGTTCAAATAACAGTCATCTGGATCATCTTCTTTCACTATATTGTTTCCACAAACAAATGGAGGATAGTCTAGACATACTATCGTTTTACTCATGGTCTTATCAATTTGAAGTAGTCTCTCATACGAGGATTTTTTTTAAAACGAATTAAGATATAATCACTCCCTTGTTATATTCTTAAAGATTTTAATATCATAACGGGTGGTAGTATCATTTTTGGTGCCGTCCCAAACATTACTTTCTTCATAGTCTATAAAATCAACACCCACTGCAGCAACTTGATTAATACAGCAAGTGTGATCCTCATAGTAGCACCAACCCCTCTCGTAATCATAATAGACATTACGTCCAGTGAGGCTGTCTATATGCCCGCTTTGAGGTATTTGCCTGAACACGCCATTCATACCCTCAATCCCGCCAAAATCACACATGTCTGACAAATCCCTGAAGGCAAACCTAAAGTTGAGATCAGAAAATAGAGTGCTCCCATAAATAATGCTAACTAGAGGTGGATACCACGCAGCTGTGAAGTTCACAATCATACCCTCAGGTGAGACAGAGAGCCTATGCCAGGTTGGCTCGACCCAAACAAACGGATCAATATAACCATAGTCTCCCAACCATTCATAATATGTCTTTGCCCCTTGATAAATAAACTCAAAGTCAGGTATTTTTTCTTCATTAATGTATATGGTATTCTCTTCAAGGTTAGTACACTCAGGATATAACCTAACATAATCCTCATTATAAGATGTAAAGCACCCAAGGTCTACACAATAGTGCCCCTCGGTATAATAAGTTATCTCTGTGATCATTTTTTGGATACTGGCCGCTGGCCCTTGAACCCTCAATTGACAATCGATGTGATTTGGCATAAACTCAATTTTAATTTTTAATAATGGCTGCGTAACCACAAGTAATACGGCAGCTGACATTAAAAATTATAAACCTAAAAAACCAAAAAAAGAAATCTATGACCAGATTTTTTTGTCGTAAATGAATAGAGATAAAATACAATAAAAGTTATACTCTAATATTTCATACAAAAACAAGAAAGTCCCACCCAGATGTATAATATCACACATACCTATACACTGAAAATGTAAAGGCATTCTCTAAGCACCTTTATCTTCACACATACAGCATTATCCCATAATTGAATAATTATAAGATTTTAAAATAATTCTGCTGGCAAGTATTTATCATAAATGAATTCAATGAAAAAAAAGAAAGATCGTCTAAGAAGTAAGAAAGTCATTATAATAACCGAAAGTCAGTTCAAAGTACTTATGGATCATCTGGCATTTGAGGTCGATATGGAAGAATGTATGATGAAGTTCAAAAAAGAACGACAGGGAATTAAATCAAAGAGCAAGTATTAGTACTTATCTCCTTATCATACTTTTGCCGATCAAATATCAATACCGGAATTGAACCAGTGATCTGTTTACACATACATCGATCAAATTCAACCTCTTAAGAAAGTTCATAAAGGGACAAAGCCTGTGAAGTTTCAAAATTCGTATATCTCAAAGTGGTCGACACATTACTATGACCAATCAGACGACTTACCTTAATTAACGACAGGTGATCCCCACTTTCAAATCCCTTCTTTATAGACCCTACAACCCACGATTTTCGAAGGAGATGGCTGGAACAGTTTCCGATATACCTGACCTTGTATTCGGTCATAATCCCCTTTAAAACACGGTTAAAACACTGCACAGTCATGGGGGTTCTCCCCTTACCCTTCTGAGACGAAAAAATGTATTCTGAAGAGTTGGGAATGAGGGTGTTATAAACAAAATCTAATACCTCCTTAAGTTTTGTGGACATTACAAGAATTCTCTCCTTTCCGGTCTTCTTTTCAATTCGGATAAATCGTTCTCCTACCTTGAGATCCATTAAATCCTGAAATCTGAGGTTCAAATTATCAATAACCCGAAGTCCAAGGCGGGCACCGATGGAGATCATAAGGAGCTGTCTTGCTTTCGTGGGGGATTTTTCATTTTGAAAATCACGAAGAAGACGAGATTCAAGATTTACGATGGTATCCCAATCGAGCGAGTAGGTTGTCGTTTTCTGATTTTTCTTTGCCATGTGGTTTCTTTTTAATTAAAAATGGTGACATGGCTAAAATATTCAGATCGATGAGGGTTGCCGCCTAAGTGAACATTATTTAGCGCAACCTTAGCAATGAAGATTATAAGATGTTGGAATTCAATGAATGTTCACTTTTGATAAAAAGTGAATTTTAGTAACCTAGAATTTTGAAAACTCCAAATCCTGGTGTTCAGAAAATAAGTGGAGTTGACATTAATAAATTAATATGGGTTATCCAAAAAGCTAACAAATATTTTTTAAACCTTTAACTAAATATTTTTTCTACTAAAAAAGAACTTCTTAAAATCGGAGTGTAGAGTTCATAAGTTTATTTAGAAAATACCAAAAAGTACACTATAAATTATTGAAATGTAATTTCAAAACTATAAAAAGACAAGACTTTTACTAAGAAAATAAGAGCCATACTTAATCGAGAAATTATACAATCATGTTTAAGATAAGGGGTATTAATATATGTACAATGATTATTTTAGCAAAAATTAGAGTTAAATGGTTCGAGTAGGAATAATAAATCAAATAATCAAGGATTTTAAAATAGATGACATTGAAAAACATTTAATTTATTATTACATTATCAAGTTTACTCTCTCGTTAAAGAAAAATAGTATTCTAATCAAATATTTTAAGAAGTTTGAAATTAATAAGAATATTTTAGAACGAATTGAGTATTTGGAGATACAAACAATAAAGGATTTAGAGAAATATCTTGAGTTGCTAATCCCTAAAGATGATAGAAAGTTAAATGGTGCATTTTTTACCCCTGATTTTATTATTAATTATATCATTAACGAATTAAAGCCTAGACAAGGGGATCTTAATTTAGACCCTAGTTGTGGTTGTGGTGCTTTTCTAGTTGGGCTTACAGAGTATTATAAAACAAAGTATAAAAAGCCAATAAAATCTATAATCAAGGAAAATATATTTGGTTCTGATATTTTAGAGTATAACATACGTAGATCTAAACTCATTTTAACTCTTTATGCTTTACAACATAATGAAAATCTAAGCGACGACGATTTCAATCTTTATAATCAAGATAGTTTAAGGGCTCATTGGAAGCAAAAATTTGATATTATTGTTGGTAATCCTCCCTACGTTAAATTTCAAGATTTATCTGATGCTAATAGGAATTATTTAGTAAAAAAATGGAATACAATAAAAGGAGGTACATATAACTTATATTTTGTGTTCTTTGAACTTGGGTATAATCTTCTTACAGAAAAAGGGAAATTGGGCTATATTACACCAAATAATTATTTTACATCACTGGCGGGAGAGTCTCTGAGAGAGTATTTTGAAGAGAAGAGATGTATATATAAAATTGTTGACTTCAGTCATAAAAAAGTATTTGATGCTCAAACTTATACTGCAATTAGCTTTATAAATAAGTCAAATAATTTAAGTATTAAATATGATAGACTACCCGATCAAACCGCACCTGAAAATTTTCTCAATGACGTTAAATGGTCTATAAATACTCTTAAAGACCTTAGTTCAAAAAAATGGAGATTATTAAAGTCTGATGAGAAAGAAAATATAAGAAATATTGAAAATATAGGTACACACATAGGGGAATTATTTGATATAAATGTTGGTATAGCAACTCTGAAAGATGAAGTATTTTTTGTAGATGGTGCGTATTCAGATGGGAAATATTATAAAAAAACTCGAACCAATAAGAATTTCTTAATTGAAAAAAATTGCACGAGGCAGTTATATAAAATATCAGATTTTAAAAATCAATCTCAAATTCAAGAAAATAAAAGAAGAGTAATATTTCCATATAAAATAAAGAAAGGGATTGCTATACCTTATAGTGAAAACGAATTCAAGTCTGAATTTCCAAAATGTTATGAATATCTTTTAGACTGCAAGGAAATATTAAATAAGAGAGATAAGGGGAAAGTTGTTTATAATCCCTTTTTCATTTGGGGGCGAACACAGGGTATAACTAAACGGGGTAAAAAATTGCTTACTCCAACATTTAGTCAATATCCGAGATTTCTTTTGGTCGAGGACGAGGATGCTTACTACACAAATGGTTATGGAATTTATTTTAAAGAAATTACTCAAGGATCACTATTTAGTGGTCCTAAAAATTTAATTGCATGCATCGAGAATATTGATATAGTTCAAAAAATCCTTAACTCTGATGTTATGCATTATTATATTAAAAAAACTAGTGTTTCAATTGAAGGTGGGTATCCCTGCTACCAAAAAAACTTCATAGAAAAATTTACAATTCCTATTTTTAATGAAAAAGAGATATTGCAGCTTAGAAAAGCAAAAAATAAAAAATCTTTTAATGATATTTTGATAAAAAAATATCAATTAAGTATTTCGGTATCAAATCTTTCAGAATAGGTTTTTATAAGATTTTGTATAAAACTAGGAAAAGATAAGTTCGATATTGACGCAGGAGATTTATCGGCTAAAAGCCCATCTGTTTTTAATTCTTCATCACTGTTGTAAATTTTAGGTACAGATTTGCTAAAATCAACAATCAATAGACACACTCGTTCATACTTATAATGTTCTGTATCTATATTACTCCTTAGATTTATCGCAGAAAATGACTTAAGGTATTTTTCAATATGCTTTTCAATGCTAGAAATACTTTTAAATTTAATTTGTTTTTTGTTAAATGCATCACTATCATACTCATTAACTGCAATCATGTAAAATTCACCAAGAACCATTCGTGGACATCTTAAATGTAAGTTAAGCGCTTCTGCAAATGTTCTTTCATAAAGTGTATCAAAATTTTTTGCAGAACTGCTTAGTTGGCTGCGAACATTAATTGACAAACAGCTTTCAGTAAATTTGTGTCCATAAGTATCTTCAGTTCCGTATAGAATTCCATCAAATTTCAAAATTTCTTTTTCTGGCACTAGTGATTTTGGAACAACGCAGATGTCTTGATCTTTCCTTTTAAAAAATCCTGACAATGATAATTCTCCATTTGTTTCTGCAAGATTAGGCCAAATTAAACTTTCATTAACCTCATTCAGTATAAGCTCCGATTTTACTACATTATGCAATAACTTTATAGGCTTTTGACTTCGGATAAGATTGTTTTTACCTTCTGTTCCGGAATTAACAATGGCTCTCTCAATAGAATTTTTGATTTCATTAACCGAATCTTGTAATGAAATTAGCATTGATATTTTTTTTCAAAATAGCCAATAAAATATTTACGGGCAAATATTTAGGTGTTGGCTGCCAAGTAGTGTATCGACCCCATAATTTTTGGACAAAATGGGTTTAAAATTCTGTCCAGCCATTTAGGGGGTCAATACACTCCAATCTATCTTCAAAATATTTTTAAGTCAACTCAAATTTGACTGTATGTCGTCAAAGAAAGTGGACAGTTTAGTTGTAGAGCAAGAATTGATTGACGTTCAAAAAACAGTAGACCAATTCTCCCATCCAAACTGATTTTCTATAAAAACAGTGCGCAGAAGGTGCACAGAAAGGTGCGCAGTTTTTTGGTCTTT
>Ga0194116_10008911_pt1 | contig 10067 bp, 10 predicted proteins | sample TA2MahsurfametaG_4_FD_148617 | JGI IMG/M metagenome (GOLD analysis project Ga0194116, IMG submission 148617) | Freshwater microbial communities from Lake Tanganyika, Tanzania - TA2015008 Mahale S9 surface | ecosystem: Environmental > Aquatic > Freshwater > Lake | place: Tanzania: Lake... | reverse complement strand
AATCCCCAATCCCCAATCCCCAATCCCCAATATATATGGTTGATCTTATGGTACAACCTAAAAATTTAAAAATTATAAAATTTTATAAGATTTAAAAGTTTTAAAAATTTTATTTTAAAAATTTTTAAATTACATCAAATTAAATATAAAGGTTTGTCGATTTGACAATAATCTTTCAATTTTCAATTTTAAGAATATATTATATTACTCAAATTTTTTAAAATATTGAATTCAACCCTTAAATTCATTAAAAATATAATGTAAAAGAAGTTAAAATTTATAAATCAAATAATTTTGAAAAAATTGATGGAAAATTTTTTTTAATCTTTAATTTTGAAAAATACTATAATTCCAATTTGTATTAATATTTTCTCTTTTTTTAACTTTTGAAGAGTTAATTTTAGAGTTAAATGCATTAGAGCTATTAAACATATGATGGCTTTTCGATAAACTGCTATTTTTTATAGATATATTGGATAGGAAGATTAAATAAATCAAATTTAGCATGAGGCTACAATTGAAAATAATAATTATCATTAAAAGTTCAATAGTATTATTTATTAAAATTTCTAGTTTTCATCTAAACATAATTTAATTACCTTAAAATAATAGTAGGTATTTAAAGAAAATTAAGAAATATTAACATATAAAAAAAAGGATTTCAAATGACAGGATTTGCTAGAATTCTATTTCAAGATAAATTACGAAGGTTCTTAAATTTGAGAGTAAATTAAATTTTATTTAAAAATGAGAACTTTGCAATAATAGGAACAATGACGACTTTTTTAGTTACAAAAAAATACTATATTCATAAACGTAATATTTTATTCAGCAGTAGAGAGGATGATTTTAAAAATTTTCACACTAAAAATAATGATGATCCATTGAAAAGATCAAGAAATTACCAAAAATTGACTGAAAAGTAATTATAACTATAAAATACTTTTGTTTTATTTATTTCTTTAGAATTTGTTCTCAATAACAAATTTTGTCATTTTTTAAATAAATATTTTTTTTATTAGTTGCTTTTTTTTCTTTATTATTTATTTGTTATTTTAAAAATTAATTTTTTTTTGCAATAAACAATATTTCGAAAATATTTAAGTGAAAATTCTTCTTTTTATTCTTTTATAGCTTGATAATTTTTTTTTATTATTTAACTTTATTTTTTTGCATTGATGGTTATTTATATGCCAATTAATTTTAATAATATATAAATGGTGTTTGATTTAAAAATAATTAAAAAGGGTTTTCTGCTCTTAATATATTAAAAATTTAAAATCTTTATGAAATAAATTACGTCATTTATCTAGTTATAAATCATAAATAAATTTTCAAAATTAAGTTTCTGAGATAATTAATACTAAAAAATTAAATTATTAATAACTTAATCAATAAAATAAGAATAAAAATATTATAGTCACAATATTTCGATCTTCTCTGGTAGCGCGAATCAGGAACTCGCACAAGAAGTTGCAGAAAGACTTGGATTAAATATTGGAAAATCTCACATTAAAAAGTTTTCTGACGGAGAATTCAATATTCAATTATATGATAGTCTTAGAGGAAGAGATGCATATATTATACAACCCACTTGTCCACCAGTAAATGAAAATTTAGTAGAATTACTTTTGCTAATTTCCACTATGAAAAGAACCAGTGCTAGAAAGATCACTGCAGTTATTCCTTATTATGGATATGCTCGTGCAGTAAATTTTTTTTATAGTTTATTTCTATAAAATTAATTATTAATTTTTGAAGAAAACAGGATTAGGACAATGTTAAATTAAATTTTTTTCCAACTCCAATCAAACATTATTATTTTTTAAATTTTAATTACTCTTTATTGATTCTAATTGACAAAGTTAAGCTATTAAGTTTATTTTGTATTGATTATTTTTAGGGTGTAAATTTTTTATAAACTTTTTTAACAAAAAAAGGATAGAAAGATGAGTTCAAGAGTTCCCATCTCAGCTGCTGATGTAGCAAAAATGCTCGAAACGATTGGAGTTGATAGAGTAATGGCGATTGATTTGCATTCGGCTCAAATTCAAGTAAAGATCTATATAAATTTTTATTTATTATTTTCATATACAATAATTAAAATTTATTTTTTATATTTTCTATGTAAATAGGGATTTTTCGGTCCTTCAGTTCCAGTTGATAATTTGGAAGCCCAATATTTAATGGCTGATTATATATTGAATTCTAATATTATTGAAAATTATAATAAATTAGTTATAGTTTCTCCAGATGCTGGAGGTGTGTACAGGTATTAGTTTAAATTGGAAATTTTTTTGAATATCAATAAATTATTGTATAGGATTTAAAAATATAAAATTTACTTAGAGCTAAATCTTTTGCTGAAGTTTTAATAAATAAAACCGGCGCTAATATCAATCTTACGATGATAGTTAAGCAAAGAATTAAAGCCAATGAAGTTTCGAAAATGGAATTAGTAGGTAATGTAAATGGTTGCGACTGTATTATAATTGATGATATGATTGATACTGCAGGAACACTATGCATGGCTGCTGAAATTTTACATCAAAATGGTGCTGGAAAAATTTATGCGTTTGCTACTCACGGAGTTTTTAGTGGAAATGCTATTGATAACATAAATAAATCTAAGTTAGATGGTGTTGTTGTGACAAATACAATTCCTCTTGATAAATCAAAAGAATCACCAAAAATAACACAACTTTCTGTAGGTATTTTGATTGCTGAAGCAATCAGAAGAATTCAAAATAATGAATCTTTATCAGCTATTTTCAAACATTAATAATAGATATTCAAAAAAAATATCAATTCTAATTTATTGGAAATTTAATTATTGTTATATATTTATTTACAAAATTTTAATATGTACGTTTTTTACAAAATGATTAAATCAATTTTCAATAAAAAATGAATTATATTTTAAAAACTAATGATATTCTTCAGAATATAGATAATTAGAATAAATATTCAAATTTTAAAATAAAATACTCTTTAAATAATTATTTAAAATTTATTACTGATTCTTATGTTATCATTCATTGTTATATATGGATTTTAATAGTTTAAAGGTGCAATTTTTAATCAAAATCTTTTTTGAAAATGGAAATATGAAAAATTTTGAAAGAAAATTTTTAAATTATTTAATTTAATAATATGATTAAGACCTTAAGAAGATTTAAATTTTTATCATTTTTTTAAAAGAGGAAAAATGTCATCTTCGATGAATAAACAAAATTTTATCAGTATTGACAAAAAAATTAATGACCAAATAAAACGAAATCAAAAAATTACAAAAGTTTTAACAGATGAAACAAAAAGAAATATTCGTTATTTGGAGCAAGAAAATGAAGGCTATTTAGTTCCAGAAAATGAGAGAGAAAAAACTTTGAAAATTAGTCAAGATTTTTTGAAGGATAATTTACCGAAGTATAACGTTGATAATGTTTTTGATTTAAATCTACAATCAGGACCATATAGCCTTGATTTCAGTCGGAATGGGACACATTTGCTTTTGGCAGGTGAAAAAGGCCATCTTGCTATGATGGATTGGAGAGACAAAAATTTAGAATGTGAAATCCAAGTTGGAGAAAAAGTAAGAGCTGCTTGTTTTTTGCATAATGAAACTATGTTTGCGGTTGCCCAGAGGAAGAAATTGTATATTTATGATCGTCAAGGAATTGAGCTTCATAATTTAGATTATCATCCATTTCCCAAATATTTACAATATTTACCATATCATTTTCTCCTTGTATCTGGATTAAAAAATAAGTATGATAATGATTAATTTTTTTTATCCGAAAAATGCTTATGAAATATATTTAAAAGAAAAAAAAATATTTTTTTATAAATTTAATTTATTTAATATTCTAATTCCAATTGATTTAACTAAAAATTAAATTTAGCTATATCAAATATCAGGATGTTTCAATGGGTAAAATAATAACTGAAATAAAAACAAAAAGTGGTGATATCACAAGCATGACTCAAAATCAATATAATGCTGTAATTTTGACTGGGCACTCGACTGGAGTGGTTAATTTGTGGACCCCAAATTTCTCAGATCCAGTAGCTAGCCTTTTAACTCATCCAAACACAGTAAATAATTTAGCTGTAGATTCAAGCGGTCAATATCTTGTAACTACAGGAACAGATTCTAAAATGCGAGTTTGGGATTTGAGAACTTATAAACAATTATATGAATACTTCAATCCTTTAGTAGCTTCTTCTGTTGAAATTTCGCAAAAAGGACTTTTAGCAGTAACATATGGGAATATAGTAGAAGTCTGGAAAGATTATCAAAAATCTAAACAAAAAGAGCCTTACATGAAACATCATTTTAAAAACAATCAAACAAGAACACAAAAAATGAAGTTTATAAATTTTGAAGACTTTTTAGGAGTTGGCACTAACTTTGGTTATAGTAGTTTGGTAATACCAGGAGCTGGAGAAGCAAATTTTGATACGTTCGAGAATAATCCTTTTCAAACAAAAAATCAAAGACAAACAGCTGAAATCAAAATGTTGCTTGAGAAAATACCTGCTTCTATGATTACCTTAGACCCGAATAGTGTGAATAAAGTTGATTCAAGGAGCAAAGCGATTATTAAGAAAGAAAAAGAAGAACAATTGAGAGAAAGGTCTGAAAGAATTATGAAAGATCAGAAGAAGAAAAATAAGATGAGATTGACAAATAAAGAAAGTAATTTTGTTTTTTCACTAAATTATATTAAATTATATTTTAGGACATGATGAGATTTTAAAGGAAACTAATAGAAACGAAAAAATTAGAAAAAAAATCAGAGCTATGATGGAGGTCAGAAATGAGCGAAAGATAAAAGAAAAAGATGAAATTAAGAATGATATTAAAACACTAGCAATGATTTCAGAAGACTTTGATCCTGAAATTTATTTAAAGGCAAAGGATGAGAATATTGATGAAGAATCAAACTGAGATTTATTTATTCATAATAAAATAATTTATATATATTTACCAATAAGAATTTATCTAAAAATTTTATAAATCTCTTTGTCATATTATTTAATTATCAGAAATGATTTTTTTATATAAGATAAATCAATTTCTTTTTGTAATGGGGATATTGTTTTATAAATTTCAAAATCTTTTACAATAAATATATATAATTCAAGGACTTTTTTCTATTAATTAATAAAAATTATTTCTTAAATGATTTTATATATCATACATACAAATAACATATTTATAAATAAACAATAAAAATCAATAAAAATTCAATAAATTGTTTAATTCATAATCCATCATGTAAAATGAAAAATAAATTCCTAATTATTTTAAAAGAAAATAAGAAATAAATGTTAGAGCCTTTTAAAAATATTGATTATTTCTAATTAAATTAATTTATTTAATTTAAAAAATCTTTATTAATTTTTTTATAAAAAATGTCTTTGTTTATAGGAAACTTATCAAGAAAGGTGACTGCAAGTGAGCTCGAAAAAGTTTTCGGGGAATACGGTCATTGTAAAATTAATTTTTTCGGAAAATATGCATTTGCAGAATTTGACTCGGAAAGAGATGCTGAAGAAGCATTGAAAAATTTACTATCCACTAATTTAGGAGGTTCTAATATTAACATCGAATGGAGCAAAAAATCCAGAAAATATGATCCAGCAAAGAGTAAGCCAAGAAGAAATTCCATTTCTCCTAGAAGGAAAGAAGGAAGATGTTATATTTGTAAAAGCAGAGGGCATTTTCAAAAAGACTGCAGGTAATTTCTCGATGATTTTTTAATCTTTAAAAATTTTATTTTAATAATTGACCTATTTTAGGATTTCTCTTTTAATTATTATTAATTATTTGTTTTTCTAAAAATTTTCAAGAATCTAATTACTTAGCAGTTTTTCCATTTATTTTAATCATCAAAAATTATATTTAAAACTAAAATTTTATTATTCTTAAAGGATTTTGAAAAAATTCAATTTAAAAAAAATTAAAAAAATTTCATGCAAAAAATAATAAAATTTAAAAATTTCAATATTTATTAAATATTCATCAAAAAATTGTTTTATATAAATAAAACAATAAAAGTTTTAAATTAAATCCATCTATCCTAATTATTTATACAAATTTTGTTTAAAAATAAAGATTTTATAACTAAAAAATTCGATTTATAGAATATATTTATGTTTTTAAAATAATTTTTTGATTTATTTTAATTTAATTTTTAAAAATTTTTAGAGAAAAAGATTCGCGTAGAAGATACAGAAGCAGATCTCGTTCTAGATCACGTTCAAGAGATAGACGTAGATCACATTCACGTAATAGACATCGCAGACATTCTAGATCTAGAAGCTCCCGCTCCAGATCTCATTCTTATCGTAAAAAACGCAGAGATTCCAGAGACCGTAGAAGAAGCTCAACTTCTTCCAATTACAGATCTAGAAGAAGAAGTTCAAGCTCACGTAAAGAAAATAGAAATGATCGCACCTCTTCTAAATACGACCGAAATGATAAAAGAGCTAATGATAAAAAGGAAAGAAATGACAGAGATAGATCTTCTTCTAAAAATTTAGACAAGAAAGAAAATGTTAATAACAATAATCATGAAAGTAGCAAAATTCAAGAAAAAGAAGAAGTTAGATTATCCAGAAACTCTTCGCGAGGCTCGGATAGATCTGGAAGATCTAATAGATCTCCAAAAGAAAAGTAAATTTTATTAATTAATATTCAAAATATATATAGTCACTCATTTAATAATATTTATATTTTATATTCTTTGCCTTAAAGCAATCAGTAATTTCTAAACCTTATTTCAATTTACATTTTTCTTAAAATAATTAATAATTATTTAATAGTTCGACTCAAGATAAACCCATAAACAAAGATAACAATTTAAGTACCCTTGAACAAATTTTGGATGAGGATTTTATTACTGGTCAAATGCCAAATGATTATAAAGAAAATATTAATGGTATTTATTGATATGAATTAATCATCTATTATACAAAAATTTAATTAATTCAATTAATCTTTTAAAATTTTAGAAACTAATGGAAATTCGAATAATCAAATAAATAATAATGATAACTCAAAAGCTGAAAATTCAAAAAGAGATGATAATAATGAAAATCTAGGTAATTATAAAATAAAATTAAATTTCTAAACTTATCAAAATTCTAAAATTATAAAAAGTAAAATTTATAATTAAAATTTTATTTTTTTTTAATTTCCTTAGATGAATCATATTATAATAAATTGAAGGTAGATGAATTGAAAAGTGAGCTCAAAAAAAGAAACATTAACTTTCCAAAAAATGCAAGAAAAAATGAGCTAATAGAGCTTTTAACAAAAAAATAAGCCTTTAAACCTATTATTAAAATTAAGCCTTATCAAAAATTTTATAATTAAATGTATCAACAACAAAAAACCTAAAAGTTTCCTTTTTGCTTAAATGCCTTAAGCTTAAGCCTTTAATATGTAAATTGCTTTATAAGCCTCTAACTTCAAAATTTCCTTTTATTCCTGTAATGTCTGAGAGTGCCTTATACATAAATTATGAAACTCTCTTAATTTCCCTTTTGATCAATTTTTAAAATTCCTAAATATTTTAAAAAATCTCTCTTCTATGCTGTTAAAGCGCTGCTATAATCCTGCTTTGATCTCTACAATTAAAGCGCTGCTATAATCCTGCTTTGCTTATTCAATTCCTACTCATGCTTAAAAGTTTTACAAAAAATGAATTCAAGATTCCTTAAACCTTCATAATATTATAAAAGGAATGATTATTCAAATAAAAAGAATCAATCAAATGAAATTATTTTTGCTTTTAACTATTTATCAATAGATTAAGCTTATAGAATTTATTAAAAATTTTCTTGTCAATAAATTACTTTCGAATATTTATTTTTTTAAACGATAGATATTAAATTTAGTATAAAATTAATTTGATTACGGATAAATTAATAAATAATCTTTTAAATAGAACTTTAGAAATACAGGCTTTTATATTCTTTTAAAAATTGACAAAAAATATTTTATTCTCAACATCGCTATCTCGATAATTATTAACCTGAGATATTAATTTAAAATTTAAAAATAAATATAATTTTGCATAATATGTTATAATCCATTAAAATAATTCTATATTATAAATTTTAAAAAAATTATTTTAGTAAGTAAAAATTAAATGTTAAAAGCAAATAGAATTATATATAAATTTCAAAGGTTTTCAGTAAAAAGCCTAATATTGTATATTAATCGTATCATATATTATTTTTTCAAAAAATAAAGTTTAATTTTATTAGATAGATTGTTTCAAATACTCTAAAATAAATTTTACAAAAATTTTTCAAAGGAAATTTTCAGAAGTGACTATTCACCCAATACATGCTGAGAAAGAAAAAATACAATTTAATAAAAAATATTCAGCTTTGTTTAATCTAAAAAACAGATCTATAATTAGCGTAAGTGGACAAGATTCCACTTCTTTTCTCCAATCAATGATTACTAATGATATGAAATTATTCGATAAAGATGAAGAAAGAGCTGCAATTTACGGATTATTTCTGAATCCTAAAGGAAGGATTTTATATGATGCAATAATTATTAAATCTCAATTGTATATATATAAGGAGTTTTTTATAAAAGCTAATTTATCAATCAAATTAAATATAAATACTAATGAGTTTCTTTTAAGAAACAAATTTATCTAATTGTCTTATTTATTGAATTAAATAACAATGAATAAAATTCATCTTTAAGTTCTGAAGATGAATTTCCCGAATATTGGATAGATATTGAAGCAAGCGAAAAAGAAGATTTCATGCAACATATGACTTCTCATATAATACGAAAAAAGGTGAGAGTTGAAGATATGACTGACTTTTTGGATGTGCATTCGTATATTTCATTAATTGTTGGAGATGGTCCAAATTATTTAAGTGAAGGAAAAATTTGGAAAGAATTACAATGTATTTTAATTTTAAAAATTAAAGGATGTCTTTGAGATTAAAATTGAAAGATCAATATTTATAGAATTTCAAATATTGTGAATATTAATTTAATTAGCCACTGCAGAATATGCAAAACAAGAAGAAAATCCTGAAAAAGTAGTTACTGATTCAATTACTTTCTTTGATCCGAGAAATTCTGCTCTAGGTGCCAGAATTGTTTGTCCGAAAGAGTCTTTGGATATTGATTTTGATTATATAAATAAAAAGCAAAAATCTGATGATTATGAAGCAATGAGAATGCTATATTGTATACCTGAAGGACCTTTAGAGTTGAAAGATAAATTACCTTTGAATTACAATTTGCATTTAATAAATGGTGTGAGTTTTAATAAAGGTTGCTATATTGGTCAAGAATTAACTCAAAGAACTTTCCATACAGGAGTTATTCGAAAGGTTCTCATGCCTTTTATAAGTGCTGAGAAATTAATTTTTTCCATAGCTGATGGTAATATTTTTGATTTAATTAAAAATTCTTCATAATGTTTTTAAATTTATAAAACTTCATTTTAAAACTTTCATAGCATCTTTAAATTTATAAAAATTAATAATAGATAACATTGAAGGTGATATTCTTATTCCATTTCAATCTATTAAAAGAGATTTCAAATTTGATTTCGTAGGAAAAGAAATAAGAGATGGAAATGGAAAAATAATAGGCAAAGTAGTTAATTCTAAATGGAATTGCGGCATTGCAATGATAGATAAAGATTTATTAACTAATAGTTCAAACCCTAAATTTAAAGTAGAGGAAGAAAAAATAACAATATATGATCCTCAGACATTATGGGAGTCAATTCAGAGTATAGTTATGGAAAATAATAAAAATTTTCAAGATAATATTTCTGGAATAAGCACCATTGATGAACATAATAATAATTTTGATAAAAAATAATATTAATCTTTTATGATATCGAAAAAAATTATTCAAAAAAATTTAAATTTAAATTTTCAATAAAGCATATATTTATTTTTTGAATATTTTTTTATCATTCCCCCTATTAAAAACATTTGCCTTTAGATTTTATAAAAAAATTCCTATTATATTAGCATTTATAAAAAAATGGGGATTGGGGATTGGT